>JGI20166J26741_11575696_pt1 | contig 11911 bp, 8 predicted proteins | sample TergutCu122P5_FD_26741 | JGI IMG/M metagenome (IMG submission 26741) | reverse complement strand
AACACACATCAAATAGGGAAAAGGGAAGGGGCCTCAAAATAATTTCGCAATTCTGAACATTTCGTTATACTGGCGTTCGTTACAGCGACATTTTACTGTACCACAAAAAGATATCAGCTAAGATTAAAGCTGGATACCTCGAGAATGCAAGTCAGGTGTACACACAACGTGTCAGCCAGTCACTGAAGCTCTATATGCTGCATATATGGACATATTTTCACAAGTTATATGTTATAATACAGCATTCCCAAAATAATATTACCACATTTTTTCTGTACTTTCACCTTTTACTTACTGCATGTTAATAACAAGACACTACAACAGCAAGCAAAAATCATAGCACAGAGAAGCCAGGAAACTGTTATAATTGGAGAAGTTTAAAGTGCCTGCCATTAGTGCCCAAATGTGTTTCTACAACAGTGAGCAATTCAAGAGGTGGAAACCAATAAGGTACCTTCACCATCATATTCTTTAGAGTTGTTCCAGTGTTGTGATTTCTGTACCATACACCATTAACTGGCTCAGGACACAAGAAGAGCATTTCATTAGTTAAGTCTGGAAAGCATTGGCAAAATTCAACATGTGTTTGTCTTCCAACCCACACTCTATCCAATGCAAATTTAAAAATGCTCTTAACATTGGGGTTATAATTTTGGGGGATCTAGTAGGAAGAAAAAGTCAATATCCTTGAATGCCTTGACAAGCTTATTTGTGGTAGTAGTAAGTTACCATAACATTCACCTATGATTATGACATCAAAGGAAAACAGTCCAACCAGAGCAAGGAAGGTGATGTCACAACACAATGTACAGTGATATCACCATTAACCCAATTAACATAGTTGTGCCTGCTTATACAATCATTTAACTTAAAAGCTGCCTCACACAAACATTCAATACCATTCACAAATCCTTCTGCCTCTGCCTCCCTTCCAAAAGCCACTTACAGAATTCCATTTGGTAGTCAAAGTCATCTTTACAGACCGTGAACCCTTCAATATAAGACAGCGTATTCCTTCAAAATGTCTGGAACCATTTATCCAGCAATGAAGTGACACATCCCAGAACACTGGAATTTCCAGTGTCACTCTCATTAAGTGCATAAAATAAAAATCAAATGTAGGCTTTCAAAGATGTGTCCTGCAAGATATGATGTGTAGTCATTTTATTCACTCCATATTCATTTGAACACGGTGCTGATTTGTAGGATGAGCACATGAATCATGCAGCAACTTGAACTTGGAACATAGCATCTACAGTACAGCTTTGCATTCATACATTTCATATCCTTTACACTCATGTTATTACAAGTTTAAACAGGATATGCCCAAGTGTGTGAGAGAGAATGAAAGACGGAAGTTTGTGAATGGTGCCTTATAAGGCATAAGCCTCATCCACTGTGCATAAACACAAATGAAGTCAGGCTTAAAGAACCCCATGGAACAGTAAATCAGTGCATTTGCATGTAATGGATACTTAACACACTAAGAGTTTAATATTCTCAAAGTGATGGTCAGCGTCAGGATATCACATGAAGACACAGCTTTTACTTGTACAATTGCAAGTATTGCTTCTACAATCACATGATACCTCAGCTTGTACAAGATTAAGAATCCAGATGCTGCTCTGGCAGCATGAAGAAGGTCTAGTCTATTACATGAAGAACATTCACTCAATGCAAGACTTTTCTTCTCAGCTTAGCGTCCATAAACTCCTTGCTATCTGCAACCGTTCGATATGGGCATCACAAAGGGAGAACGTACAGCATGAAATCTTGCAACGTTCACCAATGAAAGGTGTGATGTCAATAATCTGAGCCAATGAAGAATAATTAACTCTATAAATTTACATAGTATTCAGTGGTTAATGGATTCCAAATATGTTTTGACATGGCAGGACATTCTTTTAACCCCCAGTTTTTAAGATATCATATTTTTTTATTTGCTTATTTTTTCATAGTGAATAAATTAACTGACTTCAAAACACACCAAACTGCATTTTACCAAACCTGCAAACAACATGCACAAAAGGTCATGGCAGATTTCTTCTTAAATACAAAATGCATATAACCAAAATAAAATGTAATTGATCTGCAAAATGAGCCATTTCATGGCATTGTAAGCCTACACAAAATCTGCCACAACAAGAGAAATTTTAATGGTAAAACACATACACCAAACTTTACTCTCATATAACAGGAGGTGCACTCTATACACAATGACATGGTACTACCGCTACAAGTGTGGATGTAATATGTAATGCAATGTCACAAAATATCTTAAAAAAGGAAACGAAATGAGTAAACTGCACTGCTTACCATCCAGCAGTTTACCATGATAAACAGCCATCCCAGCAATCCGTCCAATGAACTTGAAGTAACTCAGGTGTTCTTCGTTGCATAACCCAGAAAATGGGTTAATCTGAAGGGTGTAGTTATCCCTAATAAATAAAAGTGCTACAAGTGACAAGAGTCATCACATTTCTCCTTATTAAGCTGATATTATTTCGGTCAACATTCTGATGGAGCTGTCAGGCACTTCAAAAATAATCTTTGCTTATTTGACGCTTTTTGCAGTGAGGAAAGAGTTTCTTGTTTCTGCGCCTCACGGATTATAATCACCCATTACTTCCTTTGGCATTTTAGACTTGAAAGCTCATGGTCAGTATACATCTTAACATGGTATTAGCCAATAACTCAATAGAAAACTGATAGGTTGGGCACCATGGCAAAGTATTATCTCTATTATCTGAACATACCAAATGCAAGCAAACCAAAATCAACTGAAAATAAATTAACACTTATCATGACTGTTATGTTTTAGAGTGGCTAGATATGTTGCAAAATAAGCAATGAAAATCTGAAAAAAATGTGCCATATTTAATGTTAACTTCAGTTTAAAGGATGTGCTGCAGTATTTACTGCTGCCAGGTAACTGGCCCTTTCACAATGCAGGCACCAAGCTACACAAGTTTGACTGTAACAAACAACTGCAGTGTGAATTTTGAGTTACACCATAATTACTTTCACAGATTCTGAGATACAAGAATCTCATTTTTGCAAAAGGTACATACATGGACTTCAGCATTCTATATTTTAAATGAACTACATATTGTGAATAAACATTAATGATAATGATAATAACATTCATTGGCATTTCAGTTCAAACTGGAACCTAGCCATGCGTATGAGTTGATGGTCCGGGGACTGAAACTCAGCAGGGGCGATTTTCTGCACCCATCCTGACTGGCCTTGAGGCCCACCCAGCCTTCTATACAGTAGATACCAGGGTATTCCTCGGGGTACAGCAGCAAGGGCATGGCATTAACCACCCACTCCATCTAGTGCCAAAGTTAGAGAAAGAGTAGAACTATACCTCTATTCCCCCTCTGTGCCTTCATGGGAAGTTATAAGGTGACCTTTACCTAACTACGTGACAAATGCTTTCCCCATGTGGCTAACTTGTTACACAGTAAAATGCAGGTCATTTTTATTTTAATCTGATATAACCAAGTCACTACATCACTATATGTCTTCATCCCTGCAAACACCAACAACCATATTCACTCTATACAGAACCTATCTTTCTTGCCACAAAACACCATGGTAATTCATGGCATTAAGGCATCTTGCAAATTCTGATCACTGTCCGGAAATGAAAATAAGTTTCTGGCCACTTTCAAGGGAAAAATGTTATAAAAACTACTCAGCTCAAACATTATTTGCTCTTTTGATGTTTTTCTGAACATGCATCATAGTATAGACTTTTCAAAATACCAACTTAGTGCACAATTCTTTTAATCTTCAACAGTACATATGTTACACTACACTCCTCAACATGTATCGAGCAGCATGCTGCTCATCATCAGGAGGACCAATTGTATCACCACGGCCTCTGGTATCGTCACCCTCTGAAAGCAGCCGTACAGTATGCGCATACTGTACGGCTGCTTACATAGGGTGACGATACCAGAGGCCGTGGTGATACAATTGGTCTTCCTGATGATGAGCAGCGTGCTGCTCGAAACATGTTGAGGAGTGTAGGGTAACATATGTACTGTTGAAGATTAAAAGAATTGTGCACTAAGTTGGTATTTTGAAAAGTCTATTATTTACTCTGACAGTGTCACCAACACCCACAACCTTATAGCACAGGAAATATCAGTTTTATGAATCACTGTGAGTGAAATAAATAGAGCACAATGTGGTGAGCAAATGGTAACAGGTTAAAAACTGTGTCTTGTGATGTGTCTGGCTATGGACACTGAAAAGCAGCAGAACTAAAATTAATGTAACATGTAAATTGTATTGAAGTATTGTAATAATGATACTAAACTAATTACAGCAAAATTACTTTAATCTGATATCTGACAATTCAGAAATTCTGATTATTCAGCACTTGAATGGAGTAGTCCCAAGAAATAAGTCTGGCTTTCTACCAGAAAAAAGCTTCATCAGTGGATCAAACAGATCTCAAGCACATGTTCAAGCAGACCTCCAGGAGTGTAGATACATCATCCACTGTGGTATCTCCTGACCCCTTGTCATCTACTCCATCAACTCTTCCAACTATGAAGACTCTAGAAAACACACAAGAGGATTATGATGACCCTCCACAAGCAGATGGAGATATCCAAACGGAATACACCAATGATTAGGTGTACAGCCCAGGTACAGTAGCAGTAACAAAAAATCCAACTGATAGCCAGAATATCTGATAATTTGGCAACTGTCCATTCCCATGTGAGACAGATTAACAGAATTTTGCTGTAATTGAAACTGACTGCTTCTTTGTTTAGCCAGAGTACCAACTTACATAGCAGAATATTCAAATAAACCATAGTACGGATTGAACATCTCCTTGGAGAGCAGAAAAAACCATTCACGAGCCAATCCACCATAGTCCAAGCCCACTTCACCCTCAAACTCAACCCACAGCTTGGTCTTCAGCAGCTCCATTCGATTCACACTACTGATGATCCGGTATGAGTCTTCCAGAATATTATGTCTTCTTACCTTGATCTCAAATTTATTTGGTACATTGTTCTGTAAATAGAGGAACCATGGAATGTATTTTTCTGCATGCTTACCACACTAAATATAAGTATAATTTACAGAACGCTGCCTAATTTTGACAGAGTCTACATAAAAGGGATTATCAGCAAAATAATGAAAATATATGGGCCTCAGTGATATGAACAGAGGAATGGAGTACACAACATAATCAAGACACTTCACCTAATGCCATTACAATCTTTTTTTTTTAAAAAAAAAAGAAAGAAAGAAAGAAAGAAAGAAAGAAAGAAAGAAAGGGGGAAAAAGAAGGGAAGAATGATAGGGATGACATACGCAGCATGTAGGGTGAGAACAAATGCATGCAAAATTCTGGTTAGATAATCTTTTGAGAAACAACCACCAGACTGTTTCTTGCAAAAACAGATGGTGTACAATAAACTGAGTTGGTTCAGCTAGGCATCCAAGGGAGGGTTTTCACAAACACAATAAAGAATATTTCAACCAGATGAATAACTATAATCTACTCGGGGAACACAGTTATTTCTGAACAAAAGATGGATGTCACATGTGCATTCAGGATGCACATATGACCTGCAACATAAGAATTCATAGGCATATCACACATTGTATCTCTCTGTGTCCCTGAGCATGACAGCTGCTATGTGTATAACAGTAACTACAGGTAATTTCAAATTAATGGAGTCTTCCAAATTGCAACAGTTGCAGTACATGGTGTGTGGCTAAGATGACAGGGCAGAATGGTATAGAAAGTATTTTAAGAAGTTAACCACCACTCTGTAAAGTTAAGATAATGCCAGATGTCAGACATCACTACCATCTGCACCACATATGTCAATGAATATGTAACTTCACATTTCTTGCACCACATGCCGTTGATGCTGGTGTAAAAAATGTAGAGAATAATGAGCATTCCACTAGATCAAACACTTTGTTTAGAATCATTTTTGGTCTATTGGACATCCTGACACAATCACAGACATATGGTACAGTACCTCAGCCTTCATGGGAAGTTGTCCAGCGTAGACTAAAACTTACATTATCAACTTCCCCCCACCTTCCCCACCCAAAAAACAAGAGTACTTTGCAAATTTTCAAGTAAAAAGATATTTTCCATGCCTTTGAATGACATATGTACATCTTCATATGGACTTTCACTTGCAGAGTAAGCATCAGGAAATATACGTATGTATTTCAAATATACTACAAACACTTACAGGTTTCCGCAACTGAGATTTCATGTATTCATACTTCCTCTTGTAGTCACGGGAGTACGGCACTGCCTGAAACATAAGTCTCAGAATTCTGTATCAGCACAAAATTATTTTAAAACCATCAAACATAATGTGCACCACTCTGAATAGCACTTCAGATTCAGTTACAATGGGAAAAAATTCACAATTATTCACACACTTAGATTCCTCCACAACAACCATCATCCCACAGATTCACACACTCGATCACTCAGGCACACACAGCCACACATTCAGACATACTTCCCTCTCTTGTTCTGTCTTTTAGGTTGCCATTCTCTGTGTATTATCACAAGAATGTAACAACATTTTAAAGCCTATATTCAGTAATTATTGAAGGCTTGACACTTTGAGTGACAGTTTGTGAAAAAACATAATAAGTCTACAGAGATGTCAACAAGTATTTTGAAAGGCACTACATACATCTCTTAAAGCTACTATCATCTGATTACTACGAATATGTGTATGAACCATGTTCTGAAGTATACAATATTAATGACAAGGGCACTTACTGGACCAGCAATCTGAGGATTGGACAATCTTGGATCTTCCCACTGAGTTGTTCTAGTATCTGAAATAGTAAGAGCAACAACAAACATGTGATACTAAAGCTAAACACAATACACAAATTAAAGACACCACACAAATAAATAAAAAAAAATACTTACTGTGATCGATAAAGAATATTCTTCCATCTGTATGAACCCGTTCTTCCCAACCTTCTGGTAGAGTCCCTAATTCATCTTCAGGTCGTCGGTTAGGTGGATGGGTTTGGTTTGGCATAGGACTGGCACGCCCTGTACGAGGATCCACCCATGTTGTAGCCCTTTCATTGTGATCAATGAAGAAAACACGACCATTGGGCGCCACCTGCATGGTCCATCCGTCAGGTAGCCCCTCAGAGTTTACATCCAGTGTATTTAGTACTCGAGTCTCAGGAGGGGACGGCTGAAACCGTCAGTTACGACAAGTACTAAAAGTATCCTCCACATGTCAAAATTCTCTTATGGTAATGTCTTCTCATTTAAATTATCTGTAATTTTCTTTCCTGTGTCAATGACAAATGACAGCCACTTACATTCCTTCCTTATTTCCAGAGACTAGTTTACATGCACAGTACATACCAAGAATGTGAAACTTAACATCACAAGTGAGTGGTCAGCACTCTTTCATATCTGGGAGGTCAAAGAAATATAGTCCTGGAGATCAGGTATCCTGATTGATATTTTATGTGTTCCTCCTCACTCCCTCCAAACTGTGAGACAGAAGTTTAAAATATTCAACTATGTCCCTCCATATGCTTCTGAAGTAATCACTCACAAAATTGTCCCATTTGACACTGTGCAGTTGCAAAGTGTCACCAAACAAAGGAAATAAGAATCAGACAATAAAATTAATGTCACTTCTGTGGCATATCTTTGCAAATTTCTCATCCACAGTGGTTCTGGTACCACGTTTCTGATAAGACTACAACCTGCCAAAACTCATACTGAACAATATAGTTCAATGAAATGATTGCAAGTGTTAAAAATCTCCTGCAATGGAGCAAGGCAACAATTTTAATTCTGCTGCACACGTGTTTTTAATATGATGTAACAAAACACAGAACATACGTGTTTACACTTCAGCTTCAATTTCATGTAACACATGAAATACTAGTTATTATTAACATTACTGAAGTAATTTTCAATGCAATACTCTCTCCACAACATTTGCTGAAGATAATGTGTGTGTATATATATATATATGTATGTATGTATATGTATCATTAGAAATATCAGGTTAATTTGAACATTTCCCCACACATTCTCATCTGACCTTTCCTGTCTCCCACCACAGACCTAACAGCAAAAACCATCAGCTAATGTAACAATTACTCCACACACTCTCACAAATATATTTGGCACCCTTGTGTTTTGAAGTGACATGCAAGTACGGTGGTAAAAACTGTGGATGCAGTAGATCTCATGCCCACTTTGTTTTCTTACAAAAGCAGAGGTAAAAGTTGTCCCCAAGCATCATGCTGTAACGGTACAGGGGGGAAGATAACATAAAAGGCCAAGTTTTCTTAACCTTGGCACTAGATGCAAGTGATCAGATGCATGCCCCAGTCACTTTACCCCACAATGATACCCTGATACCATATGGACAACCCCTACCAGGAATCAAACCCTAATTCCTTGGTTATTCAGCAAACGGCCATTGCAGTATACTGACTCAGTTATCCTGGCTCTCCTTCATTCCATAGTTTAATTTCTAAAGCTACTACTCCTTTCAGGTCTCATATAGTGATAGGGCAAGGAAAGTAACCATATCTTGGGCCAGAAAAGTACTTCTGCTACTCTGCTACAAACAGTATATTACAATATTTTAATATGTTTCATATTCCATGCACCAACTAGATTTGTAAAATGTATAAACCAAAAAAAGCACTTTAATTTTATGATGTATTTTTATTCATACGTTCACCAACATGTTACGGCCAGTTGTCTGGCAATCTTCAGGGTGAAGATACAAGAATACAATTGTAGTGATGGTGACACATTTAATTACAACTGTATACTTGTATCATCACTTTGAAGATGGCTGGACTACTGGCCAAAACATTTTGGTGAACACATTATGAATAAAAATATATCATCAAATTAAAGTGCTTTTGTTGGTTATTTATACATTTTATAGGTATATTACAAGTCCAGAGTTTATGCATTTACTGTACTAAATCAGAAAAGATAAGAATATCTGACCGCAGCCCCACTAGCACAATACAACAATACTATTGTATGTTTATGCTCAAATATCAAAATGCTTTATCTGCTATGAAAACTCACTGTTTCAGCTTCATGCTGGGGCTGAGCAGGGCTGTCTGTGACATCATTAGCCTAAAATCAGCAAAGTAAACAAAGAAACAAAATTACTACCCATAGAGATATATATTATTGTGACATCAAAGTATTTGGCACAAATTTCAATAGTGAACATTTTATGAATCACTGTTTTATATATATAGTACATACATAACAAATGGTTTTACACAGTAGCTTTAAATCTCTGACATAGGAATTAAGTGTCTGGTGTACTCTGCACAAGACCTGGGATTTCAACAACTGCCCATCACTTAACATATTCTGGGCTGATGACTTTAGGTGATGTATGGTTTTCCCAGCATCATGATGTGCATCAACTAAAGTCGTCTTTGGCATCAAAGGGTTGATAAGTTCAGGGAGAGAAGCAAATATAAAGTGTGACTGGTAGGCTGCATGTCAAGAAACATGTGTTGCCCACAAACAGCAGTATTGCTCAATTCTCATTACACTACTGTCACTAAGGCCTCACAAAACAGCACAGTGCATTGAAAATTTCAAAACAGAAAAATCAAGTGCCTTTTTCAGCATAAAATTTGATGAGGATTGAATTCTCACAGCAATCTCCCTTGTTATTCCAGTCTTCTTGGATGTTCCCTCATTTTGATTAGTAAACTGTCACTGACATTTAAACAGATTATAGTGTCTTTATGTCCAGGGTCAAGTACTCTTCTTGCACTGTCTGACCCTGAAGATGAAAGCACCACAATCCTATGGAACATCAGTAATGCTTCAGCAATCAATATGGCATAACACTGGAGAAGACATAACTCTGTGGTATGAAATTTTACTAGTGTCTAGGAAAATCAGCAAGTAAAACAGAAATGACATTACAAGACAAAATTATACTGCAGTCCAAGCTGTCTGAGTGAGTGGCATCATAGGTTAAGGTCAGATGTGGATTAACAGGATATGACTAACTTAGCAAAGATGGCCTGCAACACTGTGGGATGAAGGAGGTTGTACATTCTCAATGTCAGATAGTAGAGATAATTGCAAACACAGTCAAAACTACCATTAGGAGTTGCCACTCCATCATCAGTATGGAATGAAGATACTGCACAAACCATGCTGAAGGAGGAACAACCACATAAGGACCAATGATGGGCACAATGCAGGAGATAACAATTTGTACTTTCCAAAAGCTTGTCACAAGGGATAACAGCTGGCATCACCTGTGCAAATCCCAAAGTAAACAAATCCCACCCACAGAATTCTATATTTTGTTGACTGTGCATCTTGTCATGATTCACAGTAAATGAACAACTTGACGCACAATTCTTTCCTATGTATTTATTTCAATTCTCTACATGTTTCGAGCAACCTCGTACTCATCATCAGTAGAATCAATTGTATCAATACAACCTCTGGTATATGTTCCTTTCCGACCTGCACACAAAACGGTCACCAACACAGAGTGACATATACCAGAGGTTGTATTGACACAATTAATTTTCCTGATGATGAGCACGAGGTTGCTCGAAACATGTAGAGAATTGAAATAAATACATAGGAAAGAACTGTGCATCAAGTTGGTCATTTACCATGAATCCCACCCACAGAAGTATGCCATACAGTTGATAGTTATCAATGTCTGCGTCTTATCTCAGGTACAGATAAGTTGCACGTCATAAAATTTTACACAACACATTACAATTCTTGCATAGCCTATAACACTAAATTTGGTGTTAAGATGATTACAGATTTTTTGTATGTATTGTAACTACCATGCCTGCTGCATAGGCCTAAGAACATTTGAATGCCAAGATCAGATCATTTTCTGCTACTGGGTACAAATTTATAAGTGTAACACTAAGGTTGTGAGGTATGAGGTTCTCACAGGAGTGCCAAGGATTAAGGATTCAAGTCTTCTGAGATATTACATTGTGCTGATTGGTAAACAGTTACCCAAGTCTTGGAGGAACATACTCCTTCGGTCTTTAGCATAACCCTGAAGATAGAGGCATTACCCGTCTCTGAACTGTTGGTTGCTACTCACCAGTCAACATGGCATTAAAATTCCATCTTTAACAAAGAGGTTACTAGCACCATACTATACTGGATATTATTTTTCACCTCTTAAAATGTTACCTAAGCCAAGATGTTCACCTCCAAGTTCTACACCTCAGATTTACATCATGCAGTTAACTAAATAATAATGACACCAAACTACAACCAACATATACATTGTTATTCAAATACACTTTTTTTAAATTTTGATGTTTTCAAACATGCACAGATCTTTCACCTTCTCTTACCTGATGAACTGTTGAATTACTTTCTCGTCTATTAGCTTCAATGTCATCTACACTAATGTGGAACCGTCTCTGAAATTCTGTAACTGCAGATTCTAGACTACGTTCACGGACTTGATCATTGTAAGTTCCAGCATTGCTGTAATAAAAATATATACCTGCAGTCAAACATTCACTGCCAGATTTTGGAGCTATTTAATAATATGTGATGCATAACAGACTGACCCAAACCAATACTTCAGGATGGTTAAATCCTATTTTCAGTATCTGTAGGTAAGCATAACAAGCAGTCAAAATAATGTGAGAAATCATGAAAATACATGCACCATGAAGATTAAAACTCATGAAAGCTAAGACAGAACTGATAACATAGCAGCATAACATACAAAGTAGACAAAGGGAGGAAAAATATATACAGGGTGCGGCAGAAAAACCTGACGGTTTTCAAAATGAAATAACGCAATGAGGTTTCACCTTTTTATGTAAACGTTGTTATCACTGGAAAGCT
>JGI20166J26741_11575585_pt1 | contig 11912 bp, 5 predicted proteins | sample TergutCu122P5_FD_26741 | JGI IMG/M metagenome (IMG submission 26741) | reverse complement strand
GGTTATAACCGTATAATTATTTTGCTTTAAAACCGCGTCTATTCTGCCTCTGTTTGTGCTTATCTCCCCTTGTATGTCAAAGCCCAATGTTTTAAGCCATATTAAAAATATAGAATGATAATACGCTTCGCTGTCGGTTTTTATTTGATACGGAATATTGGCAAACAAAGCGGTTATGCTGTCTTGCAGTCCGGCGGAATCTAAATTTTCCAGCTGCCGCGATATTCTGTTAAACATTTCAGGGATGATGTCCGGCGTATTTGCGGTGTAGGCGCTTAACAAATACTGAAAAAAAGACTCCTTCACTTCGGCGTTTGGAAAATCAAGGGTGTATTGAACGCCTTTTTGACTTGATTTTTTGTCTTTTACCGTCAAATATCCCGTTTGAAACAATAACGGAATCTCGCTTAAATTATCCGGATTATAACTTTCAAAAGAGCTGTCCGGCAATTCTATTGCTTCAAGAAACGCCTGCGGCCTGTTGCGCTTGAGGATTAATTCCATAAGAAAAGTAGGCGTACCGGTGCGAAACCAATAATTTTTAAATTCTTTTTTGTCAAAAAGCATAAGAGTTGAAAACGGGTTGTAAACCGATATTTTTCCGTCCCAAGAATAGCCGTTATACCAATCTTTAACGGAGGCGGCGACTTCTTCGTGTGTTAAGTTTAATTTTTTTGAAAGTTCCGTTATATAATCTCTGAAATTTTCTTCCAACTCTTCTTGCGTGTAGCCGCAAATGGCGGAATATCTTTCATCAACCGTTATATCGTTAATGCTGTTTAACGCCGAAAATACGGAAAGTCCGGAAAATTTTGATACGCCCGTCAGAAAAACAAACTTTAAATGCTCGTCGGTTGCTTTTATTACCTGATAAAAATCATGGAGCGTTCTTTTGTTTGACGCTAAAACTTCTTTGTTTGACAGGCTGTCTGTTATGGGCTTATCGTATTCGTCAACCAAGATTACAACGCCTTTTCCGGTTATGCCGTGCAATTGCTTTATCAGCTGCGAAAATCTGCTTACAAGATTGTCGGCTGTCAATTCAATACCATATTGTTTTGCCGTTTCGGATATAAAATTAAGCAAGTCCGTTTCAAGTTTCAGGTTAGTTTCATAATTTATTTCCGCAAAATCCAAATGAATCACGGGATATTTTTCAGCCCAATTCCATTTGTCGTAAATATACAGCCCTTCAAAAAGACTCTTGCTGCCCTTGAACAATTCCTCAAAAGTGCTTATCAGCAAAGATTTCCCAAACCTGCGCGGCCGGGAAAGAAAAAAAACTCTTCCGTTGTTTATCAAGTCAAAAACATACTTTGTCTTGTCAACATACACACAACCGTTTCGTCTTAAAATTTCAAATGACTGGATGCTTATTGGTAATTTTTTCATTTTCCCTCTTGCTTGCCTCTAAACGTAAACCTCTCGCGAATTCCCGTTTTCGCTGAAATGACACGGCCTTGCCGGAGTTTTTAGAGAGACCCGTTTGCAGATTGCACTTTGTTAATTGCCGTTGCCGTCGCAATCTCTTTGAGAACGCCGCCCGAAACATCTCATTATCGCATTTTGATGTCTCCAAAAAAAACCTAAAACCTACACTTCCCAGTAAGTGTCATCCCGAACTTGTTTAGGGATCTCGGAAGTTTACTTCCGTAACTTGTTTCAGCATCTCGTCGTGAAAATATTAATGTCGGAATTGGTCGGCTAACTGCGCTGCAAAGAAAGCATAATTCCGTTATTTTACTATGAGAATCCTGACTCTTTCCATGCTTGTTTTTCCGCCGTATTTTTTTGTTATTACGGCAAGATATGATCCGTTATACAACATTTTTCCCGAATTGTCCCTGCCGTCATACGTAATTATCGCGCTGCCTTGCGCGGATGATGCGGAAACGGTTTCGGATTCCCACACTTTATCGCCGTATTCGGAATAAATAATTATTTTCGCCGTTCCGGATTCTGGCATATTGAAAACAAACTGAGTTCTCTGTCCTTTTGCCGGATTAAAGGGATTAGGAGCGTTAAAAGCCTTTTGTCCGGACAGCTTTGTGATATTGAAAGAAAATATTTCGCTTTCGGCGCTGTCGCCTTCAAAATTCGCCGCAGAAACTTTCCAGTAGTAATATTTGCCGGCTTCCAAGAACGGCGCATTATAATAGTTTCTTGAACCGCTATACGCTTCTCTCCACATATAAGCGTTTGTAGGAGAGTAATAAGGCCCTGCCATTTTCAGCGAATACGTTACGTTGCGGGTCGGGCAATACCATTCAATACGGATATTCGAATTCCCGATTATCTCGACTTTCTCATTAGGGCTCACTCTTTTCGGCGGTATAGGAATATCAAAAGCCTTGAAGAAAAAAACATCGCTCTCTTCGCTAACGCCGGAAAAATTCGCCGCCGAAACTTTCCAGTAGTAATATTTTCCGGTTTCCAACTGCGCAAGAGAATACGTCGGACTGCTGCCGGAATATGCCGTTGTCCACGAATAAACGCTTGAGGGAACATCGTAAGGCCCTGCTATTTGCAAAGTATAAGTAACGCTTGAAGTACCGCAAGACCACTCCAACGGAACGTTTACATAGCTGACTTTTTCGCCGTGAGCGTTCGGACTTACAGCAACCGGTTTTCCGGGCAGGTAATTGGGCAAAGTGTATGTATCGCTGTTAAACAGGCTTACTCCGTCGGTTAGCTCAAATTGGTAAGTATATGCCGTGTTAGCGCTACAAATCATCGGAACCGCAACGGAATAATCAACGCCTTTAGCATAGTCAATATCGCTGGGATTAATAGCAGACAGAGAAAAAGGACTGCTTGCTATTGAAACTCCATCGGCGTAAATATGCACCCTTAAAAGCGCCGGCGCTTTTGCTCTGAAATTTTTATACTTTACTCTAAATGTTATATTCTGGCTTTTTTGAGATATGTACGTCGGGTTAGATGTTTTGTCAATAAAGTTTTGATCTTCGCTGTATTTTAAGGATATGAGGGGGTTGTTTAGATCTACGTTGTATGAGTATTTCATGCCAGTATTAGTATCATAAGAAAAAGGTACACATAACTTTTTATTTTTTACAAATGCCTCATACAATGGATTTGTATGCTGATCATAACTATTGAAATGATCATATGTAAAAAAAGGATATTGATAATTAGCATTATTTGTTCTACCAGGTAAATAAAGAGTTTTGATTAATTGGTTTTGATAGTTATACAACAATACCTTACACGCGCCATTCTCTGTCTGCCTTAATGGATTACTTGAATCATAAATACTTTGACATATGTAATAAATACAGTATTCATCAGCACCAGCAAAGATATAATCTATTTGTCCGGTTTGTCCAGAAGGGGCCAACGTATTGTTTATAATAAAATTTGAAACAATATTGCCTTGCTTATCAACCAGTGCAATTATGTCATTGCATTGAGAACGTTGCCCGTTTGCAAGAAAACCGTCAACACCTCTTATAAAAATCAAACCATTATTTAAAAACATCATTTTGTCGGCATAGATATATTGCCCCGATGTCCCGGTAAATTCTCTCTGAAAAACCTGAACCCCGGAGGAATTTATTTTTTGGAGAATAAGTTTTTTATTATCTGTTGCAGACAGCAGATAAATACTGTCATCATTTTCATCAACAACATAACTTATTGGAAGACAAGCTTGAGACACCGTTGCTCTCGGAGTGCTATATATAACTGAATACGCTCCGGTCTGCTTATTAATTTTATATATTTCTCTTTTTGTAGTAGCAGGAAGCGGATTTCCGTCATTATTATATATCGCATATAAAAAATTATTATTTTTTGAAAGGATTAATCCATTGGCAACTATGGTAGAAGTTGTTGAAGTACTGGGGGCAATACTCCATTGTTCAATACTATTAGTATATTTTTTTATTACATCATATGGCCCGACCCCTGGATTCCCAGCTAAATAAATATCATTATTCATATCTCTGGATATTTTTAAACCGTCATCTCTATTCGACGACCCAGAAGAAGTGTAACCGATTGTAGGAACATCAAATGGATTAACGGTTTGAACGTAATTATCGTAATCTATTTCGCACAAAAGTCCTGTGTTTTTAACAAAAAATTCATTGACATTATCGAAACGATTAACTTTTATTGCAGGAAAAGATGTTTGACAATCATTTGTAAAAAAATCAGTATCTTTTTTAATTTCATCAGCTAAAGCTGGGAAACTTAAAAAAAATAAACTTAAAAAAAGATAAATTCTTTTCATTTTTTAACCTATTTTTTAGTTAAGAAGTGTCATACCCGTGAAAGCGGGTATCCATTTTTGCTCATCGTTTGCTTTTTACCTTATTCCTTTAACGACACATGTGGATTCCCGTTTTCACGGGAATGACACAAAATGCAAGGAATTTTTATAAAAGCGCTTTGTTAATTGCCTTTATCACATTCTCTTAGAAAACATCAGACGGAATTCGTCGGACGAGTTTTGGACATACACGTCCATGCTGTGTTTTTTCATGTAGTATTCAAATTTATTGAGACTGACTATGTAGTCTATAAGCAGATATGCGCCGGCTCCCAAAAGAACAACTCCGGCTATGCCTTCGTACGGACTGTTCATCTGTGTTTTATATTTTTTGTCCCATGTGTATTTCAGGTTTACGACTTCGGCATAGGTATTAGAATCTATATTGTCGGGAAACCAGTTATCGTTTCCATCATCGTCTCCTTTTTGTCCTTGATCCCCCTTTGGATCATTTGGATGCATTATATCTCTCGTATGTGGTTTAGCCACAGACCAATATACTTGATCATTGACATTGAGCGTAAGTCCTGCCCCTATGTTTACGCTATCGCCCGAAATATTTCCCAGTGCTCCTTGATCAGGGTAGTAGTAATTCGGACTGTTGGTTTGATATCTTACCTCCATATTGGTTACATGAAGCGTTACATTGCCGGTATTGACAATATCGCCTCTTGATTTTATCCAAAGTGAAAAGCCATCTGATCGAACATTCCACCTGCTTTGAAGATTTAATATGCTGTATGAAGGCTTTGATATATCCACTTTGACTGATCTGAAGCCGTCGTAGGCCAGGAAGCCGCCGCCGACTACGAGAATGATGCCTATTAGAATTCTGTACTTTGATTTTTCTTCGCTGAAATCTTCGTAATTTTGGCTTCCGTAAGAATAAACCGGAACTTTAAAAACGGACAACGTAAAACAGCAGCAAAGAAGAACTATCAAAAATTTTTTCATTTGCCCCTCTTTTGTTAAAAGACAGAAGTTTAGAAGTTAGGATGTTTGGAAGCTTGGCAAAAACAAAGGCTTTGTTATCGTTGCTGCTCAACTTCCCAGCCATCTCAGCTTCTATTTTAGTTACCGCAAGACCATACCCCGTCAGAAACTCCGTTTCTGCCACCCCTTTATGCTAAAGGGGAATTTAACGGCTCTGCCGCTATCGCCGTATCTTCACTCGTTACTCGTCACTCTCCGCTCTTCACTCTTCCGTTAATCATTTCCCAATACCCGCCCTTCTTCGCTCCGGCGCGTCTGATAAGTCCGTCTTTTTTCAGCTTGTTTAAGTTCCATTTTATTCCGGATATGCTTAAGTTTAAAATTTCAGACAATTCAATGGTAGAAACAGCCGGATTTCTTCTTATGGCATTAAGTATTTTTAGGTCAGTTTTTAGGTCAGTTTTTAGGCTAGTTTTTAGGCTAGTTTTTTGACCGGCTGCGCTATATGCCGCATCTTCATTTCCTAAAAAGTCAAAAGGCAATAATATTTGCATAACCGCGCCGTCTATTGAGACGGAATCTTTGCCGTATTTGGAAATAATCTTAGGGATGCCGGAGCCTATCTGCTCCATATATTCAAGGTCTTTGAAGATTCTTACTATTTCGCGGTTTCTCGGCATAGAGATGCCGTTAAAGAATTTCTCTAAAGATAAGCCTTCAACTAATCCGCCGAAAGAAGTAATCGTAAAATGGTCTGAAAATATTTCAAAAATAGGGGTGTCGCCGCGGGAATAATCGTTGTGCGCAAAAGCATTTATTATTACCTCGTGCAAAACGTCTTTATCGACTAATTTTTTGTCCAGCCGGGTTTTCAATCCGCGTTTTTGGGATTGCGTGATATTTTCTATCTCAAACCGGTCTATAATTTTCTGCATTGCCTTGACAAAACAACAGTTGCCGTATTCTTCCGTTCCTATCAAATCAAGCTTATCTTTTCCCGCATATTTTCCGAGACGAATCGAAACATTATTATTGTCGGCAAACAGATATGCGACATGATTGTATTTCTTTTCCGGAGTATAGAAGTCCAGAGTTTGCGCGAGGTTTTCGTTTAAGGGTTTGTTATTTTCGGCATAATACATTCTAAGCTGTTTAAACGTAAGGTCTTGATGCAAAGAAGGCATTCTCGCAAGAGATATGGGATGCCGCTTTGACATCAAGTCCGTTATCATTTGTTCGGTTAACGGCTGGGTAGAACTTCCTATGCGCATAAAACAGCCGGATTCCGAACGGCCTTTTTGCTTGATATAATAAGGCATTTCCATTCCGCCGGAAAGAGAAATTTTTATTATAGTTTTACCGTCTCTTTTTTCCGCAACAATATCAAAAAGCCCCAGAATGCTCGGACGTATGTTGTTGATAAGTTTGTCTTTGATTTTTAGTTGAATTTCATCGGGATTATGAACGCCGGCAACACTCCCGTCGTCTCTTATTCCGATATAAATTTCTCCGCCCTTAGAATTAACAAAGCCGACAACATATTTCTCCAAGTTGTCGGTAAGCTTCTCTTTATATTCAATTCTGTTGTTTTCTGTAAATGACATTTTTATTTCCTCATTGCCGGCAAATACTGCGTCGGGAGCTTTGTCCCCGCACCCCGATTCTGCTAATAAAAGCCATGCCCCGTCAGAAAACTTCGTTTTTTGCCATCCGGGGCGCTCACAGGCACATTGTGCCATCGCGCCCGTTCGCGTCTCGTGCTTCCCGAACTGCTACCTTTCGGGACAGGCTCTTATTCGTCGCACACTCACCCCTTTAAGTAAAGGGGAATTTATTGCTTTGCCGCTGATAAAGCTGTTTCTCTGCATCCCTGCATCTTCGCATCCCTGCATCGCCTTTATTTGCTCTCCGCTTTCTTCTTTATCTCTTCAAGCAGCGCGAACAGGTTTTCCATGTAAACCGGCTTTTGCATGTAACCGGCGGCGCCGAGTTCTTTGGCGTGCTCTTCGGTAAAAATGGTGCCGGAGCCGGTGATAAAGTAAATTGCGATGTCGGGATTTATTTCTTTTATGTAAGGAAAAAGGTGGTCGCCGTCGTTGTCGGGAAGCATAATGTCTAAAAAAACCGCGTCGGGCTTTTCTTCTTTGCAAACTTTGAGACATTCGTCGGCATTGCCTGCGACGCATACCGCAAAGCCTTTGCGCTGTATCAGCCTTGCCATATTGTCTCTTGCGTAAACTTCGTCATCAACAAGCAGTATTTTTATCATAATATTACCCCGTTGGCTGCGGCTGAGATTTTATCAAAATACGGTGAGGCGCGCAATGCGCAAGCGCATCGCGCGCCGAAGCTAGGAGAGCTCAGAAGCCCGGAAGTTCGGCAAAGGCAAAGGCTTCGTCGTTGCAGTTGCTGAGCTGCTGAACTTCCGAGCCGCTGAACTTCCGCCGTTATAATTCACAATTTTTTTGCATTTTGCGGCGGTTTTTATTTGTAAATGGTCTTATTTTTTTATACCATTTTCGTGTTCGCAGTATCTCCCGAAGTCCGACTACGCCAAAAAGGTTTTGCGGCATGATCAAAAAATTTTCATGCATGTTGTTAGCGGCAGCGATGCTGAACTTTTCTGCGGCGGCATACGCCGGAGACGTCTCTGATTTTGCGTCGCTGTCTTCGGAAATAGCCGACCCTTTGTCTTCTTTGGAAACGTTTACCTCTTCAATAACGCTTTCCGCCCCTCTCCCTGATTTTATTTACTCCAAAACATTCAACGGCAACAATTACGCCGTCAATCTCGCAGGCAACAGATTCCTCAACGACGCGTCATCATCGCTTCTCAATTTGACTATATCCAATCTTTTTGTGACAAACGGCGGAGCGGGCAACGGTGGAGCGATGTATCTTGAAAATAACTCCGCAGGCGTTCCGGCCGACTACAGAAATTTTACGGCAACGGTTTTTTCAAACAATGCCGCGTCCGCAGACGGCGGAGCGATGTATCTTCTCGGCGGCGTATCCATTTTCGGACAGACAAACTCTTTTAACGGCAATTCTGCCGGAGGCAGCGGCGGAGCGATATATGCCGCAAACTCTTCGGCGGCAGGCGCGCCAAGCATAGCAAGTTTCAGCGGAAACGTATCTTTTTCGGGCAACTCGGCGGGCGCGGAAGGCGGCGCGGTTTACTCGTCCGGCTCAACGCTTGATTTTGCGTGGACAACGCAGGCCTCTTTTAAAAACAATTCGGCCGCTTCCGGCGGCGCGATAGCGATTGCAAACAATACCGCCGCGGTTTTCGGCGGCGAAATCCTTTTTGAAAACAACACGGTAAGCGCAAACGGCGGCGCGTTGTATATCTCCGCAAGCAATGTAACGCTTAACGCCGACAGAGGCGCAATTACTTTTACGGGAAACACCGCAAACGGAACGCCTAACGACATATATATGGATATCAACTCAACGCTGAATCTTAACGCGGCAGCAAATCCCATAACTATGGAAGGCGGCATAGTCACTGACCCGCTCTCAGCGGGAATAATTATAAACAAAACGGGGGTGCAAACTTTGCGCCTCGGCGGAATAAACAAAATATGGGGAAGTTTTAATATATCGGCGGGCGACATCGCCCTTCTTTCGGGCGCTTCTTTAAAATGCGCAAATCTTGCGCTTCCTTCGGGCAGCGCGCTTGACATGCAAAACGGCACGGCGGAAACCGTTGAAGCCGGAACTTTTAAAAGCTTTTCTAACTTGAAAGTTGACATATTTGACGACGGCACAAACGACAAAGTAACCTCGGGCTCGGCGCAGGTCGGCGGAAATCTTTCCATACAAGCCGGCGTCGGAACGTATAACAACTCCGTGTTTAACATAGTGGAAAGCACAAATACCACAGTTTCCGGAACTTTTGCGTCAAGCTCGATAAACAGCGCGGAGCTGGCATACTCAATAGATTACAGCATTCCCAATTTGGTAAGGCTGATTATAAACGGCGCTTTTCTCACCAATTTTGCCGCGCTGAGCGGCATTTCTTACAACCAGCGGCAAACCGCCGGAGTCTTAGACTCCATTTCCGCAGGCTCGGCAGCGCCCTCGGCGCTTATGACAGTTATAAACGACATTACCGCATTGGACGAGCAGGGACAAAGAGCCGCTCTTTCGCAGATTTCGGGATACTTTCTTGCAAACGTTATCAGGAGCGCGGCTCTTGACTCGGAAAGCGATAAGATTTACGACAGAATAAAGAACCACTGTCCCGACGGAAACACAAGCAGCGGCGTATGGTTACAGGCGACCGGCGGATACGCCAGATACGGCGGGGATGACAACTCTATCAACGATTATCAGGACGTTTCTTACGGAGCGATGGGCGGTTACGACAAATTTTTGGCTGACAGCAAAATAATGTTAGGCATATACGGAAAGTACGACGGGCACGACATAAGCCAGATTCCCGGAAACAGCGCGGATATTTCAGACACCGGGCTTGGCGTTTACGGCGGCTATATCGAAAATTTTTGGGAAGTGAAAGCTTTGGTTGCGGGAAGTTACGACAGCTATGATACTACAAGATACATACCTTTTAATAACGGAACTGCCAAAGGCAGTTTCAGCGGCATGACTTTCGGCGGCGATGTTGAAGGCGCGTTGAAATTTGAAGCGGCGCAAAATATAAATTTCAGGCCGTATGCAGGGCTTGAAGCGAGAAACTCAAATTACGGCGGATTTACGGAAAGCGGAGCAGGCGCTTTTGATTTAAAAGTTGACGGCGGAAACTATTTCAGATCAGCCGGCCGGCTCGGAGCCGGAGCTGCGTATGACGACAAAAAATGGAGCGCTTACGTAAATACGGAAGCAAAATATCTTTTTAGCGGTACCGCGCCGGAAGTAAAATCCGTTTTTGACGGAACTTCCGAAAGCTTCTACAGCCGCGGATACGAAGAATCCCAGGTAATATTCGGAGCAGGCATCGGCGCAGCGGTAAGAGTTTGGGAAAGGCTTAAAGTTTTTGCAAACGCAAGTTACTACGCGGCGGACAAATTTCAAAACATATACGGCAATCTCGGCTTGAGATATACTTTCTGCTCTTCAAACAATTCCGCGGAAAAAGAATCGCTGAAACAGCAACAAGCTGCAGCGGCGGCAGAAGCGGCAAAAGTTGCCGAAGTTGCCAGGGCAGAAACTGCCCAAAAAGAAGCTGAACTTCAGGCAGCGCAACAGCAGGCAGCACAACGCCAGGCAGCAGCGCAACAAAAAGCGCAGCAAAAAGCTTTGGAAGAACAGCAGGCTAAAGAGAATGCCGCTCAACAAGCCGAAGCTCAACAAGCCGAGCAGGAGCGTCAAGCGCAGGCAATTATAGCGCAAGAAAAGGCAAGACAGAAAGCCGAAGCAGCGGCGCAGGCGGCCGCCGCAAAACAGGCAAAAGCTGACGAGCAGGCAAGGATAACCGCGGAAAACAGACAAGCAAAGCTTGAGGCTAAAGCGGCAAAAGCTAAAGCCGGCGAGCAGGCAAAACTTGAAACGCAGCAAGCTAAACTTGCGCAGCAAAAAGCGCAAGCCGAAGAAAAAGCAAAAGCAGCGGCCGCGGCAAAAGTTGCCGAAGCTGCCAAGGCAGAAGCTGCCTCAAAAAAGAAAGCTCAAGAAGAAGCCGATAGGCTTGCAGCCGATCGGCTTGCAGCCTCCAGGCTTGCAGCCGAAAAGCTTGCAGCTGAAAAACTTGCGGCTGAAAAGCTTACAGCCGAAAAGCTGGCGGCCGAACAGGAACAAGCAAGACTTTTGGAAGAAGCCCGGCAAGCGCAAGACAGGCAGGAACCGACGGAAGCTGTGGCTATCTCAACAATAGAGCCGGAAGATGAAATCAGCGGCAGCGAAGAGCCAGACAGCCAGACTGAAGGAGCGTCCGCATCAAAACAAACTTCGGCAAAGAAATCCGGCATTATGGATAACACGCTTTTGAACAACTATAAATATAAACTTTCCGGCCTTGACGAACTCAAACCTAAAGCCGTTGTGCAAAACAGCATTTACATAGCCGCGCCAAACGGCATACCTCTTTCGTTCTACAAAAAGACGGTTGACTGGGCCACGACAACCGCAAAAAAGATTCTCGGACAGTAAAAACATGGCTTCATTTAGATAAGCCGTTAATTCCCCTCACGATGACTGCAGTTGATTGCTATGATTTTCTTCATTTGAGGCTACTTCTTACGACTTTAAGGACATTAAGGTCCTTAAGGACTTTAAAGTCTTTAAGGAACAACACTGCTGCAACGGCGATACCCCGTCAGGAGACCTTGTCTCCTGCCGAGACCTTGTCTCCTGCCACCCCCATTCGACTTCGGGACGATGTCCCTTCGCTCAGGGCAGGCTCTTTTACAAAAGGGGAATTAACGGCTTTGCCGTTTTTATCTTTTCGTTGTTGCCGCATTTTGCGCGGCTTATGAGCGTAGGATTTTTGCGGATTATTCAAATCCGGTTGTTTGAGCAAAATGACACCAAAGGTGTCATCCTGAGGCGAGGACTTCGTCCTCAACGAAGGATCTAGAGGTCTAGACCCTTCAAGGACTTTGTCCTTTCAGGGTGACACTGCGTGTCAGTTCCGGATTTGCCGTGAAAATCATAGCGAATGTGCATCCGGCGGCAGTTTTTTTGCATACTTTTTGAACGTCTGCAAAAAGTATGGCGGAGGTTGGGA
>JGI20166J26741_11575473_pt1 | contig 11913 bp, 6 predicted proteins | sample TergutCu122P5_FD_26741 | JGI IMG/M metagenome (IMG submission 26741) | reverse complement strand
CAGTGAAACGCCCAAAGTTTCCAAAGATCGACACATTATGCAGCTGACATTGCTAAACTCAGTTCGTTGTAAGAATGCCACAGCACTGTGCCAATTATACTGCGCTTGTTTTATCCTGTTGCCACTGTGTAAGCTTTGCCAATGTTACTTGATGACCTGTGAATGTCTCCCTGATGTTGATCCACATTGATTGACAGGTGTAGGATATTAAAACTGGTATTTGTTCCGTGACGTTGCTTTCTCACATGTAGCTTTGTGTTTGCAGCACATGAAACTGTTGCGATATTGAACCGATGTGTACAAAACGCGATTCATTCCGTGCTATCATTGTCACACCTGGCTGCATCGCTGACCCAGAGGTTGACAGGGATAATGATATGGCCTTCACACAAGGGACATGCTATCTGGGCACCCATCTGGAGCACATCCCCCCTCCCTACCGAGGGCTAGGTCGGTCACAACGTATAAGAGGCCAGATACATGATTACTTTGTCAGAACAATCTGATTGTGTGCGTGGGCTGTAGAATTGCGATATCAAATAACACACACGTAATGTTCGCATGAAGTCACCTGTGTTGATGAGTTGGTCTTCAGCGACTGGGACTTGCTAAACAGTGCAGTAGCTTGCGGCGGTGTAGATTTCTGCAGCGCTTTATAAGTTGTGTGTTAATTGTCACACTGTTAAGTATGAACCTCAGTACAATAACTTGAACACTGTGAAACGTACCAAATGGTTACGTGTTTCTCTGGCAGAACCAGTTCTCAGGACGTTGTGTTTTGAACCTCTGCGTAGTTCTACGCACCAACAATGAATTTATTGCCAGCGTTGTTCGGTGTGACAGTTGTCTTTTTAAAAGTGTTGGCGCCTGCGGTGACTGCCACTGTCTCTACCGAAGTGCTGCCGGAAGAGACGTCTGTGTGTGGGGTGAAGATTGGTGACATGTATTGCAGGTCTGATGATGTATATATGTTGTGTTAGACGCATTCCCAGTTTTGAACACTTTCCGTCATACTTTCGGTAGTTTCTTTGTCACAAACATTAGCTACAGCTACTTTGAGCGTCTGTACTGCTGTATATTAGTATACGTGAAGTGTAACTGGTGGTGATTTTCATCACTTAGAATTTAACAAGGAGTGTTCAATAAGTAAGTTTCCATAGCCTGGAACTTTTGCGTTAAGGGAGTTTTTATTTTTCCGACCATCGACGCTACATGAGAACTACGCTCTTCTGAGTTATTACGCAGCTAGTAGTGGAAATTTTCTACTGACGTTTCGGGACAGTCTATCGGTCCCATCAGAGACACCCTGAAGATGGGTCCGATAGATTGTACCGAAATGTCGGTAGGAAATTACCACTACTAGCTGCATAATAACCCAGAAGGGCGCAGTTCTTATCGACTTCGCGGCGGAAGCGTGAAATCACGCATCGACCCTACGTTCCTGACCTTGCCCTGATGGCCCGTCATTTGCTGGGCGGCTGAGGCGGCAGTTGGGGATCGCCGATTGCACAGAAACGGGAAAGTGGAACTTACTGTTAGTGCATGGTTCAGAATGTAAGAGAAAGGACCAGACCACAACCGAATTTTTAAACGCTTGCCAGCCTGGGCAAAGTGCATTATTGTGTCCGGGGGGCGTTGAAGTATGATGACACTTCATTGGAACCAGCGGGCTGCATTTAACAGTGTAATGACTTCTGAAGTAATTTTTGTCCTGAAAAATCTTATTGAACATCCTTGTAGCATGCGGTGGGACATGTTTATTGTACCAGTTAAACACTGGACAAACCTCGTGACAATTTGAAGTCTCATCAGTATTCACACGTGTATATGTGCAGTAATGGGCATTTGGACATATAACACCAACGAATGCACAAGTATTCAAACGTACACTTTTACATACTATCCACAAACACTCCGACATGTTTCGATCTTTTTCGCGTCACATCCTCAGGCAGTCTCACATGCAAGAAGCATATATAAAACACAGGTGGATTAGCAAACAGATTAAAATTTCAGTCCTTAAAAATCGTGGATATCATAAAATTCGTAGCAGATTTTCAGCATTGGTCCTTATAACGTATCGTGGCGGTACTGAATAGCAGCAGAAGGGCAGCCAGTACGGTACTGGCTGTACACTGGCCATGGCAGGGTGGGTGTGAGACCAGGAGCACCCTGATAAACATAGCCAGTAGGCCTACTCGACGTACCAATGGCCATATGCACTTACCCGACTGTTCTGTGGTAACAATTGTCTGTCGTGGATTACTTTAGTTTTCCTTAGTTGCTCCATTAAAATACCAGGATAGTATTTAATATTAGGTTTCAGCTGCTTTCTTGTTCATTTTTTGCAATATATTTTTCGCTAATTACCTTACTACACGGTGTCTCTTTTTTGGTGTTCCTGAACAGGGCAGCTGTCACGGGATTCCGCTGCTAATACAGGCTTTATGTGCGATAAAGCAGCCAAGTAAGGATAACAGCTGTCAGTCACAGCAGTTCTTTGTGTGTGGCAAAGTTCTACTGCAACATGTTTCGGCTCGTGTATAAAGGGCCATCATAAGGCCGACAAGGTACCAAAGAAAAGTTATGCACACGTCCTTATTTATTGATTGCGATGTTGTATAAACAACGTGATGACTCACAGTAAGATTGTAAACGCCAGGCAAGCTGGCAACCGGCAGTACAAAATGCGAAACAGGAGAACGCGCATTTGCGGTGAATCGCGTTCGGAATAATTATTTTAAACTGTCCATGTATAGGGTTGAGATCTGAACTTGCCGTTTCATAAAAAACATGGTAAGCTGAAACCGTAAGTTTTAGAAGTATATTGTGTAGACATAAAATAATAACACATCAAGACGGCGTTAGAAGTTGCTATAGCGCACGTATGTAATATTGGTACTGCAGGTAGTAAAAGAGAGCTAGGTCAGTGAAGTCGACCTTCGGTAGTTGTTATATATATATATATATATTGCTGTGCTTGATACGTGTGTTCACTTGCACGAATATTCCTGATGTCATAAACCGTGTATTTTCTGTGTCGCTTTATTCAGTCAGCTGCTCTTCGTGAAAGTGTGTAATTAAATGTATGTAAACCTCGCGAGTCCGCTGTTGTATAGGACTATGTACACCGACGGGGCTTTGTCAGTGCACAGCAGTTAATACCAAAACGGTTCGCTGTTGTATTGGACTGTGTACACTGACGGGGCTTTGTCAGTGCACAGCATTTAACACTAAAGCAGGGGATTCGCAATGTTTATACACTTGCACATTCACCATGTGTTACCTTGACAAGTGTCGGGAGTGAACGATATTGTGCGTGGGTGGGCGTGTGTTGTAGGCTGCATTAATTAATTAATTACCGTGTTGAGCCACGTCACAGTTTACCGGCCGATTTCCGATCCTACAAACAGCAAGTTCATTTTGTTTTAAAATAATTTCCAGTTTTCGTACCGACGTCAGTCCGCTCTTTCAAAGACAAAACTGTTGTACTGCGTGTCTTGTAGTGCGTGTGGCGGCCTAATGCTTTAATGTAGTCGTTATTTTATCTGACAACTGTCGGCTGACTTCTTGTCAGTTTGTCATCTGCCACTTCTTGTCAATTTATCTTAGCGTAGCCCACTCAGCCACGGCGGAGTATCGGCGAGAAGTGATAAGACAACGTTTGTCGGATAAAATAAGGGCCAGTAAAAAGCAGTGGCGTCTAGTGACTGTGCGATATTTCTGACTTATGTTGGGCGGGCGTTTCCGTCTTTTTGCGTCAGGACGTGGGAGGAATTTTCACAACGGCTGAGAAACCTGGTGGCCAACAGCTTCGTGCCTGGCACACAGCAGTGTCTGAAGAACAGGACACTCGCCGTCCTGGATCGAATGCTGCAGACCGACATCATTCCTCTGATGAGCGGAGTGGAGCTTGTCCGATATGCCACCCTCCTACCACCGGGCAATGACTCTGCTACTTACAACAGGTACACTACCCTCTAAATAAAGCCAGTTCAAACCACATGTACTGGTATGCTCTCTAATATCCGTTTTTATGTGCTTTGAACTGCCACCTTCTGTGTGGTTTTTTTTTTAACGAAACGTCTTTTCCGCATTTCTCTTTTCTCCATCTGAGCAGCATTACCCGACTTCCGTAATCTCTTGAAACACAAGAAATAAATTATACAAAACTATAGCTTTGCTTGTTGTATGGCAGTGTGAAACATTGTCTGTTAACAGTAACGAAAGGGCACATGGTGTTGACGGTGTGACGTCATGTACTGTGCGACATTTCAGCGATCATATCTGAAGTTGGAGGCAGCAGGTTCCCCTGAAATGTCGATAAATTTATTCCAGACTACACGGCGTCACACTCAAGACGATATTATTCACAGACAGAGGGTGCTGAGGTTACTATTTTGACCTAAGAAGGAGGGAGTAAGGGGAGGTTGGAGAAAAGTGTGTAATGAGGAGGTTTGTGATTTGTGCCCTACAATGGGAAAAGATGGGATGAGTGCGGAATGTAGCACTTGCGGATGAAAGGTAGAGTTGTTCCTGTGCACGCCATAAAGGCACACCATAGAGGTGGCAGATGTGTAGCTTCACTCATTCCTGACATTGACACTAGAGGGGGTGAGTGGGTACCCTTACTGCCTGGCAATTTTACCCTTTAAAGAGCATTCGGTACCCACTGAATGCGGGGCTAGTTGGTATGGACGTTTTGGGGCAGAAAAATCTCTTGCCCCTGCTGGATACCGAACCCAGGATTGGCCAGCTCATGGCCTAGTCAGTAGGCATCAGGTATGAGAAAGATGCGAAATTGATACGTAATTGTCACAAAGAGTGAAGGAAAGTGACTCCTTGGAAGGTCTAGTGATTGATGAACATTTGGGCTGCACAATAGGCGGTCAGTTGTATTGTGAGTTGCTGGGAACTGTCAGATATCAAGAGGCTGTGTGCTGTGAGTGTGTTACTAAAGTCTTGGTTTCTTGCAGGTCGTTTTCTGGCAAAGATGAGTGGGTGTGGCAGGTGTTTGACCGGATTGCAGAGCTGTGTAGGAGCCACGTAATCAGACTGAGAGTTCAGCAGGAGGAAGGTGAAGGCAGCATGACAGCTGTGTGACCATGGAATTTTGTAACAAATTTATATCATGTTTTTAATTGCGTTACTTTACTGTAGTGGTAGAGCTAGGATAACTGGGTTGCTATAATTGCTAGGCTATGGTCTGGGTGATCCAGAGTTCGGTATCCAGCAGGGGTGAGAGATTTTGTCCTCTTGTAAGTCTACCAGACTGGCTCTGGAGCCTACAAGCCTTCGAGCCTGGGTACTGGGTTTTTCTTTGGAGTAAATTGGCTGGGGTGTGATGTTTACCCTAACCTACACACATCTGCTGCTAAGGTTAAGAATGAATGGAGCTGTATCTCCAATCTGTCTCATATACCTTTACTGCGTGGACAGGGACAACTGTTATTTTGCTATAATGTTGCTTATAAAGATAGCTGTCAACTGCAATACTGTATAGTTTGTATTTTCATTTAATAGAATGTTGTGAAATGAACACACTTGAAGCACAGTCATCTGGTAGATACTTGGAATTATCCGTTTCATGGAATTGGTTTATTACCATGTGTTGAAAATAAAAGGTAATCAATAAATTGCTTTTTGGATGCAGGAGGGGTCCACATTCTGAGGCTAACACATTAGGTTAATACATATTGAGTCGAGGTCCATAGGTAGAACTACGATGACTTGTGGTCATATGTTTTGTATGCAGGGCGAGGCCGTCACCACTATAAACACCTGTTCCCACTGATGATGATGGCCTTCATGAAGATGCTGGTGGTTATGGTTCCCCTTGGATTCCAGTTCATGGCAGTAATCTCAGGAAAGGCGCTCTTGCTGAGCAAGATGGCGCTGGCACTAGCTTCAGCACAGGCCATGAGGAGAGTGACAAGTGCCTGGTTTGATGTGTACAATTCTCCACACCCCTCTTACTACCACCATGTCCATCGCAGCTACCACCCACAGTCTGGTCCAACACACATCAATCTGCTTCACTCACCCTCGCTGCCACATCACATCCAGGTGTGACCAACAGAACTACAATATAAGATGATGTGCAGTAACTTTGTATGGAACATCCAGTGACTAAAACTTTCACTCACACCCCACCAGCTCGCTGAGTGACAAACACACAGTCACTCGCTGAAAAACTCTTTCTCACTCACACACTCACGCACCTCACTCATCATCTATCCACATATTACTTACCATTAAGTCAATTGTGTTCTGATGGAGTGACAAACCGGCACCAGTTGGATCAGGAAGGTTACAAACATGGACTCAGGTCATGTGGCATGCCCTGCTGTGTTCCTGTCTTAATGTTTTCTGAGGTTTCAAGGGAATTAGTACCTTCATCTTCAAGGGTTGAGGAGTCCAAGAAGACTTCATTGTCTGCCTAACAGCTTCCTCCCCTCCACATTCCTTCTTTCAGCCCTACCCTTTGTAACTTTTGTTCTGTCCTCATTGCATTCTGGATTATTCCTGTTGTGACAGGGGGACATGTGTGATGTAGGTAGGTTGTGGCAGCAGGCACCTCACTTTAACCCAAACATCATCTGTATTAATTCTCTACCTCACCTGACTGTGTCTAGCTGATAATGTGTCTTCTTTACAAATATTGTGGAGTAACTCATTTCTTTAGGCTCTTGAGAAGAATGTGCAATGCAAGCAAGTCACATGTTTCAAACAGGACAGATTATTTTCTAAATAAGCATTCAGTATATGTAGCAATAATAACTTGAGGTGTTCAACTAGAGTAAACCACTTTTGAGGTAATACTGACATTTTTCATGTACAGATGTTTAAGACAGTGGATTTCATAAAATATGTGAGTGAACCACAGAAGTGAATATTATTAATTTTATTGCTGTTTTCAGGGCTTTCAACCCACTTTAGATGTGTCCCACTTTTCAACTTGGACACATCCTTCCCCTGACACTTCACACTGGTCTTACCATCAGGATCCAACACTTGGGCACAGCACTCAACTGGAAGACCATAATACCGCCTCACAGGATTATCAATTTGCGTTCACCAACACAGACCACAAACCCATCCTTTACCCAACAGTTCCTTCTGTCTATGACACACCCAGTGAGCATGCAGAGGACCGTGTGGACAACCAGTATAGCAACGGTAAGATGAAGCATAACCAACATAGCAGAATTAAAAATCTGTGAACTTGTGGGGACAACAGGGGTGTCACGTCCAGTGTTTAGAACATGTTTTTTATTTCTCTCGTTGAATGTGGTGCTGCATGAAGTTGAAACTGGAGAGTAATGTCCCTGCTACATTTTGTCTGGTTATATAAAATTATTGCACAACCTGCCCACCAATTTTGAACTTATGTTTCTTGTTATTGAGGTAGGTTTTAAAGACAGCAATTATTAGTACCACAAATTTTGGTAATGTCATCCTGTTGTGCTTGTAAATAACAGCAGATGTCCATAGTACTGCAGTCACACATACACTGACATTTTTTTTGTGCCTCATGACATTTTGAGGCAATGTGCTGGCCTCATGTTCAATGGTTGAGATGCCCAAAACTGTTCTTCTCTTGGTAAACATTTTGACTCTTGGAGACGAAGCCACTGTGTTGCCTTAATATGCTGGCAATCAATTATCCAACAATGAAGCATATCTCACAAGAACAGAGTCATCAGATACACCGTTGTGAAAACTTCAGCACTTGCATATTACAGACTGACTTGTGACTGCATGATATGTGAGGGTATAAATTCATAAGTTGTGATGCCATTCTGCAATTACCTGCTTAGTGTACTGTACACTTGTCACAGTTACCTGCTCAGTGTATTGTACACTTATCACAATTTTGAAAATATCTGTATGTGTTTTTATTCCTATATTTGAAATGCCCATCTAAATACGTGACACAATTTGCTGTCACACATCGTTTTATATTTATTATTTATTTATGTATTTATTATCAATTTATTGTACAATGCAAAAAAAAAAAAAAGTAATAATTCTTGTTATTTTAACTACAACTGACCAGTCATATGAGAGGGTAATGTAACATCCATGGGCTAATCTACTTCCTCTGTTATCACCTTAAAAAGTGCTTACTTAATGTTTTCTCATAACCATGTAGACTTGGCTTGTGATGTCACTCACAAACCAAGGTATATTGTAACCATGGCATTGACGTGTGACTCAATAAGTTATTCACACACCCACTTGTAAGGGTAGAAAATTGAAACATGCTTCCAGCAACTTTATTTTTGTTGCTATCTCATCAACATAACCCAGGTATTCAGCATGGATGTTGTCAGTCGGATGATTGCCATCCAGTCGTGCTGTCATAAGTTACCATACTGTAACCATGGCAACATTGTAGCCACGGAAACACCATAACAATGGAAAACATAGAAACCATGGGAGCCCCCATTGGGTTGTCACTCACAGACCAAGCTCTATCAAAACCAATGCAAACTTGGTGTGTCTCACTCACTCACTCACTCTCTCAGCCAGTCACATCCAGGGCATTTTATACAGGGAGATAAATTATATGCAGACTTCATGGACTGCTGTTAATGCATGTCAAAGATGTATACGCCGATCTGCTTGTCTGCACATGTGATGTGTATACAGCTGTCAGGATTAGTTGTGCTTAACTAACCAATCAACCAACCAGCCACATAACTGATCCCATGGAAAGAGTCTGTCTTGAGTTGATACTTCCTCAGGTAGGGAAAATATTCCTTGCATTTTATGTTACTCCAGCCAGGTGAATCCAACTTATGCCCACCCATCCTATTTCATTAAGATCCAGTTCATTATTATTCTCCTGTTTGCACCTATGGCTAAAAGTGACCTCTTTCTGTCAGGTTCCCCCAGCATAACCCGGTATGCACTTCTGTTATTTCCTCATACATGCCACATGGCCTGGCCAAGGCTGTTTGCAACATATCAGAGGATCTGTATTTTTATACTGAACAGGTTATTAGCCCCTTGCACAACCCACAATGATAGTTGACTATTTACATTCATCAGGTGCGGAGGTTAAGAGTAATTAGAGATATATGTCCACTCCCCACCATATGCCTTCGTGGTGTGTGCGGGGACGTTAACTGTACCTTTTCCAAATTTGAATATCGATATAATCTGTGCCTGAATAGCGGCAGTGTTAATGACAGATGTGTAGGATAGCGGCAGCATTAGTGACGTGTAGCATAGCGGCAGTGTTAGTGACAGATGTGCCACAACAAGTACAGCTTTCTGAGTTCTCGACACTCTCCGTATTGATTGGTTTTTGTAATAAAATAACAATGCTGTCTGGACCTCCTTTTATGGTGGTTAACCCTTTAAAGCCCAGTGGTCACTCTATGTACTACAAGGTGTAACATTCACAAATTCTTCATTCTGCCCACACAGTGTATTTATGTGTTTTATGTGGATCTCAGAACAAACAGCGATTATTTCACTCTACAGCATTAACTGGTTGGTTTTTTTATAACTGAGACAGAGTGTGTTTATTGCACATTACGAGCTGGATCTTTAAATATAATTTCGGTTAATTTAGTCTTTGTCGTGTTCCTGTGAAGGTGTTCAAGCAGTATTTACAACTGCGCTGTTGGTCTGATTGTTGTGTGTCTGTCACATAAGTAGCCTACATAAGAAGTGTCCGATATTGGTTCGCGGTCCCATGATTGTGGTCTTTACAGAACAAATGGTTGTAATTACAGTTCTGACCTGACGGCAGTTCGTTATGGCTAAATTGTCTATAAAAACAAGGCCGATTGAAGAGGACGATTCTCTGGCATTTGATTGTGTTGCAGTAATTAGCCTTTGTAGGCCTGCGTTGTTTGCGTTTGCACATTAATAAGTACCGCTAATTGAAATTCATAACAATGTTTGGGATTAGAAACCACACAAAATGCAAGCGTGCAAAAGTATAGAGGTATTCCAGTTCAGTCAGCTCACTTTGTTGTTTGCAGCTGTTAGTTAACCCGTCAGTAGTTAGCCTAATATCTATTTATTGTCATTGTCATTGTGTTGTGCAGGTACAGTGGTCTTCTCACTCTCTCCCTTTCAGACGGCAGTTTTGAACCGTTGGTGAATCCCGGAGAGAATATCGCTCGCTGCATGCAATAGTGGCACAATCCAAAAAATAGCCATTTGGAGTTAGTACTACGATTGAGCTGAAAAATGTAACGGCTATGTACCGCGCTAGATGTCATTTATGGGGCATGTAGTTGTTACATTTTGAGCTCAAACGTAGTATTAAATCCAAACCGGCAATTTTTGCATTATGCCACTATTGCATTCAGTCAGCGATATGGTCAGAAAATGTGTTCAAATGGCGTGGTGAAGGAATGTTTCTGCGTTTCGGGAAAAATGCTGCCTCCATCTTCAGGGTGACTAAACTGGGTCAAGTTGATACAGAAGTGACGTGGTTCAAGGCAGCGTGTCTGAGGGAATTTGGCCACCGCACATTCGCAGCGTCAACTTGGCTGTACGTTCGTCTGAAACGTCGGAACGTTTAAGCTCAAGACACGGCCGTTCTTTGAACAACAACATTGTTGGGATTTTGCAGTGACAGGTGCTGAACAGCAGTGCTGTGCTGTTCAATGCTCCCCGATGTACGACAGAGTATTGCTTTTTTTAAAGGCTATTATGCTTTGCCCGTTTGTCCTTCCGGTAAAAGCAGTGTGTAGATGAATCATGGAGCATCGACGGAATGATACTAAAAGGGTAAAACAGAAATAATGGGAGACAAGCCTCTCTCATGCCACTTTGTCCATCACAAATCCCACCTGGACTGGCCTGACATCGAACCCGAGCCTTCCCGGTGAGAGGCCGACGATGAATCATTTATCGTTCGTTATACTTAGTTAAATGCTATCCCTGTGTAAAACTGCTTGAAGTAAGTTTTGTCGACGTAATTCGCCTTGCAACGACAGCAGTAACCACGTGGTTGTTGTGCTCAGCATTGCACCACTCCTCCATTTTGATGTTTCGTTCATCGATCATCGACGCCATATAATTTTACTAATTGACAGCGTCGTTATACAACCCCTTCCTCCCCTCTCTGTCTGTGAGCTACTATAATATTCAAGAACTCGGCATTTCGCCCACACAGCCTGTTTGCAGTAACAATGGTTGTGTTCCGAGACATGGCTATTCGGTTGGTCCTTGTAAAGTGTTGTGTGTTGTAAGAACTGGTTGTTGAGAAATATTTAAATGAGCTCTAGGCTTTATAATGTGTGTAGATGTCCTGACTGGTTAAGCTTAAATACTCAATAGAGCAGAATGCTTATTGAGAAGCTAACAGTTCCTCATCTACTAAAAAAAATCCCGCATTTCATGGCAACTGGTATTTCCTTGCGGTCATCACAATAGCCCGCTACTTGTCGCTCTCTTGGGCCAGATTAATCCAGTCGGCGCCCTCCTATTTTATTTTTAAGATTAGTATAATATTTCCCTCCCATCTAAGCCCAGGTCTTCCAAGTGGCCTCTTCAGGTTTCCCCACCAAAACTCGGTACGCATTTTGCTTCTCTCCGTACGTGTTATGTGCCCCACCCATCTTATACTGCTACAGCTGATGATGATAATAATAATAATAATAATAATAATAATATTTATTAACTGCAATTGGGTTATCACCCGGTGGTAGTGGTTATTTTACATGTACACAAATACAATACATATGAAAAAAAAAGTAACTAGGAAATTTAAGTCGGGAGGGCTACATGAAAGGCATGTAGTAGCAACTTGGAAACTTGGGGACCATCTCAGCATTCGCTTGTAGACACAGGGAAACCAAGAAAACCCTGTGTCGAAGTGGCCGGTCGCAGGACCTTCCGGATACTGACTTCTAGCCAGCAGTCCGGCATCTAAAGTAAGAA
>JGI20166J26741_11575362_pt1 | contig 11913 bp, 11 predicted proteins | sample TergutCu122P5_FD_26741 | JGI IMG/M metagenome (IMG submission 26741) | reverse complement strand
AGTTGTGTCTCTGGAAAATGTCCTGACTGGCTCTGGGGCTTAGCCAGCCTTGTTTTCAGTGGCTACAAAGTGCTGTTTTGGTGGCATTGATGTGATGTGGCCAGGGCCACTAGCCTATCCTCTGCTGCTGAGGTTAACAATGAATGGAGGTGTACCTGTCCTTCCTGTATGTGCCTTCATGGCAAGCACAGGGACAGATTTTATGTGTAAATTGTTTATTTAATGAGGAGATAACTGAATGTGCTGCTTTTGTTGTTAGTTTATTAACATTTGTAAACTTTGTTTGGACAAACCTTTCAGCTTGAATTAATTTTGACCACCACTCATTTGGCACTCATGTTTTCCTTATTTACATTATGGAAGACCTTCATAAAATATTTTAGAGCCAGATGGAAACAGAACCGGCAAGACCAAATGGTTCTAAGCAGCAGATGGCACAAGCTATCAGAAACATAAGAATGGCAGTGTCAACCCCAACATGCAAGCCATGAGAGTGGCAATTGGCAGGCGGGGCCGCCCCACTTTTGGGCTGGGGCTTCCTTGACAATCAATTGGAAATTGTTGAACTAAATACAGTGAATGCACTGCAAGAGTTACATTGTGCATGTGCTTCTGCTTCTGTCAAATTAAATTTCAAGGCTGCTGTGTTAAAAATGGCATAAATTAGACCACTGCTGTTAGCTTAAAACTACAGTTTACCATGTGAAGATCTTGCTTCTGATTAACTGACTTTGGTCTGTTAATGACTGATTATGGAAACAGTACTCTGTTTTATGTTGTTTTACTCTACATTAGAATTTTACAGGAACCTAAACCACATGTTAAATGATAAGATGCTGTATTTGTTATATTGTTTTTAAAATATGGTGTGTTTCCTGTTTCAGCATCATGCTAAATTCACTTTTGACGAGTCATTAGGAAAATATTATGTGACTGATTTTGGTAGTCGTAATGGTACTTACCTGAATGGGAAACGCTTGTCAGTAGCAAAACAGGAGAGTGAACCTCATGAGGTGGTGCATGGAAGTGTCCTGCAGGTGGGTGGCACAAAACTGCTGTGTCACATTCATACTGGACAGGAGACATGTGGACACTGTGAGCCAGGGCTGGTGCAGCAGACTCATGTAGTGGAAGGTAAACATGAATCTTATGTTACATTTCTGCAGATGTCATTTATACAAGTAAGGTTTATAGTTCATATATTAGCCAGTGACTTCTGTATGTTATGAGCTGTCCACTAATTTATCATTGAAATTCAGTAGGAAGTGCAAGAGACTACTAATTCAATCCATCAATGATGCTGGGGTTGAAATACTAACCAGCTGCTGAGGGTGGAGGAGTTGTAGAAGAAAGTTACCGTGAAAGCACTCACATGGTGTAGTGCGCAGAAAACGATGATGTTAGGAATGAAAGACGATGTGGTGCATGGACATTGGCATTGGGGGGTGAAGTACTTTTGTTTGTAGTTTGATGATATGAAGTGGCTTAGGATGACTTTGCACAGTGGTGGAACATTTTGTTTTGCAAACCAGAGTGTAAATTATGCTTGGAAAACCAAATATATCCATACTTTTGGATGGTAATATGACAGTATTAATTAACCAGTTAGTAAACCCACCTACATCTTGAATACATGTTGACATAATTGAAATATACGGACACTTCTTGCGTTATGTTGTAGTTCTATTCCTGAAGGTCTAGTGCAAGTCGAATTTTGCGTAAGTCAGAACTCAGTATGTGATTGGCCAACTCCCTGACTGTATAGAATGGAGTCCAGTTGAAATCCAAATATATTCGCACTGAATCCTGATTGACCAGAGCGTGTCTGACCCACTGTATTGTTCTGCCACCTTCGACTCGGGCTTTTATTCTTTCAAGGAAAAATTCTCTGCACATTTAAAAAAGTTCTTATTTCAATTTTTTTTACTTATTTTAAAATTGTGTATCTGGAAGTTGCATAAGTTGGTTTGTGTCTGTAGTGGCATAAGTTGGTTTGTGTCTGTAGTGGCATAACGCACTGATGTTTTGTAGGTGAGGACAAAACTGGTAAGGAGAGTAAGAAACATTGCCACAAAAAGGAATTGAGAAGGATACGACGCAAATTTGGTTTAGAAAGTTCAGATTCTAGCATCAAAGCCATATCAGTGCCCGGTTACGAAGACAGGGCACAGATTCGACGTACCACCATTGGCTCTCAGAATCATCATGAGAAAACGAAGACTGCATCACTAGAAGAGTAAGATGTTATTTTGTTCTTCTTAGCTTTTCCTTGCAGGTGTGTGGGACTTAGTCTGTGTGATGTGACTATCAAGACTTGACGTTTTGACAGCATGTTGCTGACGATTCACATCGTCTGTGATGTGGCACTGTGTTGACTGGTGAGTGGTTCTGGACTTTTCAGAGGATCATTGTGCCTTCATTTTCAGGGGCCAAGCAGTCCAAGAAGAGTGACTGTTTTAGACTGTTTGGCTGCTGAAGGTGACAGGGATACTTTCCTTCAAAATGTTAGGAACACCCACTGAACAACAAATTGTCACATCACAGAAGACCTGAAAACTTGTGTTGTCGCTTATTAGAACATGCAGTAATGCATGGAATATTGGGATGCTTTAATAACACTGAAACTTGAGTTATTTACTAGAAATAGTTGCCAGTGAAGTTCATTGTAAGTGTGCTGTGTTGTTCTTTTCTCTAGGCCTATCCATTCTGATAACAAAGGTTTCAGACTTTTGACTAAAATGGGATGGAGTGAAGGGCAAGCTCTTGGAAAAGATGGAGGTGGCTCTTTGGAACCGGTAAGTCACTCTTCAGTTTATTTCTGTTTGAGTTCAGAATTGTTTTGTATTTCCTATTCTTATATAGGGACATTTCACCATCTGCACATTCCATTATTTTAAATTTTCTCATAATGCTCTTAGGATGAGATTAATGATTTAAGGCTGTAATGGTGGTTCAGTGTGGATGTTGGCAGTCTGTGGAATTGGGCTGTGTTCTGACACTTAAGAGGAATGTGCTGCCAGCATTTGCAGCGTCAGAGGGTACAGCACGAGAGACTGGGGAGTCCCACTGCTACGTCACATGCCACTCGACCCGCAGTAAACAAAGACAAGTGACAGTGACAAGTGACACTGCCAGGGTTGGTGTACTGGATATGGCCCTAGCTGTTGTCTCCCTTGTACATGTTCGAGGGTCTACCTGCCTGTGTAAACCAATACAGAGGCAGCACAGCCCACTTCTACATGTTGCCAGCACCTGAGAATGGGATCAGTATTAGCACTAGGATGTACTGTTTTGTATTCTGACATCAACATTATTTCTTATTCCTGCTCTTTTGCATTTTGTGTAGACTAGACACAGGCACACATCCTGTTATGCCAGTGCTGTAATGTCTCGTCAGCATTAAGAATGAGACAAGCTTGGCAGGCAATGTGAAAGAATTTATTTAAAATATGTAGAAGAGTATGCAGGAAATTATAAAATTAGCTTTCTTCCCCACATACATGCTGATTGCTGCACTCATGTTAGTGCTGGAAGCACCTCTGAAGCTCTGTTTTTAGATACATTTGCACAAGAATTGTTAACAGGGCAAATATTAAGTTTGTCAAGGTTAGCTGTCCATCGGCATGGAACAACTGTTCCGGTGTAATGGATTTCGTTGAATTTTATAATGGTTATTTTTACTAAAAATCTCATAAGTAATTCAAGTTTTATTAAGATCAGACAAAAATAAGAAGCAGTTCTTGTGAAGGCTTTTGTACATTTACAGATGCTGTGGTTACTAACATTACCATGGTTGCCACATTTACTAACAGTACCAGTACTGTCTGGTTACATGTGCTGCAGTGGTTATGAAGATTATGAGTGTTCATAGTTCTTATGATTAAGCAGATGTGCTTGATGTGCTTTACTCTGTGGACATTTCCTGTCTTGCTGGAACTTGCCTGGTTATTTCCATCAGGCGTTTTGCTCTGTTAGTTTAAATGTCAGAAAACATTTGTGGAATATAGAGTTAGCAGCAAGTTCACATCGTAACTTTATGATTTGCTGAATTCCCACTATGATGCACCGCATCACAGAGATGTCGCAATGCTTGTCATTATAAGTGCTGATCATTACTCTGTTGTGATGTGCAGCATCTGGCAGTAGATAACAGCATTAGGATGGTCTAGCTGTGTGCGTGATGTGTTCAGTTTAGTTTCAGTGGTGAAGGGAATTTCTGTTTTTGAGGACAGGGCCACATGTTGTCAGCTTTGCTGTTTTCATCTGTGTATGCTTTTGCATAAAGTTGAAAGTCACAGATAGCATATTTTATTTCTCCTTCTCCATCAGCAGTTTAGGAACAGACTTTCTCAATGAACCTCTTCAGCCTGTTGGTCAATGTGTATTTTGTGCTGTACCATAGACTTGTGTTACAGGTTCATCAATTTACCACTTAAAGGGCATCCAGGATGCTTGTCTCTGACAGCAGACATTTGTCCTTCCTTGAAACTCTGGGGCTGTCCAGAGACCTGTGATTCACTCTATGTTGAATTGCTGTTTGCGTCAGTCAATAAGTTATGGTCTCAGGCTTTACAAAGTTCTGAAATGTTGCTATCTGCTGTCAGACAACGTGACATTGATACATGACAAAAATATTATTAACTTTCAAGTGCTGGCCGTGAAGGTGTTGCTGTGAATATTCCTGACATGCTGTACAGGTAAATTCCCTGTGCATGCCATAAAGGTGTATGGGAGGGCATGCAGGCAGAGCTGCACTCATTCTTTACCTTGGCGCTGGATGAAGGTAGTGGTCAGCTTCACATCCCAGCTGCTTTACTCCCAGAGATGAAACCCCCCCCTGGTTCACACTGAATAGGAGCCCAGACATATCCTAGAGTTGGTCTGGATGTTTGGGGGAGAGAGAAGTGTCTCGCCCTTACTGGGAATTGAACCATAATTCCTTAATCATCCAGTTCATAGCTCTGTGACTACGCCAGCTACACTGTTGTCAGTCCGCCGGATGCAATGTAATATGTAAAGGTAGATTGATCACAGTTGAGGTGCAGTTTGTTGTATGAACTGTGTCCCACTTTGTATCAGATCATGTCTGTATAACAATACAGGTCTGGTGTTATAACTTCATTGCTTTTTTCCATGCAGTCATTAAATTTATCCAGATATTTTTAAAAGTATTTATTAGTTTTTTTAAGAATTTTCTCAGTTCAGTTGTCACCACTGTCTGTCACTGAGTTGCATCAGACAGTGCCAAAACGTGGCTGTTGCTGTATGGCAGGAACGTTATGCTTCTGGGGAGAGTCTTGAAACTGTCCATGTACAACTCTGGTGTAGTTTGGATTGTGTAGCATGAAGATTTCATATACATAGGAAGGTGGCGTAATATCCCAGAAGAACAGTGCTGTGAGAGTCTTGTCTCACATTCTGCCATCCGTTGTCCTCAGTATGACATTTGGTTACAATAAAGCGTCACGTAATGGCGTTTACAGTCCAGTACTCCTGGCGTCGGCCTGTTATTGGGCACGGTCCATCCAGCTCACATCCCAATCGTTCTTAATACTGTCATGCCATCTTGGCTCTTTAAAAGGTTTCCACATCAAAATTCTATAGGTATTTCTTGTCTCCAACCGAACAGCGTGCCAAAGCCAGCCTGTTGACTGCTTGACGCTGACGTTTAAGGCAGTATGATCCTTCAGAACGTCCGGAAGTTGGAGCACAACAACTGGGCAGTACATCCCAGCACACTGGCGTCTCTCTTGCAGTTGCCTGAACCTCAGTTTCGCTAAGCCAGCAGTACAGTCAGCGTTATGACATCAGCCAGGAAACAAGAATGCGTGGAGCTTTACTTTCGCGCACCGTTAAGCGCTCCATATGCAAGGACATGAGTGTAGTTTGGCAGTAGTATTGTGGTATGTGAGTTGTGGGTTGATTGCAACACGACATCAGAAGACTGTCCTTGAAGCCTCCAGAAGGCATGCAGAATGTAGGTACTGCACAGTACTTGGTGCGGCGCTGCTCAGTCACAGAAGTACGTGCGATGGTACATGCGATAGCGTCAATACGTCGAGCACTGCAAATTAAAAGAAAGCCGCGCTCGTTTTATGCTGCAAGGTGCATGAATATCCACTATATAGTCTGCATCGCAAAGGTGGGCTCACGTCGGTGCGACGGTGCGCAAGACAAGTGGTTTAGTTATCGTACTGGTTAGAGTATTTTGAAAGACGCTTGTTTTATTTTGTTTTTGCGTACCAAGCGTGTAGCGAAACATAATAATGAGAACCAATGAACTTGCTTGGAAAAAACGTGAGCTCTGAAGAAAAACAGTGTGGTGTCTGCATTCATGAGCAGAAAATTCGCTTCGTGTTCATTTTTAAATGCAGATTCTTTGTGGAAATTCCAAAATATGTAATGTTTAGTGATTCAAATACCACGTTCACTCAGGCCATGCAGGAAGGAAGGAAGGCAGGCTACGCACTCATTGCCTGCCAATTGTGCGTTAGTTCCACTTTTAGCTCGTTAAAAACGAGAGGAACCTAAATTATAAAGACCCGGTCAGTTAATGTTGTATAGGGAAATAATGGCTGTTTGTTCTCAGATCCACACAAAACACATAAATACAGTGTGTGGGCAGAACGTAGGATTGTTGAATGTTAAACTGGTGGTTCATATAGTGACCACTGGACTTTAAAGGGATGTTTCTCAAGAGCCGTTATAATTACGAAATGAAAGTTTATAAGTGCATAATTGATCATTAGAGCGTTTATCTGGAACATTTTTCTAACGACTGTGTAACGATTTACGGTCGATATTTGCCCAGAAACGCGTGGGGATGTTAGTTGTCCATTGGTAATTGAAATTGAACATTCTGACAAATTTTGGGCTCTCAAATTACAGTGACAGTCCGCTGTCTTTCATCAAAATTCCTTTAGCGGGGTTCAGCTTGTTGCATGGGGTCGCAGAGACAGACAGACAGACGTACAATCACAGCAAAGCTGATAGGATCATTTCAGCAACACCTCATTTTTAGTGCGAAGAATAATTCCAGCACAAGACTGCTTTCCTGTTTCATAGAATTCTAGTGCAACATGTGTATTTTTTAGGTCACTTTGTAAGTTTATATATATGTACACACACACACACACACACACTAAAGCTAGCCATGCACATGTTTGTGCACCAACACACACACACACACACGTACTAAAACCAGCATTCACACACATGTGCACGAACACACATACACACACACACACACGTACATTATGTTGTGTGTCCAAACCATATTTATTGGATGTAACCCTCGCTGTGTTTTGAAGCCGTGTGTGGTTCGCGCCTTTATGATCTCTCTCCGCACCAAATCGGTGGTCCTTCGGTCATCGTCGTCGAACCAAAGGCTGACGACATTTCTCCGAGTCACATGTTGTTTTACGTTCTACAAAAGACAACTTTAACAAAGGTGCACTTTAATATTATACATCTTACATTTAGTAAACGAGCACGTGTGAAAGCTGAAAGCTGCATGTTTTTCTAAGGTATGTTATACCGTTAGTGGCGCTAGTGTTGCTCTCGTCTCACAAGTTCGCACGTCTGCCATGTTGTTATTACTGAAGGGAGACGTTGGGGCATCTTTGCATTGTATTATGTGAAAGTCAAGTACTTGATTCAGAAGTCTCTTTAATACTTTTTATGGAGGAAATTGGGCCAGACATGGAATACCAGGATGGAGCTACACTGCGTAATTCCATAAAGTCGTATTGCTATTGGCACTGTTGCTGTGGTGGACACGACTCAAGGTCTCTGTTACAGTTACGAAAGTACCCAGACAAAGAGCAATGGAAGCCAGTTTTCTTTCGCTCGTTCTTTCTTTGTTTCTTTCTTTCACTTTATTTCCGTATTTATTATGTTTCCCTTCCCGAACACTTCGAAATTGCAACGTCTTGCATACTACTGGTCATCTTGTAATCAGGCCTTCCATCTCGACTGTGATTCATTATACAGGTTGTCTGTTTTTCGTGTTCCTGAGAACTTACGAGATGTGTCGGCGGATTCAAGCCTCTACGCAATAAAGCCACCAGTGTTCGAAACGTGATTTCCTAGAACCTCAGACTGTCTTCACGTAAACTCCCTGTCATTTTCTTCATTCCTTCCAGGCGAGTGCCTGGATTGTACTGAGAAATGATATGTAACAACTTTTTCCACATCATGTAATTTGATACTCCATAATTGGCTAGTGAGTCTTTTATAAATTGGGTTCCCTGGAATCCTGGGGCTCCACGAAACGCCGATAAAAGCTTGGGGCATTTTGTGTGTTCTGGTTATTTTTGTGGACTCATTTCTGTAATAATATTAAACTATGAGTAAGGTGATATTTACAAACAAGCATATTACATTTTGAGAGGGAATACTTCGGAGAGAACATTATAAAACTCCTAATGTTTCCAGCCACTCGCCTGTGTGAACCTAACCTGCATTGTCGCCATAAATTATGACAAAACCTCATTACAGAAACAAGCTGTATCCTGCAACTGTCGCTCATTGTACCAGATTTCAAACTGATATTTTCATCACAACAGCCTTATTGTCGCACTGAGAAATTAACACACTGTAATTTTTACTGCTTTGTTAATTGATTCAACCGAGACTGAAGTTTTATATTGTTATTTTATTTGCATAAAAGCAATAAAAACCAGCGTGTGGTCCACGTTCCCCTTTTTTAACTCTGCTACATCGCCAATTCAAAAACAGACGTGGAGTTCCGTGAAATATTTCAGTCTGGAAAAGGGTTCCAGCTATAAGAAAGTTTAAAAAGCTCTGGTCTGCGTGTGTATTTCGTCTTCTGTGCTTGATACAGCGGCGTTGGATAACCAGAAAGTAAATTGCCTTCGACAGATGTTACACTGCTACATGCTACGTTTTTATGAAGCCGCCCTGTTGCGTAAATGAGAATTAAGGCTGACGTATGTGTAGTAATGTAAGGTCACGTCTTTTAGGTGACCTCCAGCGTAAGGTGACACATCTCAGACGCAAAGAGAGAGAGAGAGAGAGAGAGAGACAGGCAGACATCGAGTTATAACTAGAAACATAATCATGGATGTGGTCCCAGATTTACATTAAACCACCTCTCACGAGGATGTTTTCGCAGACGTTCCATTAATTGCAACAAGTTCTGCCGTCACTCACAGAATACTTACAAAACAATAAGAAATGTACGAACTGCAGTCATCTTACCATTTCAGGCGAACCGTAGCAGCACACATAGCAGCAGTGCGTTGTGCAGTGACGGTTTGTGTGCAGTTGTGTCTGGGATATCGCGCTGGAAATGTAACCATTTGTTGGGAATAGAGATGGCAGTTGGGGCCTGTTGTTACTGGGGCAGGATGAGGAGCCTGGTGTTGCGAAGTAACACTGTTGCAGGGAACCTTACGAGGAAAATTATGTGGCTTGGTTGTTAAATGACGATCATTTGTCGGCACTGATTAACTATATGAAGAATGCATAATAAGTTAGTTTCCCTAGGTCGTAAAACTATTCCATAAATCCAGTGAAGTGTCATTATTTGCCAACATAATCACCTACAACGCTGATGCTCTTTTTTCCATCTTGGCACAAGTTTAAAAATTTCGCGGTAGATGGCGGGCTGATAAGTCGCAACCATTTACGAACGGCCATTTCCACTTCTTCATCTCTGAAGCAGAACGTGGGGGGTCACCGATTCCACAGTAGTGAGGAAGTGGAAATGATTGTTTGTGATAGCGATTGCAAAATCCAAATTTGTACCGTAACGGAACTTTTAAACTCGTGCCGATATTGGACCAGTGCATCAATATGCTTGGGGCTTATGCTGACAAATAGGCTCCTTGTCCAACGCAGGGGACAAAATCGCGTTGTGCAACTTCTGACCGGAAAAACAGGGTTACGTGGATGCGAACGCTTATGGATCCCCCCATAAACATACATTTAGACACTCAGAATGCACAGTGCTGGGGCTGCCGATACTGCCAGCTGCCCCACTGAACCGCCACGCTAACTGCGTGCGTCTACATTTGTAGTGTTCGGTACTTTCTTGTCATGCCGTTTTGAACCGCGTACAGCCGAAACCGTGTTGGACTGGGAGCTACTGTAATGATATTTCGGTGCATAAATGGCCTACACTGAACGCTCTAATTATGACCGAAGGAACCTTACTTACGGAACACCCTGTCGTTTATAAATGTGTCGACGTATGTAAAATGCAGTTGTGTCCGTGGGTCTCGGTGCTAAGGCGTGTCCGTGGGTCTCAGTGCTAAGGCGTGTCCGCCCTGCTGCCTGTAATAGTATGAGACTTGCCAGGTGATTTCGGTCATCCTCAAGACGATGAATCTACGCGAAATGTGGTCGAGCCATTTCGATTCAGGGTTAGTTTGGATCATCTTAAGGTCACTTTATTGAAGGACCAAAATTGACTGAGTCGCGAGATGTTGCAGCATGCACGTGCAGTCGCAGGCACACTGTAGGAACTCTCCCACCTGTCAGTTTACTTAATTTGCAAGAATTTTATTCACTTCATTGAATGGCCCAAATGGACCTTTACATCTGTCAGCTCTTTTGGTAGGGCGTTGTGACACCTGCAAGTTACAATAACATTATCCGAAGCTTAATTTGCTTTAATTACTTTTAAGAGCGGCGTTGCTCATCGTCCCACTTGAAGGTTGACGTGTGTTCAGAGTCTTGTGACACGTTGCAGTATAACCCGATGTCCGCACATCACTTAACTTGCCCATTTCCCGTTCACATATGATTATTATTTTCAGCAGCACAGCGCTTGTGTGGTGTCGGTTTATCGTTCGTGTTTATGGAAACCAAGTGGAAATGTCGGTTTAACGGTAGCGCCACCACATGGCGCCGAACAAACGGTATTGAATTGCGCGCTTCAGTGGGTGTTGCGGTGTCGACAATTACCAGACAGTAATTACCTCTGGATTATGTCCTTACCGAAGCAGGCATGTACAGCGTTCTGATCTTCAGTGATTGTTGTGAGGACATTTCCAGTGGACACGTGAAAGTCAACGGAGAACAAAGAACCAGCGTGCCTGTTGATTATGTGGTTTTGCGTAACCTGTAAAGCGGTTTTGTTTTCCAAAAAAATTCTCAACTCCACAGCCTACGCGTGCAATGACGTCATGCTATCACTGTCCGTCTAGAGCCATCATAGGAGTCGGCCAATGGAAGGGTTATTTAGGCAAAGAACAACGAGAGGAGGAATGTGTTAAAATCGCCTCTCGAATTTTCGGTGAGCATTCCACTAACTCCTTAGAGCAGACTCGTTTTTGAGAAGCTAATAGTTCCTCAGCTAAGACAAGAAATTCCCCGCATCTTAGGGAACACCGTGTTAAAAGTACCCACCACTTGTCCCTATCCTGCGCCAGATGGATCCAGCCCAAAGTTTCCTCTTCTATTTCTTTAAGGCCCATTTTAATGTTATCTGCCCATCTGTCCCTAGGTCTTTCAACTGGCCTCTTTCTCGGGGTTTCCTCACCAAAATCATCTATGTATTTCTCTTCGCCCCTCTGCGTAGCACATTGCGTTTTACAGTAGTTCTGTTTAATTGTTTCTAATGGTGACTCTGGGATATAATTGGCCATTTACGTTGGCGTGTGACTTTTTTCTTATCTTGTGCGACGTCTGTAGATTGAGAAGCACTGACATGACAACCACGCAACGAAAGAGTGTTGCAACCTGGTAGACCTCCACCCTGGCTGCAACCTTCCGTCGTTGCTCCAAGTCAGCCTGGATGCCATGTCAGGGCGTCGTAATAAAACCTGGTGAAGAAAGAGCCGTGTACAAGTTTAAAGGTCCGGCCACACAGAACGCGGTCTGCCGCAGCGGACTGCGGTCTCTGTCCGCTGCGGAATGTTACATTCTAAGCAGACTCTTTTAACT
>JGI20166J26741_11575140_pt1 | contig 11915 bp, 9 predicted proteins | sample TergutCu122P5_FD_26741 | JGI IMG/M metagenome (IMG submission 26741) | reverse complement strand
CGGTTGCGCGGCCGGGGCGTGCGCGTGCTGGCCGCCGAGGCGCGCGGCGAGCGGCTGGACGAGTGGGCCCGGGCGGGCCGCCTGGCGGCCCCGGCGGCGTGGGTCGTCGGGAATGAGGCGTGGGGCCTGCCGGAGGCGGAGCGGGCGCTGTGCGATGCGGCCCTGTCCGTGCCCATGTGGGGACGCGCCGAAAGTCTGAACGTGGCGGCGGCGCTGGCCGTGTGCCTGTATGCGACGGCGCTGGCGCAGCACGAGGCGCCTGGACAAGACCCCGGATGCCGGGCGGGTGTTCCGTAGACTCATGCCGGTGAGGAAGAGGTGATCACGAGTGTCGGACCACAATGACTTGGTTGCTCGGACTCTGTCAGGTGAGACGAGTTCCGAGCGCGTCGAGGGGCGTCTCGATGAGGGCCGGGTCGCGCAGTGGGTGGCGCAGGCGCGCGAGGCGATCGCGGCGGCGGCCACCTCCGAGCAGTGGCGCGCCGCGAAGGCCGCCCACACGGGGGAAGGTTCCCCGCTGGCGCAGGCGAACCGGACGATCGGCGAACTGGCCGCGGCCCAGCGCAAGGCGGCGGGCCAACTGATCGGTGCCGCACGTGCCCAGGTCAATGACCTGCTGGCGAAGCGGCGCGAGCTGATCGAGGCGGCGGAACTGACGCACCGGTTGGCCGCTGAAGCGGTCGACGTGACGCTGCCGGTCGGAGGTGACCCGGTGGGTGCGCTGCACCCGATCACGGACATGATCTACCGGATGTGCGACGTGTTCACCGCGATGGGCTGGGAGGTCGTCGAAACCCCCGAGGCCGAGGCCGAATGGCTGAACTTCGACGCCCTGAACTTCACCCCCGACCATCCGGCGCGGTTCATGACCGACACGCTGTTCCTCGACCCACCGGGCGCCCATCGGCTGCTGCGCACCCACACCTCACCAGGGCAGATGCGCACGCTGCTCACCCGTGACCTGCCCGTGTACGTGGTCGTGCCGGGACGGACGTACCGGGCCGACGAGTTCGACGCCACCCACCTGCCGGTGTTCAACCAGCTGGAGGGCTTGGCCGTCGACGTCGGCCTCGGCCTCGCCGATCTCGCCGGCACGCTGGACCACCTGGCGAAGGCGATGTTCGGCGCGGACGTGGCCACGCGCCTGCGTCCCCACTACTTCCCGTTCACCGAGCCGTCCGCCGAGGTGGACGTGCGCTGCTTCGTGTGCCACGGCGCGAGCGTGGACGATCCGGAGCGCCCCTGCCGGACGTGCCGCAGCGAGGGCTGGATCGAATGGGGCGGCTGCGGGGTCGTGAACCCGCGCGTGCTCGCCTCGGCGGGCATCGACACGGACGTGTACTCGGGTTTTGCGTTCGGCATGGGCATCGACCGGACGGTGATGTTCGCGGACAACGCCGCCGATCTGCGTGATTTCGTCGAGGGCGACGTGCGGTTCGCCCGGGGAGGTGTGCGATGAGGGCGCCCTGGTCGTGGTTGACGACGCTTGCGAGCCTGCCGGAGGGCGTCGGCGTGCGCGAACTGGCACGGGCCTACACCGACGCCGGGCTCCAGGTCGAGCGCATCGAGTCGCCGGCGGAGGCGATCGACGGGCCGGTCGTGGTGGGGCGCGTGCTCGACTACGTCGAGGAGCCGCAGAAGAACGGCAAGGTGATCCGCTGGTGCCACGTCGACGTCGGCGAGCACAACCCGCCGGGTGAGCCCGGCCGGGGCATCGTGTGCGGCGCACACAACTTCGACGTGGGCGACTATGTGGCCGTCGCGCTGTCGGGCACGACGCTGCCCGGCGGGTTCCTCATCGCGGCCCGAAAGACGTATGGCCACGTGTCCGACGGCATGATCTGCGCCGAGGACGAGCTGGGCATCGGCTCCGACCACGCGGGGATCATCGTGCTGCCCGCCGATCCGCCGCCGGCCGTCGGCTCCGACGCGCTGGCGCCGCTCGGCATGCGCGAGCACATCTACGAGATCGATGTCACCCCGGACTCCGGCCACTGCCTGTCGCTGCGGGGACTCGCCCGCGAGGCCGCCCAGATCACCGGGGGGACGTTCGCCGACCCGTACGACGCACCCGTCCCCGCGGACTCCGGGGCCGGCTACCCGGTGCGCCTGGAGTCGGACGACTGCCCGCTGTTCGTGGCCCTGGGGGTGCACGGCGTCGACCCGCACGCCCCGGTGCCCCGCTGGATGGCCGACCGGGTCCGCGCCGCCGGCATGCGCTCGATCTCGCTGCCCGTCGATGTCGCGAACTACGTCATGCTCGAGTCCGGCCAACCGCTGCACACGTACGACACCACGACGCTGCGCGGGGAGATCGTCGTCCGCTCCGCCCGGAACGGTGAGCGCCTGACGACACTCGACAAGCAGGATCGCGCCTTGTCGGAGGACGATCTGCTGATCACGGACGACTCGGGGCCGATCGGCCTCGCCGGCGTGATGGGCGGGCTGGACACCGAGATGACGCCCACGACGACCGAGATCCTGATCGAGGCGGCCTGGTTCGCCCCGGCACGCATCGGGCGGACGTACCGGCGGCACAAGCTGCCGAGCGAGGCGTCGCGCCGGTTCGAGCGCGGCGTGGACATGGGGGTGCCGTACGCGGCCGCCCGCCGGGCGGCCGAGTTGCTGCGCGACTACGGCGGTGGGGTGATCGATGAGGCCGTGACCGTGGCCGGGGCGGTCCGGCCGATGCCGTCGCAGGTGATCCGGGCCGACCTGCCGGGGGCGATCCTCGGGCTGGACGTGCCGGGCGCGCGCGTCGTGGAAATCCTGCGGGCCTCGGGCGTGCGGGTGGAGGTCGTCGACGCGCGGCTGCGGCTGACCCCCCCGACGTGGCGGCGGGACCTGGTCGACCCGTACGACTACGTCGAGGAGGTGGGGCGCAAGCTCGGCTTCCGTCACATCGTCCCGAAGGTGCCGCTCGCGCCGGCGGGCCGGGGGTACACGACCGCCCAGCGGGCGCGACGGACCGTGCTGACCGCCGTGGCCGCCGCCGGATTCACCGAGGTGCAGACGCTGCCGTTCGTCGCGGGGGACGACCTCGACCGGCTCGGGCTGGATCCCGACGACCCGCGCCGCGCACTCGTCCGCCTCGCCAATCCGCTGTCCGACGCGCAGCCGTACCTGCGCCCAAGCCTGCTGCCCGGCCTGTTCGGCGCGGTGAACCGCAACACGTCCCGCAGCCTGGCCGACCTCGCGCTGTTCGAGTGCGGGCTCGTGTTCCGCGACACGGGCGCGCCCGGCGAGATCATGCCCGACGTGTCGCGCCGGCCCAGCCCGGACGAGATCGCGACACTTTTCGCCAACCTGCCCGCCCAGCCGCGGCACCTGGCGGGGGTCGTCACCGGCGAGTGGTGTGCGGCCGGCTGGCGCGGCCCCGCGGTCCCGGCGGACTGGACGCATGCGGTGCGCCTCGCGCAGGCCGCCGCCTCGGCGCTCGGGGTGACGCTGACCCGGCGGGCGGCGGCGGTCGCCCCGTGGCATCCGGGCCGGTGCGCCGAGGTGCTGATCGTCGATTCGGCCGGGGTGGAGACGTCCCTCGGCTGGGCGGGGGAGTTGCACCCGTCGGTCACCGCCGCGTGCGGCCTGCCGGAGCGGACCTGCGCCGTCGAACTCGACCTGGATGCGCTGATCGCCGCGGCGCCGGCCGGGCGGACCATCGCCCCGCTGTCGAGCCACCCCGCCGTGAAGCAGGATGTGGCCCTCGTCGTCGGCGCGGATGTGCCGGCGGCCGACGTGCGCGCGGCGCTGATCGCCGGGGCGGGCGACCTCCTGGAGTCGGTCGAGCTGTTCGACGTGTTCACCGGGGTGCAGCTCGGAGGGGGGAAGAAGTCCCTGGCCTACGCGCTGGCGTTCCGTTCGCCGGAGCGCACGCTCACCGAGGCCGACGCGACGCGCGCCCGCGACGCGGCCGTCGCCGAAGCCGCCCGGCGCTGCGGGGCCGTGATGCGGAGCTGACGCGACGCGTCTCACGGCGCGAGCCGGTGTGCATATCTATGCGATGGATGGCATACTTATGCACATGACGTACCGTGTGGCGGTCGCGGGGGCGACCGGATATGCCGGCGGGGAGTTGCTGCGCCTGCTGCTGGCGCACCCCGCGTTCGAGATCGGCGCGCTCACGGCGCACGCCAGCGCCGGCGACCGGCTGGGCGTCCACCACGCGCACCTCGTGCCCCTCGCGGACCGGATCGTCGAAGACACGACTCCGGACGTCCTGGCGGGACACGACGTCATCGCCCTGGCCCTGCCGCACGGCGCCTCGGGCGCGCTCGCGACCGCGCTGGAGCAGCGCTGCCCCCAGGCGGTGCTGGTCGACGCGGGCGCCGACCACCGGCTGACCTCGCCGGAGGCCTGGGCCGCGTTCTACGGCGGCGAGTTCTGCCCGCCGTGGACGTACGGGCTGCCGGAGATGCTGCTGTCCCGCGAAGCGGGCGACAAGCAGCGGGCGAACCTCGCCGGGACGACGCGCATCGCCGTGCCGGGCTGCAACGTCACCGCGGTCACGCTGGCGTTGGCTCCCGGCCTTGCGGCCGGGCTCATCGAGCCGGCCGACCTGGTGGCCGTGCTCGCCAACGGGACGTCCGGGGCCGGGAAGGCCGCCAAGCCCCACCTGCAGGCCTCGGAGATCCTGGGCGCGGCCAGCCCGTACGCCGTGGGCGGCACCCACCGCCACATCCCCGAGATCGAACAGAACCTGGCCGGGCCGGCCGGGGGCGCAGACGTGCGGATCAGCTTCACGCCGACGCTCGTCCCCATGAGCCGAGGCATCCTGGCGACCTGCACCGCGCGGCCGGCGCCGGGCGCGACCGCCGCGGGCGTCCGGGGGGCCTGGGAGGCGGCGTACGACGGCGAGCCGTTCGTGCGGGTGCTGCCGGAAGGCCAGTGGCCCTCGACCGCGATGACACTGGGGGCGAACACGGCGCTGATCCAGGTGGCCGTCGACGCGCGTGCCGGGCGGCTCGTCGCCGTCTGCGCGCTGGACAACCTCGTCAAGGGGACGGCGGGCGCCGCCGTCCAGTCGCTCAACCTCGCCCTGGGGCTCCCCGAGACCCAGGGCCTGACCACGATCGGAGTCGCCCCATGAGCGTGACCTACCCCCTCGGTTTCACCGCCGCCGGCGTCGCGGCGGGGCTCAAGGCGTCGGGCGGCCTGGACCTGGCGCTCGTCGTGAACGATGGGGCCTCGATCGCGGCGGCGGCCACTTTCACGACCAACCGCTTCGCCGCGGCCCCCGTGTCGTGGTCCCGCGACGTGATGACGGCCGCCAAAGCGAGCGGGCGCGCGCCGCGTGCGGTCGTCCTCAACTCGGGGGGCGCCAACGCGTGCACGGGTGAGCGGGGTGCGGCCGATGCGGCCCAGACTGCGGCGGCCGCGGCGGGCGCGCTCGACGGCGTGGCACCCGACGAGGTCCTGGTGTGCTCGACCGGCCTGATCGGCGTGCCGCTTCCGCCCCCGTTGCTGCTCGCCGGGGTCGCGACCGCGCAGAAGGCCTTGTCGAGCGCAGGTGGTCTCGACGCCGCGCGGGCGATCATGACGACCGACACGCACCCGAAGACCGCGCGGGCGGACGTGGGCGGCTACCGTCTCGGCGGTATGGCGAAGGGCGCCGGCATGCTGGCGCCCGGTCTGGCGACGATGCTCGTCGTCGTCACGACCGATGCCACGCTGACGAGCGAGGCGGCCCAGGCCGCCTTGGAAGAGGCGTGCGCAGTCACGTTCAACCGCATCGATTCGGATGGTTGCATGAGCACGAACGACACGGTGATCCTGCTGGCCAGCGGCGCGAGCGGCGTCGTCCCGGACACGTGCGGCTTCACTGCGGCGCTCACCGCCGTGTGCCAGGACCTCGCCCTTCAGCTCATCCGCGACGCCGAGGGCGCATCGCACGACATCGCGATCCGCGTCACCGGCGCCACGACCGAGGAGGCGGGGTTGGCGGTGGCCCGCGCCGTGTCCCGGAGCAACCTGGTCAAGGCGGCGGTCTTCGGCCGCGACCCCAACTGGGGGCGCGTCCTCGCGGCCGCCGGCACGGTGCCCGCCGAGGTGGCGCCTTTCGACCCGGCGATGGTGGACGTCTCGATCAACGGGGTGATGGTCGCTCGGGACGGTGGCGCGCACGAGGACCGCCGGCTGGTCGACTTGTCCGCCCGCGGGGTGGAGATCGTGCTCGGTCTGCACGCCGGAGAGGCCGAGGTCACGCTCTACACCAACGATCTGACCTACGACTACGTCAAAGAGAACGCGGAGTACAGCTCATGACCAGCGACGACGCCGACGCGGCCGTCCGCAAGGCCGGCGTGCTCATCGAGGCGCTTCCCTGGCTGGAGCGGTACCAGGGCGCGATCACCGTCGTGAAGTACGGCGGGAACGCGATGACCGACGACGACCTCAAGGCGGCGTTCGCCGCGGACGTCGCCTTCCTGCGGCTGGCCGGCCTGCGGCCCGTGGTCGTGCACGGCGGGGGACCCCAGATCTCGTCCATGCTGGAGCGTCTCGACATCGCCAGCGAGTTCAGGGGCGGGTTGCGCGTCACGAGCCCCGAGGCGATGGACGTCGTGCGCATGGTGCTGGTCGGCCAGGTGGGACGTGAACTCGTGAACCTGATCAACCAGCACGGACCGCTGGCCGTCGGGCTGTCCGGGGAGGACGCCGGGCTGTTCACGGCCGAGCCCCGCCGGCTGACCGTCGACGGCGAGGCGGTCGACCTGGGGCTGGTCGGCGACGTGGCACGCGTCAACCCCGACGCGGTACTCGACCTGATCGCCGCGGGGCGGATCCCCGTCGTCGCGACGGTCGCGCCCGGCGAGGACGGCCAGGTGTACAACGTGAACGCCGACACGGCCGCGTCCGCGCTCGCCGTCGCCCTCGCCGCCGACCGCCTCGTGATGCTCACCGATGTCGCCGGGCTGTACGCGGACTGGCCCGCCACGACCGAGGTGATCACCGAGATCACCGCGAGCGCCCTGGCCGAGTTGTTGCCCAGCCTGGAGTCGGGCATGCGGCCGAAGATGGAGGCCTGCCTGCGGGCCGTGCAGGGCGGGGTGGGCAAGGCCACCGTGATCGACGGCCGCGTCCGCCACTGCCTGCTGCTGGAGATTTTCACCGACGCCGGCGTGGGCACGCTCGTGCGGGCCGACGATCTGGACGAGGCGCCCGCCTGGGCGCGTCATCCCGCGGGGCACGGGGCGGCGTCATGACGGGCCCGGGCCTGGACTGGCCGGCCCGCTACCATGCGGCGCTCGCGCACACGTTCGGCGCGCCGCGGCGCGTGCTGGCCCGGGCGGAGGGCACGCACGTGTGGGATGTCGACGGCCGGTGCTACACCGACTTCCTGTCCGGCATCGCGGTGACCGTGCTGGGGCACGCCCACCCGGCGGTCGGCGCAGCCGTGAGCGCGCAGCTGGGGCAACTCGACCACGTGTCCAACTTCTTCGCGACCCCGCCGCAGATCACGCTGGCCGAGCGGCTGGGCGCGCTCGCGTCCCCGGACGGCCGTCCCGCCCATGTGTTCTTCGGCAACTCGGGCGCGGAGGCGAACGAGGCGGCGTTCAAGCTGACCCGCCTCACGGGCCGGACGCGGATCGTCGCGATGGAGGACGGGTTCCACGGGCGCACGATGGGGGCGCTCGCCGTGACGCATCACCCGTCCTACCGCGAGCCGTTCGCCCCGCTCCCGGGTGAGGTGGTGTTCGCCCCGTACGGCGACGTGGACGCACTGCGCGCGGCGGTCGACGCCACGACCGCGGCGGTCGTCGTCGAGCCGGTCCAGGGGGAGTCGGGCGTGAAGGTGGCACCGCCCGGGTTTCTGTCGGCCGCGCGGGCGATCACCGCCGAGGCGGGCGCGCTTCTGTGGGTCGACGAGGTGCAGTCGGGGCTGGGACGCTGCGGGGAGTGGCTGGTCAGCGTCGCGGACGGGGTCGCACCCGACATCGTGACGCTCGCCAAGGGCCTCGGCAACGGCTTCCCGATCGGCGCGTGCATCGCGCTCGGCGCGGCCGGCGAGCTGTTCACCCCCGGCAGCCACGGGACGACGTTCGGCGGGAACCCGGTCGCGGCCGCGGCGGGCCTTGCCGTGCTGGACACGCTGCGGGACGAGCAGCTCGTCGAAGCCGCCCGCAACCTGGGCGATCATCTGGCGGCGGCGATCGCGGCGCGGGCCAACCCGCTGATCGCGCTCGTACGCGGACGCGGGCTGCTGCGCGGGATCGTGCTCGCCCGCCCGATCGCGGCGGCCGTGAACGACGCGCTGCTGGAGGCCGGCTGGATCGCCAACGCCCCCAGGCCCGATGTCATCCGGGTCGCGCCGCCGCTGATCGTCACACGTGCCGAGTTGGACGCGTTCGCCGTCGCACTCGATCAGGCCGTCACCGCCGTTGCGGACGGCAAGGAAGGAGAGGCCGCATGACCACCGAAGCCGTGGGGGATCGCCCCGGGGTGCCGCGGGCGCAACGCCAGGCCCGCGTGCTGGCGCTGATCACCGGCACCGAGATCGCCTCGCAGGCGGAACTGTCCGAGTTGCTGGCGGCGGATGGCATCGTGGTCAGCCAGGGCACGCTGAGCCGCGACCTGCTGGACGTCGGGGCGGTGCGTGTGCGCGGGGCCTCGGGGGCGCTGGTGTACGCCCCGCCCGGCGCGTCCACGGCGGCGGACCGGGCCGCGCTGGAGGAGCGCCTGGCCCGGGCCAGCGCGGAGGTGCTGGTGAAGGCCACGGCGTCGGCGAACCTCGTCGTCGCGAAGACGCCGCCGGGGGCCGCGCAGTACTTCGCTTCGCTGATCGACCAGGCGGGGTACGCCGCGATCCTCGGCACGATCGCGGGCGACGACACCGTGCTGCTCATCGCGGCCGACCCCACGGGCGGAGAGGCGTTGGCGGCGTGGCTCCTGGCGATGGCGGCCAGCGGGCACGCGGAGCCGCTCCGTTGAGCGGCGTGTCCGCACCGCCCGGGTGTCGTTCGTGACTGCGCCGGGGCGGGACAATGGAGGCGTGGACACGAAGCAGCATCAGGGCAGGTTGTGGGGCGGGCGTTTCGAGGGTGGCCCGGACGAGGTCATGTTCGCGCTCAGCCGCTCGACGCAGTTCGACTGGCGGCTCGCCCGGGACGATCTCGCCGGCTCGCGGGCGCACGCGCGTGCCCTCGGGCGGGCCGGGCTGCTGAGCCCGTCCGAACTGCGGGAGTTGGACGCCGCGCTGGTCCGCCTCGACGCGGATGTCGCCTCGGGACGGTTCGCCCCGTCCGGCACAGACGAGGACGTCCACGGCGCGCTGGAACGGGGCCTGTCGGAGCGCGTCGGGCCGGTGCTCGGCGGGAAGCTGCGCGCCGGACGGAGCCGCAACGACCAGGTCGCCACGCTGATCCGCCGGTACCTGCGCCGCGAGATCCGGGCCATCGCGGCGGACGTGCTCGGCGTCGTGGACGCGCTGCGGGCCCAGGCCGGCGCGCACCTCGGCGCCGTGATGCCGGGCCGGACGCACATGCAGACGGCCCAACCCGTCCTGCTGTCGCACCACCTGCTGGCCCACGCGTGGCCGCTCGTGCGCGACCTGCGCCGGCTGATGGACCTCGACGCGCGGCTGGGGGAGAGCCCGTATGGCTCGGGCGCCCTCGCCGGCACGTCGCTCGGCCTCGATCCGGTCGCCGTCGCCCACGACCTCGGCTTTTCCGCATCCGTGCCCAACTCGATCGACGGCACGTCCGCACGCGACGTGGTCGCCGAGACGTGCTACGTCCTGGCGCAGATCGGCGTGGACTTGTCGCGCCTGGCCGAGGACGTGATCATCTGGACGAGCCAGGAGTTCGGCTTCGCCCGGCTGGCCGATGCGTGGTCGACCGGGTCGAGCATCATGCCGCAGAAGAAGAACCCCGACGTCGCCGAACTGGCCCGCGGCAAGTCCGGACGCCTCATCGGGCATCTCGCCGGGCTGATGGCGACGCTGAAGGGTCTCCCGCTCGCCTACGACCGCGACCTGCAGGAGGACAAGGAGCCCGTCTTCGACGCCCTGGATCAGTTGCATGCGCTGCTGCCCGCGATGGCCGGCCTGGTGGGCACGCTCACGTTCGACGAGGCCCGGATGGCGCAGGCCGCCCCGCGCGGGTTCTCCCTCGCCACCGACATGGCCGACTGGCTCGTGCGTCAGGGGGTGCCGTTCGCGGAGGCGCACGACATCACCGGGGCGGCGGTCCGGGTGTGCGAGGCGTCCGGGATGGCGCTGTCCGACCTCACGCCCGTCGAGCTGGCAGGCCTGGACCCGCGCCTCACCGCCGACGTCCTAGCGGTGCTGAGCGTCGAGGGCTCGGTCGCGAGCCGGGACGGACGCGGCGGCACCGCCCCGGTCCGCGTCGCCGAGCAGCTCACGGAGTTGGACGAGGCGCTCGCGCCGGCCCGGGCGTTCGCCGCCTCGGACTCCGGGGCCCAGCCGGCCTAAGCCGCCGCTTGGGCGGGTGGTCGGCGCGCGACGAGGAGGAACCGGTGTTCCCGCATGACGAGCGGCTCCCCCCGCAGCCACTGATCGTGCAACGCCAGGAGCGCATCGAAGCACGCCCCGACGCCGAACCCGGGGAACTCCCACGGGATCGCGGTCGCGTAGTAGACCAGGGCACCCACGTCGGCGAACCGCGTCTGCGGGAACGTCTCGTCGCCCCGCAGGATGTCGAACCGGGCCGCCGCCAGGGCGGCGCGGGCGGCGCCTCGTCGGCGGACATGCCTGGCCGGGGGATCATGCCGGCTCCGCGCCGGTGAGGCGCAGGCGTACGAGCGGACGGTCGGGACGGATGCGGGCGATCTCGGTGAAGCCGGCGCGCGTGAACGTCGACAGCGCGCCGACGTAGAGACCCGTCGCGTCCACGTGGTCCCGCGCGGCGAGGTCGACCGGATGCCCGAGCAGCGCCGGGGCCCCGTGGAGGCGTGCGAGGCCGATCGCGCCGTCCAGCAGCGCCGCCGACGCGCCCTGGCGACGGAACCCCACCCGGACGACGAAACAGGCCGCCATCCACGCCCCGGGCATCGTGCGCAGCAGCTGGCCGCGCGGCGAGCGCGCCCCGGACAGGCGCGGCAGGTCGTCCAGCGGGCCGGTGCGCAGCCAGCCGGCGGGAACGCCCTCCCGGTAGGCCAGCACGCCGGCCGGTGGGGCGTCGTCCCGTCCGACGCGTGCCCGCAGACCCGCAGGGTTCGCGGCCCGGCCCGCCGCACCCCAGGCGCAGTCGCCCGCCAGCCATTGGCACCAGCAGATTGACGGCATGCCGCGCGTGCCGAAGACGGCGGCGATGTCGTCCCAGCGCTGCGGTGTCGCCGGTTCGACGCGCCAGGTCGTCGCGAGAGCGTCCATGTGCGTCAGCGTAGCCGGACCCGCGTCGTCGAGCCGCCCTGGCCTGGGGTGGTCGGGGGCGCCTCGGCCAGCCGTTAGGCTTGGGCACCATGAACGCACTCCTGGACGAGCTCGCCTGGCGGGGTTTCCTCGCCGATACGACGGATAGGCCTGCGCTGGCGGACCATCTGGATGCCGGGCCGATCCGGGCATACGTCGGCTTCGACCCGACCGCGCCGAGCATCCACATGGGCAATCTCGTCCAGTTGATGTTGATGCGCCACCTCCAGCGGGCCGGCCACCACCCGATTCTGCTCGTCGGCGGTTCGACGGGCCTGGTCGGCGACCCGAAGGGCGCGGAGCGCGCCATGAACCCAAAGGATCTCGTGCACGCCTGGGCGGAGCGCATCCACGACCAGGTGCGGAAGTTCGTCGATTTCGACGGGCCCGCCGCGGCGATCATGGCGAACAACTACGACTGGACGGCCGACGTCGGCGTGCTCGACTTCCTGCGTGACATCGGCAAACACTTCCCGGTGAACCGGATGCTCGACCGCCAGCTGATCCGCGACCGGCTGGAGAGCGGCATCAGCTACGCCGAGTTCAGCTA
>JGI20166J26741_11575029_pt1 | contig 11916 bp, 8 predicted proteins | sample TergutCu122P5_FD_26741 | JGI IMG/M metagenome (IMG submission 26741) | reverse complement strand
TTATTAGTGTCCTTTTAAATTTCACAATTCAATGCAATATGAAGTGAATGCTCTACCTGTCCTTTTATACTGTTTCAAAGTGTTGTGCCTTAATTAAAAGGCAAGTAAGTTACTGTTTCTGAATTTAAAATGCTGACGAAGATATCTGAACCTAAGTGGTACAGAGTAACAGAGGATTACAGGATATTATTCACTTAAATGTGTCGTTCGGACACCTTGCATTATCATAACAGTAAAATGAAGGGTATTACAATGCGCTGGTACAGTGTTAACTAAGCTAAGGGTTGGATGATCTGGGAAGTGTATATGGAACATGTAGGAGCCAGATAAGGTGAAATATATACATCAGTAAAATATGTGCTTTGTTTGGTACTAAAAGATTGTAATAGTCCTAAAAACTCAAGCATGCATGGGCACTCACAATAGAATGCAATACCTCACATAGTGAAACACAATACCCAGTTGCGCCTGATATAAATACAATAATATAACAAAGGAAGTGCAGTCATAAAGCAAGGAGGATTACATAAAAAACAATGGAACAAAAAGTTCAAATGAATACTCAAGGCATGGCCTACAAAATGATGTAATGAAAAATGATGATTACAGAAGAACAAACTATATGAATGACTAAGTACTGCAGAGAACCCAAGAAACAAATAAATGACACATGAAAGCAATTTAGTGACATTTTGGAACTATATTTGTACTGAAACCATAAGGCAATTTAATGATGTTTTGGAACTATATCTGTATTGAAACTATATTTGTACTTAAAAATTTTGTAGCACTTTTTTTAAAACTGTACAGACCAACTGAAAACATGGGAGCCCACAGCGAATGTAGGATGGCTGGCACTGCTTATTGAGTACCAATTTACATCTAAAGATTACTGTCTGATGATGGTGAAGACAAAACCAAAATATGTAGAAAAGCAGAGACAATAAGAATTATCTTGGATGTGCTGATTTAATACATATTTGCCTGTGACTTGTAATTTTCTATAAGTTTAGCCCAACCAAAGATGGTGGCAAAAATTGGATCCTTGCCCTTGCAGTGTGTGCAACATATTAAAAACACATTCAAACGTACTTCACATAATGGGCACTGTCTCAAGTAACTATTCGGCAGTACCTCAAGACTGCAAAATGTCTTCTTGGAGTGTCGGACAGAAAGATTCTCCTGTTCTGAAGATGCAGGTAGCATGTTCCTCTGAAATGTCAGAATTTTTCTACTAAAGTACTTGCTGTCACACCTCCCAAAATGGCAATCCTCATAATCACCACTTCCAAACTTCGTATCTCATATACTTACACCTTCTTATGTACAGATTCAATGACAGGGGGAATATAAATTTTGTCTGTGCTTCATGGATTGTAAAGCGGCAATATCAACAGATTGAAACACTATTCAGTAACGCAAATAAGATAACTGACCCACGAAATATAAGACAGATCTGTATGAAGATTCACATCTGTTTGCATTATTTACACATTTTCAGCAATAACTTGTATTCCTACAATTATGGCTCTGCCATGTCTTCCTGAATTACGGACTGATGTTACATGGCCTTCCCCCATCCACACTTCCCTTCAGGCAAACCTACTCCTCTATCCGAGGCCTCAAAAATAATGCCACTTGAGTTTCAAACGCAAAATGTCTGCAATTTGGTCTGGAGATCTTGGTTCTGGTCGTGCTAAACATTTCTACCCATGGTGACTTAGAGACCTGGTGCTGCCCAAAAAGTGTAAGTCATTTTGTAGAGAATATAACTTTCTATTCCCATCTTTGGCCTGGGTGGCATGAGGTCTGAATAGTCCGATCCACTTGGTTAAGTGCCGATTTCTTGTTCCCATTTTCATATTGCAAATTCTACAGTCTGGTATTTAATTCTATTTCATCTTTGGAAATCAGACATTTGTCCTTGTTAAACTTCCATATGCTGTTAGACATTCTGTTAGGAATATATATATTCTGTATATTCTACTTTCTATATTTCTTGTTTTGTGCTGCTTGTTACATGTTATTCCTTTCAATCCATGCCATGTCTAGCATCAAAACAGTGGCACAAGGCAATTAATTACTTTGAAAATTCTTAACAGAAGATGAATTTCCAGACTAGGCTTAAGAAAAATTATTAATGCTGGACTGTTATATCTGATAAGTAAAGCTTACAATTTAAACTTACTGACAAAAGTGTTTAAGTACAAAGACAATATGACGCGCGCGCGCGCGCGCACACACACACACACACACACACACATCTTTCATATCTGCTCCTGTCTCATTGCACAAAGCAACGCAGCAATCAGAAATCAGAACAATCTTATTTCAGCATAAGGGTATGAAAATCAATTGGTGTAAGTTACTGTACAAGGATTGTAAAACTCAGAGGATCTAACATTTGATGCCTATATTCCATATTTACGCAAATGCAAGACAAGATGTCTTCCCTAAATTCCGTGCTTAAATATGTGTGGCCATCTTAAATTTGTGTGCAGTGCCAAATTGGAATGTGCTAAGCAAAAAAAAAAGGCTGCATTGCAAAATTGTCATGTGTAGACAAAAAGAAAACAGCATGCTGTACAATTGTTAGTTCTAATCTGTCAGCAATATGTCATTTGTTACTCTGGTAAAATGACAGGCCATGTAGTCCACAGGTGTAAGATGCTTTCTAAATGATACCAGGCAAAGTTATAAACTCAAATTGAAACCAATGGTGACTGACTATGTACATAAATAAATACCTGCAATGCAATGCTGTGGAAACAAACACAGGAAGGCACAGAAAAAAAAAAAACCAAGCTGATGAATGCAAACTCCACCCAAAAATTTTTCAGTGGCCCCAAGTTTGGACATTTTCAAGAATTCAAGCACAAGACTCCTGAGTTTGTGCATCTGAGGAGAAAAACTAGACTGCCACTTACATGTAACTTCATAAAATATAAACTTGCTGAAACACACAATTTAACATGGCATCAGTCAAGGCCAGCATGCAATGGTACATGCGCATGATGTGAAGAAACAGGTTGTCTCTTTGTAGAACACTGCTTCATCAGAAACTGCCAAAAGGCTTGGAGAAGCTTGCTGCTTTTCTGCAACAGTAACTGGACTTCAAAAATGAACAGTTACATCCTGAGTCAAATAGGAAATGCCAAAAGTGCCAGTGTACTTTGATATGCCATCAAATTACACTGTCAATGATGTCAGGGTGGAATCTATGCTGATTAAAACATAAGGTAATGGAAAGATATTATGTGAGTAACTGTTATGTTGGCAGTATTAGCAGACAGAAGCAAGTTGCAGCCAAACATGATTATAAATCATAAAACGACTCCTTGGGAGCAAATACCTCAAGGAATCATTGTCAGATGTCAACCGAAAGGTTGAATATACCAATGAATTGATGAAGGATACGTCGGCAGTGGTGTGGAACAGAAGGCCAGGGGTGCTCCTGAGAAACAAGGTATGCTGCTGTTGGATCATTTAACAGACATTTCACAGCAAAAACAAAATACCCGTAGTTCCATGAACAGATATCTTGGATTTACATCTGCTGGAATGACCTCAGAACTACAGGTATTGGATGTTGTGGCAAACACACCCTTCAAAGATCACCTAAAGCAGTATTACAGGAAATGGCTCTTGACAGGGGACCATGCTTTGACCCCAGCCGAAGGATTAAGAAGTCTAGTGTGTGCTTCTTTGTCAGTGAAGCATCATGGCAGGACAGCACATCTCCACAGAAGTGACTGCGCAGGCTTTTAGAAAGTGACGTACATCCAAAGCAGTGGATGAGAGGAAGATGAAGGCACAGTACAGACAATGAAGATGGAGTGACACTGATTGGTAGAGGTAAGAATCTGACATGTTTCATGTATAAACCTTTAGTGGATTAGTGTAAATGCCATGTGTTATCTCCTGCTGGCTGGAGTTTTTCTCACTTTGCGTGGACATTTAAATTTCCAAAATGCAGCAGCATGGAAAAAAATCATATGAATTTGAGTTCCAACATTGAAGGTCTAAAGAAAAGGTGATTTTTTAAAGAACAAATTTCCTTTCATGCATACAAATGTGTGATCATTCAGTTTGTAACGGGTTTCAGCACACTGCATCTTTACACATATTAATCTGCTGTTTTCTACTCCTGCCCTCAGTCTTTACAAACAGCTACTTTGTTTTGTTAGAAGTATGCCAGTCAAGTTTGAAGAGGTGTGCACATTCTTCTTATTGCAATTTTATACCTATGTGTCAGATTTTACAATTTTCTACCTGTTGCATTTTAAGTCAAGAAAAACAATTTGGTCCTTCATAATTGCTTTGAAGGCTAGTTTCTTAGTGAAGAGACAAAAGCCCTCTCTATGCTGTTAGTTCAGCAGGTGCTATTTGTGTAGGCATCCACAACCACCGCAAAAGATACAGCTTTGAATACGAAACAACAGAGACTAAACAAAGATGACAATATTGAACTGATACTTGAACCAGACTCTGAAGATCAAATTTCTGTGACTAAGCTCAGAGTGACATGTATAACTGACACGCAACAAGAAAGAACAGCCAGTCATATCCCATCAAAGGGTGTACATACAATCAGAATAAAAAGACAAAGGAGGTGTAAAGGTGTGGCCTAGAATAAAACAAAGAAGTTCATAGAGTGACATAACTACTGCCACACACATCTCAAGGCAAGTCTCCTTGGAAAAAACACATGAATGGGAAAAACACCAGGATTTATCAATTCACTGGTGATAAAAGTGGCAATAGACAAAATCTCTTCACTTCTTAGACATGACAGTTCTGGACAGCTCCCTCCCCTCCTCTGGACTTCATGTAGGAGCAAAATGACTCATGCTTCGAACTTCTGACTTTCCCTCTTCAGATCTTGATTTAAATGAGATTGTGGTGTATCAACTGGTGATGGCAGGTTTCCACAATCACAAAACATCTCAATAAACAGGCATTAAAAAAAAAAGATTTACTCTGCTGAGTTTCCTGCACTGCACTACCAAGTAAATGCATGCAGAACAGCATATGGCATGTTACGCTATTTGCCATTACACATCAGAGACCAGCGTCTGGTCACTTAGTACAGTACAGGTTAAATTTATGAGATTAATAGTAAAATATTTTACCTTAGCAGACTTTTATTATGGTGGTTGTCAAGGATTTGGATAAATGCAGTTTCCCCTGGCAGATGTATTGTATTTCAGGGGTCACCTTGCATTTCGGTACACATGGCACTTAATTTTACTGCATCAAGCAGTTACCATCTTACCTTCTGTAGCACACAGAAAGTACAATACCCATATAAAACAAATCAAATTTGTAACTGTAATGGTCAATTACATTTCAGGTGTCACTATTATGACAAAGTCTTCCTTGTAATGTCATCTGTCTCTGATTTCCTGTACTGACCAAACATGCAGATTTTATGCATACGAACCTAACTGTTCGAAATTACTTCACGCAAAATTATTTCCCTAGTGAAGAAAAACAGAAGGGCAGAAGAGAGGGGAGGGGCAGTTTTGATATTCTCCTTATTTACTTATGCACACAAATAACATAAAACACCTCTGATGAATTAAAACATTTTATGTAACCAAACATTCTTTTTGTTGGCACCTAGAAGAAATATAAAGAGTATCTATAATAAAGCAGTAATACCAACAAAATGCACACTAGTAAAACAGTTTCTATACAGTGACCTCCTACATGTTTCCGCCACTTTACGTGTCAGTCTTCAGGGACGTAATACAAAGGAATAAAATTAAAAGATGATACAATTATTGAAGTGACAGAACCAATCAAAGATATAAAACAACAATGAAAAAAATCACAGTTTAAAATACATAAGACAGGGCATTGCTAAAAGCATACCATTATTGAATGGGTAGTATACACAGATGTTTCATGTAATAACACACCATCAAAGACATGTACTGGGATGTAAACAGAACAGTAAACCACTCTGTTGGTATTACTACTGTATTATATATATTCAATTAAACATGGATTATGGATCACGTACAGCTGATAAATGCCCAACAGGCAAATGCATTGTGCTGGTATTATTACTGTATTGCATATATTCAATTTATGCATGGATTATGGAGCATGTAAAGATGAGAATATCTGTTTAATACCATATATCTTGCAGTATTATGAATGCAACTGATTCATACAATTAAAAAATTACATTACTGTAAGGCGGTACATCCCATTGCATTATTAAATGCAAATGAATGCTGTAACCAGTCAACACAACACTATATTCAGTAAGAACAGAGCTTCAAGTTTGGCTAAAAATGATTAATCATGGGGGATTTTACAACTGTATTTCAGGTTTGCACTTTGTAAGAACAAATGGATGATGGTAAATAATACATCTGTTAGCATGGCTAAGTCATTGTTCTGTTTAAATCTACAATCAAAGAACAAATATGGGACCATACTCATTAGTATTTCTTTGGGAATCCAGCTCAGTGGACTGGTCAATAGTTATAGACAGGCAAAGAGATACATGAAGACACCCAGAGAAGCTGCTCATAATAAAGATTCTTTTTTTTATACAAGCACAGCAAACAATTCAACAGAGCAAGCATCTTAACAATAACAAGATATATCTGGTCTCATCACTGTACAAATCTAAAAAAACATAACAGGTGTTACATGTGGAAGAAATGCTGACAGTTTCTTTCAAGTTGTTCCTCTTAAAATAAAATAAGCCACTGAATAATTTATTCAAAGTTTCTATGCCAATTAACTTACCAAATACCCTCACATCATGTCTCACCAAAACTCACATAAGCCAATTCCCACAGCAGCCACAGCCTGCTCCTGTGTAATAGCAGCCAGCTCCTTGAGCCATTCATCAAGAAGTACAGCACACATGACTATGTTTCGCAACTCTGCACTTTCTGACATTAGAAATGAGTGCCTGCAACAAATAATTTATTTTTAATTATATACCATTAACAAGATTAGAAAGGTGAAATTTGTACTGAGTCTACAGTTTGCTTATTAGAATGATGTGAAAAGAGTTATCTGATTCTTCTAACCTTGGGATGTGTACACATTTGCATTTTTCAATCCCTTGGTAGAGGTGGCATAGTGACAAGGCTACAGGCTGGACAACAAAGAACTCATGGTTAAATTCCCCTTAAGGGTTCATTTTTTATCTTCTCCAAAGCATCCAGACTGGTTCTGGGGCTCAACCAACCTCCTGTTCAATAGGTAATGGGGGATCTCTCTCCGGGTGTGAAGTGGCTGGGCCAAAGATGACTACTTATTTCTATCACCAATCAGTCTTGCTGCCACCATTTCTCTGTCTTGTGTGAAAATATATCATGTTTACTTGTGAAATATTCTCAATTGTCACTCTGGTAACTGCATGAACTTACCTTTTCTTATCACTCCTTTTAACAATTAAGGATCACGCATATGACAAATACTTGCATAAATCTTGGTATGTTCTTTGCTAGCAGATTTCCAATTTCAAATACAATGGTAGTGAATAAATGGTGTGAGTGCTACAAGTGACATGTCAAAAAATATGCTTGAAATGCAGAAATGTATCTATTTTAATAACAAAAAATTATAATCAAAACTATAATTTGAAGTGAATATGACATGGTGGAAATGAATTACATTCACATATGCAGAAAATGTTCCCCATAAGCTTTGGTATGCAACCTAAAAAAGCAATGACTGACTAATATTTTGGAAATTGCCCATCATCATATTTCAATAACCCCACAATATTTTGAAAACTGAACGCATTTTGTCTTCAGTTGGAGAAATCGATCATTCGAGCCTCGCAGCCTAATGGGTTCATTACCAAAAGTCAGTCTCTTATCACTCCACAATGATACAGTTTCCAAAGTGTTATGCGAATAACAAACCTATGACAATGGGCTATGTCCAAACACTAGGCTTTCACGGTGGTGCAGGTAAGGTCCACATTCTTCCAGCATGCAGTATCACATCAGTGGATGATCAGCAGATGGTCAAAATGTCCAATGAAGAACTCATCACTGGACATTCAAACCCTTGCAGATATGACCATCATGCTGTCTCAAAATGCTGAACACCAATCAACTAGTGATACAGCACAACACCCCAGAAGAAAGGAGATCTCATTAGTGAAACTTATTGCACTACACCACTGTCAGGTCCTTTAAAGTTACTGGCAGAAAGGTCTGTCATTCGTACTGTAACAAGTCAACCAGAGCACACGCACTGATATCGCTTCTGTGTAGTAAAGATACGCGTATGTCAGTTGTGGCAAACTATGTGATGAAATCCTCTCACATAAGAAGGTAGGAAGTGGTGATAAAATTACAAAAACACCCAGTCTGGTTTGATCAAACTACATGAGATAGAAAACCAGAAACCATCAGAACACAAGTCATGTATCCAGTACTGAGCTACACTCACTCAATTGATCTATTTTAATAAGATAAAACTGGAACATGTTATAATGCAATATAACATACAACAAGGTCACAACCATCACTCACCTATAGGTGGCAGGTCCAGGCACTGAACTCTCCACCTGACTCTCTCTAATTGTTTGGGGTGAAGCACGCCTGAACACTGATGACAGTGCTGATGATAAACTGCGTCTTTTAGGGTCCCCTACAAAAACAATAAAAGTTCTATCTCTTTCAATCCAGTCAACTACAAAGCAGTAAGTTGCACTTCCAGCTGCATCTAGGTTTTTAGGATACTTAAAACTGCAGCAGCTGCAAAAGCCATGCAAAGCTGACAATGACTGACTGTATGGTCAACAGAAAAGGCATAAGAAATGTAACATAAATGGATATATAGCATAGGTCTTAAAGAGGAGAATGGTTGACATTTCTAGTATACAACAACCTGAATATGCCACAATATTCAAAGAGTATCCCAACCCATTATTTATATTTTCCATGCCAGTACATGTCAAAATCAGACACGGTAATCAACAATTTATGAAACAGTAATTCTTAATTGGTTTTTAAACTAACACCATGGATCAAAATTCATCTTCAGAAGCTAACAGTGTTTAGTTAGTCAAGAAATGACCAATCTTTTATATAACCCAACATTTCATTTATTGTGTTTACAACAGCCAATCAATGGACCCTATTCTCAGCCACATAAATCCTGTCTATGTTCTCATGTCCTATTTCTTTAAAACTCTAAAAACTTCCCTGAACATACACCATTCTTTAATTTTAGCCAAATCCATCCTTGTAATCCATAAGCTGGCTGCTGCTGGTTTACTCAGCAGTACTTTGCAGGGAACACAGAAAAACATTATCTGTTACATAACTGCCTGGTCAGATGGTCCGTATTCTGCAAACTCACACCACCAATTTATGCCACATCACAGCTTGGATTTTGTGCACTATTCTTTAACACACTCAATAACACAAAGTCGCAGATCACACTTTGTAACACTTATTTTTTTCTCTAGTTTTTATTCCTTAGACAGTGAAAGTGCAGCAGTAGAATCAGGAGAAATTAATAACCATTGACTACTATAATTGACCTCAAGTCAGGTAACTTGCCTCTCATAAACAAATGGTCTGCAGCAGGAACTTACATAAGTGAAGTAAACTCATCTTCCAATAAAGCCACATATGAGGGCAAGGCAGCCATCTCCTGTCAGTAAGCTTGGAATGACAGAAATCAGGAGGAAGATGTTAGGACAGTGAAGTCCGTGACGTGAAAAAATACTTCTCTGTCTATTTCAATGTCCTCTATTTGATAAGTTCACTATTATGTCTCCTTTGTCATCACACCTGTAGTCCCACATAACTAGAAGTTAATGGTAGATGATGTGCATTCAGTTAATTGTTGCTAAACATGTACGCAATTCATGGTACTGTTTCAGGAGTCATGAGCAGCACAGTATCTTCATGAGAACAACAGGAACTGAAGGATACTCAGCTAATGATACTGTTCAATAAGCCGTGAACTGAGATGCGAAAAACAAAAAGTAAAATTGATGATCACTTGGTATGATATTATACTTCACAGATCACACAACCTAGACATAGGACAGCATTGAAAATCCTGCCAGGCTTGAGCACTGTACATGTAGGACAGCCGGATCCCCTGCCATTTTAATATTTCACTCTCAATGCCATGAAAACATACAGCATATGGGTGTGAAGTTTAGCTTCACTTATTTTTAACGCTGCACTAGATTGTCTCTTTTGGTCAGCTTCACGGTCCGGCCACCTTACTCCCGGGAAAGAACCCATACACCCACTGAATAAGAGACTGTGTGATCTCCATAGCAGGTTTGGACAATATCACCATGCTGTATTCTTTATGGGTCTGAACAGTCTGGCATTTATCTACCGCCAGCTGTAGTGCTGAGTGTTCTGACATAAGATGAATGGTTTTCTAAATATCAATTCCAGCAATGAACAGTGGAAAGGATGATTCAATGCAATGTGGCTTCCATTTCAGACAAAGTCCTTCTGATGGCATATAAACAGCAGGTTTGTTGAGAGTGTGAAGATATGATATGTAATGTGTGCCGAAAGTCATTTTGCACGTATACTGCATTCATCAAGAATAACCCTCGGATTGAACAGTCATATGTCCGTGAAAACAAGATCATGTACATGCATCTCTACAAGCATATGGGAGACCGTCTCTACCATTTGTTGCAACTAGAGTAAACATGAGAAATGTGTTTTATTATGGGCTCTCTAAAAATGCTCATAAGGTACACAGCGAATTCTACCGCACTCTACTAAAGCAGTGTGGCCAGCCGACGGAGAATTTCCTCACACAATGTCTGTAGCGTTTTGATGAACAGTCAAGGTTACTAGTTTTACCAATAATCAATGTTTTATCTTTTCTGCATACAGCATCACCCTGCACCACAGCTAAAAGACTGAAGTATGAACTAAACATAAACTTTCTTTATAACTAGCAAACAAGAAAAAAATCATTTTACGTCATTTTTAAACTTATTTTTTTTAAATTTCTTGATCAGAAACTCCTTCTTCAATTATTTCTTAATCATAAAAATTTCTGTGTGTTTCCTGACCCTCTATGTGGGCACAAAGGGCCTGTCTTAAGGCCCAGGTGCGCCTGGCCTGGGAAGGCTTGAACCCAAATGTTTCTATCTGACCCTTCATGTTCAAAACTGGGATAAAATTTTATTGGTACGCTGATTGGGTTTAGGACTCTCCTGCACTAAGTTTCCTTCCCTACAAAGGATAAGTACAGACATATGGGCTTGTTAAATAACAGCCTAAATGGCATGTTCTCAGGCTAACCAATATAACATTACATCACGTGCAACCACCCTAAGCAAAATTGGGGCTTCAAACCGAAATGAAAGGAAAAGAAACTGAAACGTTTGCATCTTCTACAAATTCATTTTGTGTATTTAGGAACTAACAATACGTAGTGCATTTTTAAGACACGCAGAAATATCTGTCTTATTCCCCACAAAATGCCACTTTTTTCATTATTTAATCTTGTTTGATTCATATAATATTAACTCTCTTTGTCAACTATGCACAAAAATTTAAATGGCTGGCAAAAGAACGCTGCACATGAAGTTGGAGTCTTGGTATTTAAATCTCGATGCCAAAGGGTTAAAATATGTGTTCAACACATATTGTATAACCTGCCATTTTCATTTCGTAACTTACAACACTGACTACAGCAAACTTCTTTGAACAAAGGATCCACAACCCCATATGGCAAAACAAATGATTCAAGCTGCAACTAGACTGTTACAGCTGTGGCTGCTTTATGTCTCAACTGTAAACCCTAAGCAAAGCCTCTGTAATATAAGTCACTCTTGATGTTTTTCTGACCGTGCATCATGAATTGACTATATATTAATTACCAACCTTGATGCACTGATTATTATTTATTCATAAAATACTATTCTCCTCT
>JGI20166J26741_11574918_pt1 | contig 11917 bp, 12 predicted proteins | sample TergutCu122P5_FD_26741 | JGI IMG/M metagenome (IMG submission 26741) | reverse complement strand
GTAACTATAAGACAACAAATTGGACTAGAGGAAACAATTATAAAAGAGACTGAACAGAACCAGCTCACATGGTATGGCCATGTTCAAAGAATGGCAGAAGGAAGATTGCCCAAAATAGCATAGAAGTGGATGCCAAAACAAAAGAGAGCACGAGGAAGACCGAAGAAAAACTGGACAGATGAATATGCTTGGATATTTTCCTGATTATTCACAATCACGGTCATAAATGAAAACACATATTGGCATGGAACTGGTAAAATCTCTGATTTTTTAACATACTTCTGCATGAAGTTCTAGGTTTTGCAACAACCATAATTCTATTAATTTTGTTTTGTAAAGTCAATATATTTCCACATCTTTCTAACTGGACTCCTTCATAAATTACAGTTCCTAATATCCATGGTTTACTTGCTCCTCCCCCTCCTCCAATGTTACTAGCCAAGTTTCGCCTATGACTGTGTATGTGTGTGTGTGTGTGTGTGTGTGCATAGTGGGTCACCTTACTTTCATTACCTTTCCAGCATAAGTTATATTAAGTATTAAAATAAATTATTTTAATACAGTGATAGACCAGTGGCCGGCACTTGTGAATGCTGTAATGAACTTTTGGGTTCCATAAAATGTGGGGAATTTCTTGACTACCTCAGAACCAGTTACCTTCTCAAGAAGGATTCTGCTCCATGGGGTAAGTAAGTAAGTATTCTAATAGGGTAAGTACTCCGTGAGATTTTAGACTTCTGCAGCAGTACAGCTCAGGTATGCATTCTTCTGGGATGTGGCACCACATCACTGGGAGATTGGTGCCATGTCCCAGAACAAAGAACTTGAGGTATACGTCTTCTTCAACAGCAAAAATAAAAACAAATTAAGAGGTACAGTTGTTATTTTTTTAAGAGGACACATCCCCACTGTGCTAACAATTACGTATACGTGGTCGGACAATAAAGTCTGCGAACTCGCCACCGTGCGCTTGCCATGGCAGCACTGGACAAAAGCTTTAGTATGATTTGATGACGACATATCAGCATTTCACAGCTGTGTTGTTGATCTACGGAAGTCTCTTTCTGATTGGCATCTATTACTGTCTGCGTGTGTTTTGGTGTGCCGTCACGAGAATGTCGGAGCTTGAATTAGAGCAACGAACAAACATTAAATTTCTTGTTGATGTCAGTGTACGTTTACAGGGATAATGCTATGAAGAAAGCAGCAGTTTACAAGTGGGTGAAATGTTTTTCTGAGGGAAGAGAAAGTGTCACTGACAAAGAGAGATCAGGACGGCCAGCAACAAGCAGAACTGAAGAAAACATTGCAAAAGTTCATCAAATTGTGCGTGAAAATCGTTGGCTGACTGTCAAAAGCACAGCAGAGCAAGTGAACATTGACAGAGAAACAGTTAGGAAAATCTTAACTGAAGATCTTGATATGAGGAAGGTGTGGGCAAAAATGGTCACAAAGGAGCTCACCAAAGAATAAAAGCAAAGAAGAGTTTTTATCTACTAAACAAATAACTGTGTTGGAACACCCTGCCTATTCACTGGATCTAGCCCCCAGTGGCTTTTTTCTGTTCCCGAAGATAAAGGAAATATTGAAAGGAAGGCATTTTGATGACATTGGTGACATCAGGAGTAATACAACGGCAGCTCTGATGGCCATTCCACAAAACCAGTTCCAAAATTGTTTTGAAGGGTGGACTAGGCACTGGCATCAGTGCATAGCTTCCCAAGGGGCGTACTTTGAAGGCAACCATGATGTTATTCAGCATTGAGGTATGTAGCACTTTTACCACGATGAATTCGTGAAATTTACTGTCAATATATGATAGTATACTGAATATGCACGCAACTGATTACGCAGCGGGAATCTGTCATCTTAACATTACTGCAGCTAGTCAAGTGTGCATCCATCGGTTTAAGAACTGAAAGAAGTATTATAAAGTTGTGTATGACAGTATACTGAATATGTATGTAGTTTAGTTAAAGTACTGTGATTATTGACTCCTTCACATTTGGGTCCAAAGGTTGACACAGGGTGATATAATAAACATCCAATGGGCAGTTCAAAATGAACTCACTTGTATGTTGGTAAAATCTCATTAAACCTGTTAGTAATTGTGGATGACAGGGATTCATCATAACTGTCACACAAACTACTAGAATCTTATTTTTGAGGTAGATTTAAAAGAGAATGTCTGAAGAGGCAAAATTAGTCTAAAACACTACTCCTAGTGTTGTGGGTGTTGTGATTTAGCTGTAAACAAACATCTAAAAATAAAAGAACACGCTTATACTAAATAATTCACAAATAACAAAAATACAGACCTTCCTTTAATCTAACAATTTAAAGAACACTGGCTGCCTAAGTGCCAACTGGTTTAACATTAAAAATCCTTGCAATCTGCCCACAGAGTGTGATGATGTGGTTCATGTAATTGTTACAAATAATAGAATCCCTACATAACAATGACTGATTCTTGTAACATAGACATAATTTTTTTCTGTGAGGTAACAGCTCAATTCTTCAACATTTAGATAAATGTAATGTTTCAGGATTGAAAAGAGAATGTTTGTACACTGGTTCTCTTTTCCTTTGTCTACGTACTGCAAAAAAAGTCATCAAAATAAAAATGATTGTATTTATGACTTATACAACAATGCTGACAATAGCTATGGCTGTATATAACAGACATACAGGATGATTGCCTGTTTGGAACTGGAATTACATTTCTAACCCACAAAACCCCAGTTTAAATTGGAGTATTTAATTTTTTCTTGTAAATGCTTACACCCTCCAAAAAAAAAGGGGGGGGGAGAAAAACCCTCAACAGGGCTGTACAAGAAGTCATAATTGGGCAATGCGTATGCTGCATCAATCAGAAACTGAACCCAGCACCCTGTGATGCAGCGTCCGCATTGGTTGGTGCAATAGGATCCATTAATTAGGTACTCAGAAAGGAAGAGGTTGTGGCCTAATCTGAGGTGCTATCCCAGCATCTGAATGAAGAGAGGGAGGAAAACAAAACATATCTGTCAGGGTGATTAGTGTCCAGGCCATGATCTGAACCAGGACCTCCCAAATATGAAACAGGGATGCTATCCACTCAACTGCAACATTTGGTGTGATGACATTATATAATCGATAATCCTTTTTTGGGGTATCAAAATATATACTTTTTCCCATGTTGCGGAGGCGTTCCTTAAAAAGAGCATCCTCATCATGACTGCCAGATAATGATTTACTGAGTGGGAATGAGGCTAGAGTCTCTTCTGGTGGACTTTCCTCTGCTTGATCTGAAACAGAACAGCACACATGATCATGTTCATTACAAAATATGTGCAAATGACTGTCTAGTAATACACTTTGAAATTCTAACTTTATAAACCACCTACAGTCAGTTATGTAGATTGCTGTTTCCTGAAATACCTCCAAGCACTGTTTATCTCAGCACCAGATGCTGGTTACTTGGGGCGCAGCACACAAGAATGAACACACAACACACATCTTGCTCAATTAAATTCCAAACACATTCAATTACAATTTCTTTCATGTAACATTGTGACAAGGCTTGTTTTTGTTTTTGATATGTGCATCAATGAATGCGACTGTCTGAACTCCATCATTTTTTGTTTCTGCATGTCCAGCACAGTCTCCTAACCCTTATAATGGATTTAGGGGAAAAAGAGTAACCCAATTAATGTTGTATATATTCCCAATGACAAAGCACTTTGAAATGAAATTCACTCTTTCCAAAATGTCATGAATATTTTTAAGCAGTGATATGGTAATCAGGATATCGTAACAAAGTATTTTTGACTGTAAAATACAAAACTCTTTACAGGTACAGAATTGTTTATTCTACATTTTGTGAAATGGACAACATCATGAATATATAATTTCCAAAGAATTTAACATCTCTCATTTTTAATAAATGTACTGTACTGCATAAAGACTGTCCTTGCAAAGTTCCCACAATTTGTGTATGAAAATTACTCAAGAATTTTTGCGTTCTCCTCATATCGTCCAGGCAAATAGCAGGATAAGACCTCAGACGCCTACATCAATATCCTTACCAATTCATCAACAGTCATCCTACCACCAACACTACAGAGTGGGCAATAATGAAAGCATCACAAAAACGTTTAAAAGGTTAACAAGTGGAGTATAATGGATCAGTACACCAGCCACTTTGCTAGAGTGGCTTTGTAAACAATAAGCCCAAGAACAGGAGGATGACAAAGCTTGGTCTGAATAAGTAAACTTCCACTTGAAAATGATACATGCATTGAAATGGTGGACAGCCACATTTCATTGAGTGAATGTGAATTAATGGTAGTTATACAACACATTCAAGAGAGCAGCACCTTTCTCCAATGTTGAAAGAAAATCTTTGTTCCACCGCAGTTCTGCCATGAATTCTTCATTCTGAAGGAACAGGGCAATCCTCTCATCTTCCAGGTACCGATCCAGCTCAGGGTCTCCAACTTCACACAGAACACCCCGCACACGCTGATTTTCTGCATACTTCTCCTGCAACATCTGCTGGCTCAACACCATGGCCTGCACAGACAAGTTACAGATGACCAAGAATGATCAGTCAGTGTGTTCTGGAATGTAATGCCCATGTTGTTTTGTGCTACATATCTACATGTATCTTCACAGTCAATGCTGTAACAATAACAAATTTCACATTAACATTGGTAATTGTATGAATCTGTTCTTCACCTCATTTAATCCACAATCTCACTGATACAATTATCCCCAGGTACTTAACACTACTCAATATTTCTGTATCATATCATGTCTGCCTATATTTTGGATTCATATACCTATTACACACACACTGATACAACATGAATTTTCTGTGACTGAGAGTACTAAGCAAAATAATATGAAACCCATACACAGTTTTCCAGGTACAACACATGACAACAATAAAAATGCATTACAGTTACTTATTCCAGAAAAGCACTCTCTTAACATACAGAAATACAAAATTAGACAACTCTATGACCACTATAAAAAATTTCAACCCAAACTGCTAAACACTGACAAATACAGCAGGGGAATACACAGATATAATGCCTTAACTGTTCCTTGCAATACATGGGACAAGCAGTACAAAATTTCAAAATACTTGTAATGAACACACATTAGATACTGCACATATGGCTATACAAAGAGGGAGATTTCTGTAGCAGACAGCCATGGATGTAACAAGATAAGCCAATAAAGGAAAATGTCTAAGAATGAGGGTCAGTAGTAAAATAAGTTGACAATGCACACATGTTTGGTTCTTCATTCTGAAATCAGCCACCTTTTTAACACCAATCAGACATATTTAATGAACCTAATCCAAATCAGAGGGCGATAGATACTGCCGAATGAACATATATTGTCACAACAACAAAATGTCCATGATAAACAACCCTACTCTCAGCCAATTATATAAACATATTGAATGTTAAAGAAGATTTTAACCATAGAGTTTTATAAAGCAAGACAGATAGTACCATTATATGTTTTTAACCACTGTACATTACCAACTGTCTTTAAAATACACACAGTTGTACCTTATATAGTATACGTTCATGACATAAAAGCTACAGAATTGAACCCAAAGATAACAATGTCATAATAGTAGTTGGTTTTTTTAATGAACTGGCGTAGTTGTTCTGCCTGATGATGGTGCACAAGTACTGAAATATGGAGAAACTATGCATCAAATGTATGTATGAATATAACAGATACTGTGCATTTAGGTGGTATGAAAAAGGTGTCTGATGTCATACAGAATGAACAGAATAGAAAACTTTAAAATCTTCACTTTGAAGTTCATGAAGAACAGTTCAGATTTAAATGTACTGCTATCCCACTATATTTCCTCTGAGTCCCCATCACAACTAAGAAATCTATCATATTGTGGGACAAGCTTTTCTATTCCCTTTTGACTGAAGTCCGTGCCCTGTGTCATCAGCCAAGTTATAACTGTTCCCACCTGATGATTGTCTTTAAATTAATGGCCAAGATTTTGTATCAGTGAAAAAGATGACATTTGCTGAGTGACAAATTCTCCTGATCTAATCACAATCAGTGTGGGTTCTTTAGTTATTAAATTACACGCCACGGAACTTAATAGCTCTTGCAGTTTAAAATGATACCAATGTCTGATATCATATGTTTCTCACTTGTAAACACAAATCTATAAAATAAAGAATAACCATAATGACATATCTGCGATGCTGCACCTATATTATGGCAGGGACCTAACAGATAACAACCTGGTAAGCTTAGATTACAACTGATATCTACATGTGTATTTCAGTGCTAATACAGACTAAGACTAATATTCATTAATTAGATAAAAATACACAATTCATATTAATTTAGTAAGACTATGATAAAATTAATAACAACAATCAACCAGAGTAATTTGACTGACTCCACTTTTGACTACAGAATAACATCTAATATTGTTACTTACCTGTAAATCTAATACCCAACTGAAGCACAAACTATACAATTCAAATTTCAGTTTCAATTTAACTATAGATCTAATTAAAATAGTTTTAAAATAATTAATTAATCACATTGATATATTATTCAAAATACTGGCATAAGCAATATCCGCATCTAACTTGGTTCAACATTTTCCAAAAACTTAAAAACACAATATTTGCTATTCTCGGTGATGTGGCAGTTTGTGTGAAGCACTTAAAGGCCCAAACAGAACTGACAAATATATGTCCACAGCACGTACTAACATGCATCAGTTATATGCACTGTTCGTAATTACAACTAGATTACAATATTTACTGTGTACAATGAGTTTTATAAACACCTTGTAGTGTTATATTTCTATCATATAAATATTATATCAATAATAAAACTTTAAAACCAATCATGTGCACTGTTGCAGGGAAGACCCAATAACCTTTAATATAGCTCCAACATATGTCATCTCTTCAGGGCCATTACAAGGAATTCAATACAATAAGAGTGGAAGTATAAAAGGTTTACATATGACTGTATGAGCATATGGCATACACTAACATGAAAATTCAGTTAAAAGAATGTAATACTCGGTTAAATATGATGAAGCTTTCTTATTTCAATAAAATACTGTTAAATAATTACAGCAAGAGCAACAATTATTTTAACAATATCTACTTACATAAACAAATTACCTCTCTCTAACCAAGGGCTGAATACCTATAATAATAATAATAATATCAAATATGTTATTCAGGAAATGGAAGCTATTTTGTGGGAGAAAATCCATACCAATTGTTTAAATTGATACATGGAAGCTTCTTTGATCAAAATGAATTAAAATTTGGCTGCATTGAAGAGGCATTTGTAGGAGGCCAAAGTAACTGTGTAGCAAGCACAAAAATGCACACTGTATGGAAATCAACATTGTGTCATATTTTTCTAAATACTGACAGTACAGCAAAAGCAGATGAGATCTCCATTCAACACCACTCATTTATTCAAGACACATGTAAAAAATAGCATAAGCAATTTCTTGTTACATAGCATAATGGCAAAACTGGTTGCAATGTGTTATAGTTACATGTAAGTAGGTGGGCAAGCCCAACAGTAGTGTCCATGGTTGGCTCACAATTCATAATTTCACACTTACATTAATGTGAAACTGACATACTGTGCCCGCATCTTAAACACACTAATTTGCAACACCTGAGAAGAGTACAAATTGAACAGGAAACCAACCTGCTCCGCTTTATGACGACGTTTTTCTCTCCTTAACCATCGTCGTCGGGCACGTCGTTCCTGCCAACGGGCATTTAAACGACGCCCTTTTACTTGCAAGCGAATAAAAAACTGTTTCCACATATTTTGAATGGTAGCCATGGTAGCGAAACCAAGATAACCATTTGCTTTATACACACCGTAACTTCAGTTTGTTAAAGCAATATTCACTATGTAACAATTTACGCAAATTCAGTCATATAACAAGAACATTTAAGACACTGACTCACATATTCAATCACAAAAAATTACTGCCTGCAACTAAAGTTGGATAAAATAGCAAAACAGTGTCAAAATCACCACTAATAAACAAAATGTACATATACTATAAAACATTCTTTGACAACAGAAAGAAGACTTTGGAAGACACTACCCCTCATCCTGGTACTGCAGAAGTTCAGTGGCATCACACACCCAACACGTGACCAACCAAGAAATCTCTCAAGATTAGAGGTAACGACTCTTGTCACTGGCAACTGGAAGCTAGACCTCATAACATCTGATCAGTTTAATTAAAGTCACTTGGCTCTCATGAGTCAAGCAATTCAACCAAGGTCACCAGCCTCTTGAAGAGCCATAGGAAAGTTCAAAAGTAAGTTCCTCATTATGAGATTTACTGGCAGTGGCAAAATACTACCGTACATGTATGATGATTCATATGGGAAGAACTTATGTGTGCCAAACAATTTTATATCACTGGCTTCCCATAAATAAACTGTCTTTTCTTACTTGCTCACAACAGACGATTGGATCTTAGTGACCTTGACAAATCTGGGTTATTATGTTTACATGATCACAACTTCTAGAAACAATGAGCAGAAATACTGGTTCTTAGCCTAGCGTATGGTTGATTTCCTTGTCAACATGGCCATGTACAGTCACTAACACTTTAAAAAAGGAATAACAAGTAGGAAAAACAAGGTTTACTTACACTATAAAAAGGAGGAATATGGATATGAACATACCTACATCAACTGACAGTGCACTAGAGTTCACTGGCACAAATTCTACTAAGCATTTTTAACAGCTCTCCCTGAAGGTATCCCAACTTTGGTTTAGTGGTAGAGCTTTGATCCCAAGAGCTATGCTGGGAGCAGCATATGCTGCTGGTAGGGCCTCCCATGCCAGAGAGGTCAAGGGTGATGACCCAAACAAAAATGGATACCCTGGCCCTCCAGGTTGGGGTTTGGGCATGAGGTTGACAACCCCAGCCCATAAAAAAATACTGTTATGAAACCTCAAGGAAATGAAGCTGGGTGGATGTCTGCAATGACACAAAGCAATACACAAAGGTCTGCAGCTAAGGACATGAAACAAATTAGAATTAAACACCGGCACCTGGAATGCTCATTCATTCTATAGAGGAGGAGTGTTGAAAGATGCATATAAATCAGCTTAGTGCTTATAAAGTAGATAAAGTAGTCCTCCAAGAGATAAGATGGACTGGCAGCAGAATCCTGGAAAAACAAGACTGCACCCTCTTCTATAGTTGTGACAACAAAGATCATATATTGGGTACAGGGTTTCTAGTTTCTAAAAGAATAAAACACCTAATTATAGATTTTAAACGTACTACTCCTAGAATTTGCACATTGAGAATGAGGGGAAAATTTTTTAATTACAGTGTAGTTAAAGGCCGTGCACCAACAGAGACATCTGACGAAGAAAAAGATGGGTGCTTTCATGCTCCAGAAACAGTCTTTAACATAAGATCAAGAAATAACATAAAAATTGTTCTTGGTAACTTTAATGCTCAGGTGGGTAACGAAGCCATCAATTTCCCCACAATTGGCCAATACAGTCTTCAAAATCTCATGAATGACAATGGATCCCAGCTAATACAGTTTGCAGTATCATGGAACATGATCACAGGATCAACATTCTACCCACATAAAGCTATCCATAACGGTACATGGAGGTTGCCTGATGGTGTAATATTCACTCTGATAGATCATCTTTTAATTGACAGAAGACATAAATCTAAACTCATGGATGTCAGGTCATATTGAGGTGCCAATTTTGACTCCGACCGCTGTTTAGTTACTGCCCATGTAACAGCTCAAATATCAAAGGTTAAGAAAATAACTGGCACTAGAACCAGTAAATACAATGTGTCTAAAGTGACATCTTCTGAAGTGGCAGAACAATACAGGCAACAAACAGAAGGAAAGCAAAATCATATTACACTCACAGAACAGGATAATGGAGAAAAACTGTGTGAGAGACATAAAACAATCATTAATTCTGTGGCTGAGGAGGTGCTGGGCATTATGGAACTAGCAAACAAAGGAACATGGTTTGATGGTGAATGACAGGCTGCCATAGAAGACAAAAACAAAGCATATAGGAAGATGCAACAAGAATATGGTACTAGAAGCTTAACAGAAGGATAAGAGAAGAAAAGAAAAAACAATTCATAGAAGAAAGAAAAAAGAATGGATAAACATGGAATTAGAAAATATGGAATTGCTAAGGAAACAACATGAATGCAGAAAATTTTACAAGGAAATTAACATGGCTAGAAAGCAAGTTAAGCCAAGAGTTAATATACATAGGAACGAGGAAGGATCATTAATAAGTAATGAACAGGAGACACTCAAAACATGGTTAAGATACTTTGACACATTATTAAACAGAAGGAAGGATAAGGAATGTGTTACTCTTACTACCACAAGTAGTAATCAAATATCGAAGGAAAACACACAGGACAAAACAGATGCCCCCACTACCAAGTAAACTGAAACAGCACAGAAGACATTAAAAAATTATGAAGCTCCTGGGACAGACAATATTCCAGCTGAATTACTAAAGTTTGGTGGTGAGAGACTGAAGCAATGGCTGAAGCATATATTTTCATCAATATGGATTAAAGAAGAAATTCCAAAAGACAGGCTCCAAGGAATTATATGTCCACTGCATAAAAAAGGCGACCAGTTGGAATGTGCTAACTATAGAGGCATCACTCAGTTAAATGTAACACTTAAGGTATTTTCTATTATCTTGTACACAAGACTCTTTCCTCATCTAGAAAGCAAACTCGGATATTACCAGGTGGGTTTTCACCCATGAAAATCTACAATAAATCAGATTTTTGTATTGTGACAAATTCTGGAAAAGATGAAAGAATTTAGAATTTCCATCCACCTACTTTTTATTGACTTCAAAAGTGGGCATGACAGCAATGACAGGGAGTGAATGTATGAAGCCATGAATGAACTAAACATTCTAGAGAAATTAAGCAGGTTGGTCAAAATGATAACATCTAACATACAGCCAGATCAAAACTCAGTTGAAGTTCTCAGCACCTTTCATAATACACAAGGGTGTCTGACAGTGAGACACACTGGTGTGTCTTCTTTTTAATATAACACTGGAATATGCAATTAGAAAATCAGGCATACAAATAAGAAGCACCATATTCTACAAGTTGGTACAACCTATGGCCTATGCTGATGATACAGTTATCACTGGCAGGTCCTCAGCATCAATGAAAGAAGCTTCTCAATTACTTGAAGAGACAAGAAAGTGGATTAGTCATCAACGTAGGCAAAACTAAATATGTGGTAGCAGCTAACACCGAGAATTGCAGCAAGCTCTGCGCCATTTAAATACAAAGATACAACTATGAGAGAGTCAATAGCTTTATCTACCTTGGTACTTTGGTGACTGGCAATAATAATGTCTCAGAAGTCACACACCGCCTGTAGCCTCTAATAGATCATATTTTGGACTAAAAAGTCAGCTTAAGTCACAGCTACTTTCCATGAAGACAAAAATTCTTATATACAGGGTGCGGCATTTAACGTTACCCATTTTGATTTGGCAATACTGCTTGTGTGGGTTGTGGGAGGGGTTGCCGACAACGGTGGTTGAGTTCCGTGTGGCCTTGGATTCAGTGAACAATGGAACGTTGGTCTGTGCAGCAACGCATATTTTGTGTGGAACAGTTCGTGTTAAGCAAGTCGATCGTATCTGTGCAGCGAGAGTTTTGTCGGAAATTTGGTAATGATCGGCAATGTGGGGCTCCACCTTCAAGAAAAATAATCGGTCAGTGGCGTGAGACTGGATCCGTACAGGTTAAAGCCCGTACCCGTCGAAACACCGTCAGGTCACCTGAAAATATCCAGCGTGTAAGAATAGCCTTGGAGAG
>JGI20166J26741_11574807_pt1 | contig 11917 bp, 4 predicted proteins | sample TergutCu122P5_FD_26741 | JGI IMG/M metagenome (IMG submission 26741) | reverse complement strand
TTTAGACACCAATGTGTTGAAAGGTGTTAACATTAGGTTATTTAGACACAAGTGTCTTGAAAGGAATTAACATTAGTATATTTTGACACCAGTGTGTTGATAGGCGTTAACATTAGGACATTTAAAAACCAGTGTGTTGAAAGTTGTTAACATTAGAATATTTAGACACCTGTTTATATTTAGACACCAGGGTGTTGAAAGGTTTTGACATTAGGATATTTAGACACCAGTGTATTGGAAGGTGTTAATATTAGGAAATTTAGACACCAGTGTGTTCAAATGTGTTAACATTAGGACAATTACACACAAGTGTATTGGAAGGTGTTAACATTAGATCATTTAGAAAAGAGTGTGTTGAAATGTGTTAACATTAGGACATTAAACACCAGTGTGTTGATAGGTGTTAACATTAGGGCAGTTAGACACCAGTGTGCTGAAAGGTGTTAACATTAGGACATTTAGACACCATTGCATTGAAAGGCGTTAACATTAGGATAATTAGACACCAGTGCATTGAAAGGTGTTAACATTAGGATATTTAGACACCAGTGTGCTGAAAGGTGTTAACATTAGGATATTTAGACACCAGTGTGTTGAAAGGTGTTAACATTAGGATATTTAGACACCGTTGCATTGAAAGGTGTTAACATTAGGACATTTAGACACCAGTGCATTGAAAGGTGTTAACATTAGGATATTTAGACACCATTGCATTGAAAGGCGTTAACATTAGGACATTTAGACACCAGTGCATTGAAAGGTGTTAACATTAGGACATTTAGAAACCAGTGTATTAAAAGATGTTAAAATTAGTACATTGAGACACCAGGGTGTTGAAAGGTGTTAACATTAGGACATTTAGATCCAGTGTGATGAAAGGTGTTAACATTAGGGTATTTCAACACCAGTGTGTTGAAAGGTGTTAACATTAGGATATTTGAACACCAGTGTGTTGAAAGGTGTTAACATTAGGACATATAGACATTAGTGTGTAGAAAGGTGTTGACGTTAGGGCATTTAGAAACCAGTGTGCAGAAAGGTATTAGACATTACGATATTTAGACACCAGTGTGCTTAAAGGTGTTAACATTATAATATTAACTACCAGTGTACTGTAAGTTGTTAACATTAGGACATTTAGACACCAGTGTGTTGAAAGGTGTTAACATTAGTGTATTTAGACACCAGTGTGTTGAAAGGTGTTAACATTAGGATATTTAGACACCAGTGTACTGAAAGGTGTTAAAATTAGTACATTTAGACACGGCTGTACTGAAATGTGTTAACATTACAATATATAGACACCAGTGTGTTGAAAGGTTTTAACATTAGGATATTTAGACACCAGTGTGCTGAAAGGTGTTAACATTAGGAAAATTAGAGAATATTGTACTGAAAGGAGGTAACATTATGACATTAAACACTAGTGTACTGAAAGGTGTTAACATTAGAATATTTAGACACCAGTGTGCTGAAAGGTGTTAACGTTAGGACATTTATACACCAGTGTGCTTGAAAGTTTTAGCTTTATTACATTTGGACATCAGTGTATTGAAATGTGTTAACATTAGGATATTTAGACACCAGTGTGTTGAAAGGTGTCAACATAAGGACATTTAGACACCAGTGTGCTGAAAGGTGTTAACATTAGGACATTTAGACAACATTGTACTGAAAGGTGTTAACATTAGGACATTAAACACTAGTTTACTGAAAGGTGTTGTTAACATTACAATATTTAAACACCAGTGTGCTGAAAGGTGTTAACGTTAGGACATTTAGACAACATTGTACTGAAAGGTGTTAACATTAGGACACTAAACACTAGTTTACTGAAAGGTGTTAACATTAGAATATTTAAACACCAGTGTGCTGAAAGGTGTTAAAGTTAGGACATTTATGCACCAGTGTGCTTGAAAGTTTTAACATTAGATCATATGGACATTAGAGTATTGAAATGTGTTAACTTTAAAACATTTAGACAGCAGCGTGTTGAAAGGTGTGAACATTAGGAAATTTGGACACCAGTGTATTGAAAGGTGTTAATATTAGGGCATTGAGTCACCAGTGTGTTGAAAGGTGTTAATGTTAGGACATTTATACAGCAGTGTTCTGTAAGGTGTTAACATTAGGACATTACGCACCATTGTATTGAAAGGTGTTAACATTAGGACATTTAGTCACCAGTGTTTTGAAAGGTGTAAACATTAAGACATTTAGACACCAGTGTGTTTTAAGGTGTTAACATTATGACATTGAAAGACCAGTGTGTTAAAGGGTGTTCATTAGGGCATTTAGACGCCAGTGTGCTAAAAGGTGCTAAAATTAAGACATTTAGACCCCAGTGTGCTGAAAGTTGTTAACATTAGGACTTTTAGACACCATTGTACTGAAAGGTGTTAATATTAGGATTTTAGACACCAGTGTATTGAAAGGTGTTAACATAAGGACATTTTGACACCAGTGTGTTGAAAGGTGTTCACATTAGGATATTTTTACACCAGTGTATTAAAAGGTGTTAACATTATGATGTTTAGACACCAGTGTGCTGGAAGGTGTTATCATTATTGCATTTAGACACTAGTGTGTTGAAAGGTGTTAATATTAGAACATTTAGACCGCAGTGTGCTGAAATGTGTTAACATTACATCGTTTAGACACCACTGTACTGAAATGTGTTAACATTAGGATTTTAGACACCAGTGTATTGAAAGGTGTTAACATTAGTATATTTAGACTCCATTTTGCTGAGAGGTGTTGACAAGAGAACATTTAGACACCTTTGTACTGAAAGATTTTAACATTAGGACATTTAGTCACCAATGTGCTGAAAGATATTAACATTATGACATTTAGGCACAATTGTCTTGAAAGGTGTTAACATTAGGATATTTAGACACCAGTGTACTGAAAGGTGTTAACATAAGTTCATTTAGACACCAGTGTGTTGAAAGGTGTTAACGTTAATATATTTGGACACCAGTGTACTGAAAGTAGTTACGTTTAAGACATTTAGACACCAGTATGGCGAAAGGTGTTAACTATAGGAAATTTTGAACAACAGTGTGTTGAAAGGTGTTAACATTAGTACATTTAGACACGAATGTGTTGAAAGGTGTTGACATTAGGGCATTTAGACACCAGTGTGCTGAAAGGTGTTAACATTAGGAAATTTAGACCCCAGTGTGCTGAACGGTGTTACCATTAGGAGATTTAAATACCAGTGTAACGAAAGGTGTTAAGATTAGGACATTTATGCACCAGTGTGCTAAAATGTTTTAACATTAGGACATATAGACACCAGTGTGTTGGAAGGTATTAAGATTGGAATATTTAGGCACTAGTGTGCTGAAAGGTGTTAACATTGGAATATTTAGGCACTAGTGTGCTGAAAGGTGTTAACATTAGGACATATAGACACCAGTGTGTTGAAAGGTGTTAACATTAGGACATATAGATACCAGTGTGCTGAAAGGTTTTAACACTAGGATATATAGACACCAGTGTGTTGAAAGGTATTAACATTGGGACATTAAGGCACGAGTGTTTTGAAAGAAGTTAACATTAGTTCATATAGACACCATTGTGTTGAAAGGTATTAAGATTAATACATTTAGGCACCAGTGTGATGAAAGGTGTTAACAGCAGGAACGTTAGACACCAATGTGTTGTAAGGTGTTAACATTAGGACATTTAGTCACCAGTGTGCTTGAAGATGTTAACATTAGGATATTTAGACATCAGTGTGCTGAAAGGTGTTAACATTAGGACATTTAGACACCATTGTCCTGAAACGTGTTAACATTAGGATATTAAACACCTGTGTACTGAAAAGTTTTAACATTAGTTCATTTAGGCACCAGGATGTTGAAAGGTGTTAATGTTAGGATATTTAGACACCAGTGTGTTGAAAGGTGTTAACGTTAGAATATTTGGACACGACTGTACTGACAGTTGTTAACTTTAGCAAATGTTGACACCAGTGTGTTGAAAGAAGTTAACATTAGAACGTTTGTACACCAGTGTGTTGAAAGGTGTTAAAATTAGGAAATTTAGACACCATGGTTTTGAAAGGTGTTGACATTAGGACATTTAGAAACCAGTGTGTTGAAAGGTGTTAACATAAGGATATTAGACACCAGTGTGCTGGAAGGTGTTAACATTGGGACATTTAGACACCAGTGTGCTGAAAGGTGTTAAAATTAGGAGTTTTAAACACCGGTGTGCGGAAAGGTTTCAACATTAGTACATTTAGACACCAGTGTAATGAAAGTTTTTAACATTAGAACATTTAGACACCAGTGTGCTGAAAGGTGTTAATATTAGGACATTTAGACCCCAGTGTACTGGAAGGTGTTAACATTAGAAATTTTAGACACCCGTGTACTGAAAAGTGTTAAATTAGGACATTTAGACACCAGTGTGCTAAATTGTGTTACCATTAGGAAATTTAGACACCAGTGGGCCGAAAGGTGTTAACATTAGTACATTTAGACACCAGTTTACTGAAAGGTGTTTCCATTAGTTCATTTAGACACCGGTGTAATGAAAGGTGTTAACAACTGGACATTTAGACACCAGTGTGTTGAAACGTATTGACATTAGGACATTTACACTCTAGTGTGCTGAAGTTGTTAACATTAGGTCATTTAGACCCCAGTGTGTTTAATGGTGTTAACATTAGGACATTTAGACCCCAGTGTGTTGGAAGGTGTTAATATTAGGACATTTAGACACCAATGTGCTGAAAGGTGTTAACATTAGTACATTTAGACACCAGTGTAATGAAAGGTGTTAAAATTAGTATATTTAGACACCAGTGTTCTGAATGGTGTTAACATTAGGACATTTAGACACCCGTGTGCTGAAAGGTGTTAACAATAGGATATTTAGACACCAGTGTGCTGAAAGGTGTTAATATTAGGACATTTAGACACCAGTGTGCTCAAAGGTGTTAACATTGTGACATTGAGACACCAGTGTGGTGAATGGTTTTAACTTTAGAACATTTAAACGCCAGTGTGCTCAAAGGTGTTAACATTAGGACATTTAGACACCAGTGTGTTGAAAGGTGTTAACATTAGGACATTTAGACACCAATGTGCTGAAAGGTGTTAACATTAGGGAATTTAGACACCAGTCTGATAAAAGGTGTTAACGTTAGTTCATTTAGACACCAGTGTGATGAAAGGTGTAAACATTATGACATTTAGACACCATTGTGCTGAAAGTTGTTGACATTAGTACATTTAGACACCTGTGTGCTGAAAGGTCTTACATTGGGGCATTTAGACACCAGTGTGTTAATGGTGTTAACGTTAGGACATTTAGACACCAGTGTGTCCAAGGGTGTTAACATTAGTAAATTTAGTCACCAGTGTGTTGAATGGTGTTGAAGTTAGGACGTTTAGACACCGGTGTGCTCAAAGGTGCTAACATTAGGATATTTAGACACCAGTGTGCTGAAAGGTGTTAACATTAGGAAATTTAGACACCAGTGTGCTGAAAGGTGTTAACATTAGAATATTTAGACACCAGTGTGCTCAAAGGTGTTAACATTAGGATATTTAGATACCAGTGTTCTGAAAGGTTTTAACATTATGACATTTAGACACCAGTGTGCTGAAAGGTGTTAACATTAGGATATTTAGACACCAGTGTGCTGAAGGGTTTTAACATTAGAACATTTAGACACCAGTGTGCTCAAAGGTGTTAACATTAGTAAATTTAGACACCAGTGTGCTGAAAGTTTTTAACATTAGGACATTTAGGCACTAGTGTGTTGAAAGGTGTTAACATTAGTACATTTAGACACCAGTGTGTTCAATAGTGTTAACGTTAGGACATTTGGACACCAGTGTGTTGAATGGTTTTAACATTAGAAAATTTGGACACCAGTGTGCTGAAAGGTGTTAACATTAGGACATTTAGACTCCAGTGTTGTGAAAGGTGTTAACATTAGATCATTTAGACGCCAGTGTGCTGAAAGGTGTTAACATTAGGACTTTTAGGCGCCAGTGTGCTGAAAGGTTTTAACATTAAGACATTTAGACACCATTGTGCTGAATGGTGTTAACGTTAGGATATTTAGACACAAGTGTGCTCAAAGGTGTTAACATTAGGACATTTAGACCCCAGTGTGTTGAATGGTGTTAACTTTAGGACATTTAGACACCAGTGTGTTGAAAGGTTTTAACATTAGAAAATTTGGACACCAGTGTGCTGATAGGTGTCAACAGTAGGGCATTTAGACACCAGTGTTGTGAAAGATATTAACATTAGATCATTTATACACCAGTGTACTGAAATGTGTTAACATTAGGACATTTAGACACCAGTGTGCTGAAAGGTTTTAACATTAGGACATTTAGACACCAGTGTGCTGAAAGGTGTTAACGTTAGGACTTTTAGACACAAGTGTGCTCAAAGCTGTTAACATTAGGACATTTAGACCCCAGTGTGTTGAATGGTGTTAACGTTAGGACATTTAGACACCAGTGTGTTGAAAGGTTTTAACATTAGAAAATTTGGACACCAGTGTGCTGATAGGTGTTAACAGTAGGGCATTTTGACACCAGTGTTGTGAAAGATATTAACATTAGATCATTTATACACCAGTGTGCTGAAATGTGTTAACACTGGGACATTTAGACACCAGTGTGCTGAAAGGTGTTAACGTTAGGACATTTAGACACCAGTGTGCTCAAAAGTGTTAACATTAGAACCTTTAGACCCCAGTGTGTTGAATGGTGTTAACGTTAGGACATTTAGGCACCAGTGTGTTGAAAGTTTTTAACATTAGAAAATTTGGGCACCAGTGTGCTGAAAGGTGTTAACATTAGGATATTTAGACACCAGTGTTGTGAAAGGTGTTAACATTAGATCATTTAGACACCAATGTGCTGAAATGTGTTAACATTAGGACATTTAGACACCAGTGTGCTCAAAGGTTTTAACATTAGGACATTTAGACACCAGTGTGCTGAAAGGTGTTAACGTTAGTACATTTAGACACCAGTGTGCTCAAAGGTGTTAACATTAGGACCTTTAGACCCCAGTGTGTTGAATGGTGTTAACGTTAGGACATTTAGACACCAGTGTGTTGAAGGTTTTAACATTAGAAAATTTGGACACCAGTGTGTTGAAAGGTGTTAACATTAGGACATTTAGACACCAGTGTTGTGAAAGGTGTTAACCTTAGATCATTTAGACACCAGTGTGGTGAAATGTGTTAGCATTAGGACATTTAGACACCAGTGTGCTGAAAGTTTTTAACATTAGGACATTTAGACACCAGTGTGCTGAAAGTTGTTAACGTTAGGACTTTAGACACCAGTGTGCTCAAACATGTTACCATTAGGACATTTAGACCCCAGTGTGTTTAATGGTGTTAACTTTAGGACATTTAGGCACCAGTGTGTTGAAAGGTTTTAACATTAGAAAATTTGGACACCAGTGTGCTGAAAGGTGTTAACATTAGAACATTTAGACACCAGTGTGCTGAAAGGTGTTAACGTTAGGACATTTAGACACCAGTGTGCTCAAAGGTGTTAACATTAGGATATTTAGACCCCAGTGTGTTGAATGGTGTTAACGTTAGAACATTTAGTCACCAGTGTGTTGAAAGATTTTAACATTAGAAAATTTTGACACCAGTGTGCTGAAAGGTGTTAAAATTGGGACTTTTATACACCAGTGTTGTGAAAGGTGTTAACATTAGATCATTTAGACACCAGTGTGGTGGAATGTGTTAACATTAGGACATTTAGACACCAGTGTGCTGAAAGGTGTTAACGTTAGGACATTTAGACACCAGTGTGCTCAAAAGTGTTAATATTAGGACCTTTAGACCCCAGTGTGTTGAATGGTGTTAACGTTAGAACATTTAGACACCAGTGTGTTGAAAGATTTTAACATTAGAAAATTTGTACTCCAATGTGCTGAAAGGTGTTAACATTAGGACATTTAGACACCAGTGTTGTGAAAGGTGTTAACATTAGTTCATTTATACACCAGTGTGCTGAAATGTGTTAACATTAGGATATTTAGACACCAGTGTTTTAAAAGGTGTTAACATTAGTACATTTAGACACCAGAGTGTTGAAAGTTGTTAACATTAGTACATTTAGACACCAGTTTGCTGAATGGCGTGAACATTAGTACATATTCTTTTATGCCAAATATTCGGACATGAAACATGAAATTTCCGTTGTGATGAAAACTTACATTGCGCTCTTCCCGTATGTACCGGTTTCTTGCCTAATGGTAGGGCGTCTGCCTGCAGGTAACTAACTGACAGACTGGAGCACAGTGACGAGAATATGAAGGACGCTGTTACAATTGATTAGTGTATATCGGGAAGGGAGCAGCAGTGTTCTGCCTTAAGTCAGTGTGTCATTGCGGTGCAAAGAGAGGGGGAAACATGAGATAAAATATCTAGCCAGATAACAATTGAGTCTGGAACTGCTGGGTGTGAAGCAAAAGTCAGGACCGGGATAAGGGTAGGGCGTTCCGGGCAGCTATCGAGAGCACAAAATTTGAAGTGCTAAGATGTCACTGAAAAAATGGGAAATATGGTGATAGTACAATGAGGTTCGCAGACGCAAATGAATTTCACAGAAATTAGTCCGCAATTTCGGTACGCACCTTCAAAAATTCAGGCAGCTTGTGGACCGGAAATCTTTAAAAAATGTCGGTTTAGGGGGCACTAAATTTTTAACTTGCTTTGAGCGCCATATTATTAACGTTGTCGTGACGTCTATATGTCTAGGGCCGACCCTTAAAGAACGGTAACAATGCTGCTGATATTTGGAAATATTTTATTTTTAGGTCAATTAAAATATTTCACATTTGGCATTTAGTTGTGTAAATGTGAATTTCCAGTATTTGTGCCTTCGTTTGTGAGCTTGTGACAAACCACTAACATAAACATTCATTTGTTCACAGAATTTCAAACAGGAAACGATCGTGTATACCAATTTATTCCTGTGACATCACAAGAGCTGAATTTTAAGGTACGGGCCCCACATGATGCTCATGTGGCCCTGACACCTGGTCCCGCTGTAGGGAACCAAATGTGTGAGGTGAGTTACAAGATATTTTGAAGACACATAGTGACCACTTTGTTTTTAGTCCAGGCTTTTACACTATTTTTTTTACCAGTAAACTTATGTGTATTTGCATTTAATTTGGCTATCATTAAAGTGATAAATTTAATGACGATCAGTTGGGCAGGGCCTGTGGCAGGTGGGGTTGGGAAAAGAAGGGGACATACAAACCACATCTGTAATGCAACGTGTTAAGAACATTTTATAACTGAGATCTCAATTCTGTTAAAGCAATTTTAAGTATACGCTTTACATTTTGAATAATAAAATTCATATACATGAGTTGTGTTGATTATCATTACATAATTACTAGTTGAAACACGACGGATGTTTGACTTTAAAATTATCCTTCCATTTATTCCTAGACTTGCCGAGATGTCACCTTCCTTCAGTCTTCACAACCTACAGACCGTATGCATTTATCTTCCCCACCATACATTCTACATGCCAGTTAAAAAATGTGATATAGACATAGTGTCCACGAAGGTAAATTAGGAGATTCACTTCATTTTCTTCTCGTTGTGCGGAGTTCAAACACCCCTTTTTGTTGGAAGGAGATGTTTCCATAATCAAGCTGAGCTGAGATGTCACATTCTCTCCGGAAAACTTACTAACGTGGAGCTCTCCGCTCTGACCTCTTTGAACTCCGCACAACGAGGAGAAACTTAGTGAATCGCCACTTTACCTTCGACGACACTAAATATTGTATCTGTTTAACTGCTGTATTTACAGACACCACACCTGTAATGCAACATAACACACTGTAAAATTGGAATCTCGTTTCCCATAAGGCAGTTTTTATGTATTCCCTTTACATTTCATACAGTTTGTTGTACCTGATGATGACCACCTGTTAGGGAGAATACTATGACGCTAGACCTTAACAGAAATAGGTCGAGATGGGGTAGGCTGGGTTAAACGTGGTTTGGGATATGATAAGTGTCAGGATCTGGCGAAAATGGCAGTGAATTTGTTGTTTATATAAAATGTCGGAAAAAATCTTAAATGCCTGAAATATTGTAAAGTTATCAAAGAAGACTTTGCTGTTCGAAGTTCTTAATTTCATCCAAAATGTCAGCCATTGGAACACCTTGCCTGAGGAATCGTCTTGTCACCTAATCTGTATCGGTAAATAACTCCACAGTACAGACATTAAGAGTTTGTCTCAAATTTGCAGCTGCAGTGATTCGAATGGTTGGTCCAAACTGTGAATCTATTTATGTGATCAGGTGTCGTGTTATTGCAGGTGTTCTGTAGCACAATAGGACGAATGTGGATGAGTTGGCAGACATGTTGCTGCATGAGTATGAATGAAAACCATGATTGATGCATCTCTTCCTCCGTTCCCATTAACATGGTTTTTCTCAAGAATATCACAGTCAGGAATACTGACACTATGTTGCTTAGAACTGCATGTCTGCCAAACATCCAGTGCAAGTGGCTGCTTTTTCAAACAATATATATCCATCATCCCTGTACATTATGTAAAACCACTATGTTTTCAGTTATTGGCTCTATTTCTGTCCTAAAGTGGAAAGCATATGAAAGGATTCCCATAAAATTTGGCTCCTAAATAGAGCAGCGCTCATTATCGTGGAAATTAAAACTAATTCGTGCAGAGGGATTCCAGTTTGAATAGTCGCTTTTTGTTGGTAAATGTCAGATATCTTGTTTCCAGATTGTAATCGGAGCCTGGGGAAACAAGAGCGTCATTAGACGAAACGGTGCGCTACCTTTCAAGGCTGAATTACTCACACCTTACATTCTCAGTAAAGCAAAATACCATGGGTTCTGGATCCACTGGGAGGGTGGTTTAGTGGAAGTCGGCAAGGAAGGTGAACTGACACCATTTTTAAAGTGGAAGGACCCTCAGCCTTTTGATGTTCGCTATTACGGTATCTCCACTGGTTTTGGAGCGACTGGCTCATGGATCAAAGAAGGTGAGTAAAATCCAGTATTGTAAATTGAAACAGGTTCAATTGAAATTATGAATGGCATTATCAGCTGTAAGCATGTCACGGTGATTCATCTCACCCGTCAAATAAACGTAAATACCAACTTAATTCACCAGGTGGAATCATATTTTAGTCAGAGATAAGCAGGAGCACAATTTGTCTGCTTTGTTACCTTCTTTGCTATTGTCACAGTATAATGTCTGGAGATTAAAATACTTGCATACTTACTCCATGGAGCAGAGTCCTTCTTGAGAAGCTAACTGGTTCTGCAGCTAGTCAAGAAATTCCCCACATTTTTGGAACCCGAAAGTTCATCACCGTTCTCACAAGTGCCCGCCACTGTCCCTATCCTGAGCCAACTCCATCCAGTCCCCACAACCCCCTCCCATTTCCTGAAGATCCATCTTAATATTATCCTCCCATCTGCGTCTGGGCCTTCCCAATGGTCTCTTTCCCTCAGGTTTCCCCACCAGAAACTTGTGCACCCCTCCCCCATACGTGCCACATGCCCCGCCCATCTCATCCTTCTCGATTTTACCACCCGCACAATATTCGTTAAGGAGTACAGATCAGTAATTTCTTCATTATGTAACTTTCTCCATTCCCCTGTTACCTCGTCCCTCTTAGGGTCAAATACTCTCCTCAACATCCTATTCTCAAACACTGTCAGCCTATGTTCCTCCCTCAATGTCAGCGACCAAGTTTCACACCTATACAGAACAACGGGCAATATTATAGTTCTATATAGCTTGATTTTTAACTTTTGGATAGCAAACTGGAAGACAAAAGATTCTGTACCGAATAATAGCAAGCATTCCCTAACTTCAATCTGCTCTTAATTTCTTCCTGAATAGA
>JGI20166J26741_11574696_pt1 | contig 11917 bp, 3 predicted proteins | sample TergutCu122P5_FD_26741 | JGI IMG/M metagenome (IMG submission 26741) | reverse complement strand
CCCTGTTTGCCCCTATACGCTTTTTTAATTTTCTCCAGATCTTCATCTGTCAGATTGGGCAGCGCGGATTTGAGCAAAGCGGTAATCTGCGGCGCCATGCGTATCATCTCCACGCTCCGCAGATGAACGATTCCGGCAAAGTTGCCCTTTCCGATGATGGCGCAGCACCTCTGCAGCGGGATACCCTTCTCAAAAACCCCGGCGTCCATCAAAGCCTGTTCCGCCCCTGCCATTGAGACAAGATGATCGGGCTCGGTCCCGCTCGCGGTGATGGGCATGACGCCATATCTGAGCGGGTCAATTTTGAACGCCTTGCAGAACCCGCCCCGTTTACAGTAAAACTGATCAATGCCGTTGGGAGCGCCGCTGAAGTGATAGGGGTCTATGACTTCCTCAGGCGCGTCCGTTATAAAATCGCCGCCTTGCGCAATACCATGCCAAAACTCTTCGATGCTCTCACCCGCCGGGCAAAAAATGGACATTCCGACTATGGCAATATCCCGGTTTTCCATATTCCACCTCCATCTTTTATCAGCGGTCGATTATCGCCCGTATATGGCCCAATATGAATTTTTCCTCGCAGGCAATGGAAAGGACGTTGGTCTCCTCCCCATACATAAGCTCACGGACAAAAAACTCTTTGCCCTTATCCAATTCTATCAGGGAGATTCCTTTTTTTAAGATCTCCTGTTTAAGCGGCTCGCTGACCATGCCAGCCCCAATCCACGGGCCCCAGTTAAAGGAAAGCACCCGCATTTTCGGATATTGTTGTTTTACAATCCGCGCGGCGCTGTCAAAAACGCTGTTGCCGGCCGCGTAGTCGCATTGCCCGATACTGCCGAATGCGGAGGCCATGCTGCTGAACAAGACCAGCAGTTTTAGATCGGGGAGCAGCCGGTTAAGTATAGTCAGCAGCGGCAGCGTTTTTGTATTGTAGACGCGCTCGAATGATTCCGCGTCCTTATACCGGAAGTATTTATCCTCAATTATGCCGGCGGCGTGAATGACCCCATCGATTCTCCCGTATTTATTCTTGATCTCCGTCAGGACAGAGGCGAAAGCCTCGGGATCCCTCGCGTCCGCGCTGATGTATTCGGCCTTTCCCCCGGCCCGCTCTATCTGAGCGACAGACAGGCCAATACGGCTGGACTTGAATAAGCGCCTTGCCTTAAGCTCAATGTCCCGCGGGTTTTTCATGCCCTCCCGTTCAATCAGGCGCCTGCGGATTTCGTCTACAGTATCAAACTCCGCATACTGCCCGTTTTCAGCGTCTGCGGCGGTACGGCCGACGAGTATGTATTTGCAGGGGACATCTTCAGCCAAACGCGCTGTTATGTGCCGTGTGATGCCTTGCGCGCCGCCGAGCACCACAACCACGGAATCCTCGTTCAGAACAGCCCGCGGCAATTTGCCGCCGCCCGTTTTCACCGCGCTGATTTCGGGAACCCTCATGAAGCGCTCCGCATTGTTGTAATAGATTTCGGGGATGAAACTGGCGTTTGCCAATTCGCCCGCGACAATGCCCGCGAATGTCTCCGGGTCGATAGGCGTCTCAAACTGAACCGCGCAGAAACGTTTATCGGGATATTCATACGCAAGCGTGTTGAAAAAACCGGCGAAGCCCTCAGGCAATTCCGAAATGCCTCCGGGCTGCCCGCCCTCGCGCGGCGCCGCGGATTCCAGCGCCGACACGCGGACGTCGCTGAAGACATAACCCCATTGCAATTTCCTTATATCCGCGAGCTTAAGCAGGCGGAACAGTTCCATAACCGTAAAACAATTTGAAGCCGCGGACGAATTAATAAAAACAATGCCGTCATAATCGGATAAATCGGTGATTTCTTCCGCGTTTTCAATTATGCGTACCAACGCGCCCATTTCATTCAACGATTCCGCGGCTTTAAAGGCAAGGCCGTTTCCCCCGCCAATCACCGCGAATGACTTTCCCGCGGCCCGGCCCGGTTCTTTTTTCTCTATGGGCCGGATTGTTTTGGTAAAGATCATGCGCACTATGTCGGCAGGCTTGAATTCTGTCTTTTCTTCAGAAGCGGCTGCAGGCTGCCCGGTCCCGGCGCCCGCGTCAGCCGAAAACTTGCCGTCGGCGGCGGCCCGGGTTATTTCCTCAATCCAATCGATTATATCTTTGAATTTCCTGATAGCGATCATTTTTTCAAGAAACTCGTCCAGGCCGTCTTCACCCTCTGTTTCAGGCAGTTTGATACGGCTGCGCAACCCGCCGATTATTTCCATTTTCTTTATGGAATCAATGCTCAGATCCGCTTCCAGATCCATATCCAGATTCAGCATTTCGATAGGGTATCCTGTCTTTTCGCTGACTATCTCAAAGATGATGCCTGTGATTTGTTCCGCGGTAATTGAAGATATGTCCGCCGGTTCGTTACCCGCGGCAGCGGCGGCGGCCGTATCGGCGCTCCCCTCCGGCAATGCCGCGGGCGCCGTATCCGGCGCGGCCGGCATGTCAAACCGGCGCATGCCGCCGGTACGCGCCGCGATATCGGAAGCGCCCAAATAACTGAGTATCGCGTCCCTATGATCCTGGATTACCGCGTTCATATTCGCCAAATACGCCATCATAACCTGCTCAACGCTGGCATTGCCGTTATTTCTTGACGGCCGCAGAAGCGTCCAGTCATACGAAGGCAGCTCGCTGTTTTCCGGCAGGGCGGCTTGACCGTTGACGCTCCATATAATACCGTTCTTTTTATGCAGCTCCGGTTCGTCAATGTTCAGCATTACGGCATCTCTGCCTTTAAACAGCTTATCCATATTGATCGTTCTCCCGGTTGAAATATACTTTCCCAGTGCCTGCAGAAAGAATGTCAGGCCATCCTCGCAATTGCGCTCCGTTTGGATGACCGAGATTTCCCTGTTTTTAAGTATGCCGCTTACGAGTTTGGAAAGTGTTCCTCCCGGGCCTGCCTCCACAAATACGGACGCCCCATCCTCGTACATTTTTTCAATTTCATCCGTGAACTTCACCGGGTTGGCAAGATGCGCCGCGAGGCGTTCCCTGATTTTACCGGCTTCCGCGGGATACAGGCCTGCGTCCGTATTTGACCGGACGGGGATTTCGGGTTCATAAAAGCGGGTCTCGTTCAAGAAAACCGCATAGCCTGCTTCCGCGCCTTTTAACAGCGGGCTGTGAAAGGCGCATGCGACGTTCAGTTCTTTATATGAAACGCCCGCTTCCTTTACTTTTTGCAAAAAATTATCCATGCCGCTGCCCGTCCCGGCCACAGCCGTCTGCCTTGGGGCGTTGAAATTAACGGCCCAGACATTGTCCTGCCCGTCAAGCAGCCCTTCAAGCGTGTTTATGTCGGTAAAAACGGCTGCCATGCGGCCCGGATCTCCGGGAACGGCGGCCAGTATAGCCTCCGCGCGCGCGCGGCTTAAATAAACTAAATCTTCCGGATCAAACCCCCCCGCGAAGCATAAAGCCGGGAGTTCGCCGTAACTGTGGCCGGCCGTCATGTCCGGCTTCACGCCAAAATCCCGCAGCAGCCCGGCGATGGCCAAGTCCACAATGCCCATCAGCGGCTGCGCGTTACGGGTATCAGTAATCTCCGCGTCCTGCGCTTTTTTTTCATTATCCGTAAAGGCCGCGCAGGGGAAGAGCATGCGCTCATAATCAGGCTGCCCGTCTAAAAGCCGGCGCATTTGGGGGAATACAATGAATAAATCCGCCGCCATATTGACCCGCTGGCTGCCTTGCCCGGGAAACAGGAAAGCCACTTTTCCCGGAACCGGTTTCAGCCGGTACACGTTTTCGTCCTCAGCGCCTTCGAGCGCCTTATCAATGCAGGCGAGCAGCCCGCCGCGCGTCCCGGCGACAATCGCGTACTGCACCGGCCCGCCCGCCTGCCTGGCCGCAAGGCTGTAAGCGATATCCCTGGGCCGCAGCCTGTCGTTAACGGCGTACAGTTCCTTAACCTTTTCCATAAGGCCCTTTGCTTCTTCCGCGGTATCCCCCGGGAACACGAACAGTTCTGACGGCCATACCTTCAGCGGCGCTTCCGGCCGGCCGGCCCCGTAGTTTTCCACGATGGCGTGGAAATTCGTCCCCCCAAACCCAAAACCGCTGACCCCGGCGAGGCGGCGCTCACCGCGCCAGTACCCCGCTTTTTCCGTCCGGAAGGCAAACGGGCTGTCTTTTGTGTAAACCCCGTTCGGATGTTTTAAGTGGTGCGTGCGCGGCAGAATCCCGTGGCGGACGCAATTGACAGCCTTTATAAGCCCGCCGACCCCCGCCGCGGCTTTTGTATGGCCAATCTGGGACTTAAGGGATCCCAGCGCCGTTTGGCCGGGCCGCGCGCCGTACTCCAAAAACAGATCCGTGAGCGCCCGCAGTTCCGCCCGGTCGCCGGCGTCTGTCCCGGTTCCGTGCGGTTCAATTAGCCCGATTTCCGAAGGTTTGACGCCGGAACTCCCGTACGCCTGTTCCAGCGCGCGCATCTGGCCGCGCCTGTTGGGGGCCGTCAGGCCAAGGCTCTTTCCGTCGCTGCTGCCTCCGGTACCCTTGATAACGGCGTATATTTTATTCCCGTCCCGCCGCGCGTCCTCCAGCCTCTTTAAGATTACCGCTCCAACGCCCTCGGAAAGCGCGATTCCGTCCGCGTCCATGTCGAAAGTGGCGCACCTCCCCTTTGGGGACAGCGCATAAGTACTGGAAAACAAAAGAAAATCAAGAAGCCCGTTATGCAGGTCCGCGCCGCCCACAACGGCCATGCCCGCCCTTTGTGAGTTCAGTTCGTAGATAGCTATGTCCAAAGCCGCCAGCGAAGAGGCGCAAGCCGCGTCAATGGTATAATTGCGGCCGCCCGTATTCAATCGGTTGGAAATACGCCCGGTTATAATATTTCCTAATACGCCCGGGAATGAGTCCTCGTTCATGCGCATTATTACTTCGTCCGCCTCTTTTGGCATTTCCCCGTTAATCTGCCTCAGCATTACCCTGGTGGCATAAGCGCCCGAAAGCTCGCCTCTGCCGTCCGCCCCGAAAATAACCGCCGTATCGTCTAGATCCGCCCCGGATAAATCACCGAACCCCGCGTCCTCCAGCGCGCGTTTCGCCGTCAGAAGGCACAGAAGCTGAACCGGCTCAATCATCTTCATGGATTGGGGCGTAATGCCGAACTCTAAAACGTTAAAATCCGTTTTGGCAAGAAAGCCGCCCCATTTTGACACCGTATGATCCGTGTCCTTGGCTTCCGGATCGAAAAACATATCGGCGGACCAGCGTTCGCGGGGGACTTCCGTGACATAGTCCCCTCCGAATATGATATTGCGCCAGAATTCATCCGCGTCCGCCGCCCCGGGGTATATACAGGCCATACCGATAACGGCGATGTCCGACGGGGCCGCCGGCGCGGCGTCCGGCTCGGATACGGCGATTCCCGATATCAGATCGAAGCTGTTGTTAATGAGATTTGTATGTAAACCGGCAATGGCAGTGGTCTTATATGTTAAAGCGGCAATGGCGCCCGCCATGTACAGGCCTTTTTCCAGGCACTCCTCTTCGGGCAGCGACACAAGCCCGCCCTGGCGCCGCTCAATCCCTTTGGACGCTATACGCAGGCGGCCCAGGTTTAATGTCTCAAGCGCCTGCACTATTGCCCCGTTTTCAAGGCCTTCCCCCGCCATCCGCTCTTTTTCCCCAAGAAAAAAATCCGTATAAGGCGAGGGGAGGCAGCGCGTCTCCTGCCCGCCGCCGGATTTAAGCAGCACGGTCCGGCCTTTTTCAATCAGCAGCCTCTGATACGCCTCGGTAATCGCCCCATACCGCACGGCCTCTTCCGTATAGAGATAAGCGGTCCCGCACAGCAGGCCGGCCTTTGCGCCCCGCGCCGAAAGCGGGCCGGACATTACGCGCACAAAAGCAGCCGAGAGCGCGTCATGTATGCCCCCGGCAAAGAAAATGCACATTTCTGACAGTTTGGACAGGTTTTCCATCCTTAAAAACCTGTTTATCTGTTTTTCCCAAAGAACAGCCGAGAACAGCGGGCCTACGTGCCCGCCGCTTTCCCTGCCCTCAAAAACGAATGCGCGGGCGCCTTCTTTTAGAAACATATCAAGCAAACCGGGCGCCGGGGCATGCAGCAGAACCTTTATGCCCGCCCGCTCAAAGCTCTTTCCCTGAGCCGGATGGCCGCCCGCTATGAGCACAAACGCCGGTTTTGCGTCTATAATGAGATTGGTTTGTTCCTCCAGCGTTTTCGGATATATAAAGCCCAGGATGCCTGCGCCCCAGGGCTTTCCTTCCATAACCGCGGCCGTACGGCTGAGCGCGTCCGCGGCAGGTTTTCCGGTCATCATGCTCATTGCCAGGAAAGGCAGGGCGCCGCCCTCCGACACGCTGCGAAGAAAATCGGGCGTATCGCTTACGCGGGCCATCGGCCCTTGAATAATGGGATAAACTGTTCCAAGCGTTTTGGCAGCCTCACTGCCTGAGGAAAACCAGTCCCGGATCCGGGCCTGGTTCAAATGCCCAAAAGCGGCCCGTTTCAAAGCTCTGACCAGTTGTTTCAGTTTTTTATATTCATCCGCGAGATCCGGCGCCAGGATAATATCCTGCCCCAGCGGCACGGCGTCGCCGCCTGCCGCGCCGAAACGCGAAAACAGTTCATCCGGTTCCGATATGTCATTCGAACCGGGGAATACATAGTAACGATATCCCCCGCATACGCGGATCTCATTCCCCGATAACTTGGAAAGAACCGTTTTACGCGCCTGCGGCAGGGAGCATTCCGGAAACAGCGCCGCCTGTGAGTCTAAAACCACGCCCGCGGCGCCGAGGGCAATATATGCCGCCGCGGTATGTATTCCTATGCCGCCCTGTATAAAAACCTCGGCGCCGGCATTCTGACAATCAGAAATTAGTTGTTGAAATAATATAAAAGAAGAATCTTCGCCGCAAAGCCCCGCCCCCTCGCTGCCTTTTAAAATCAACGCCTTCGCGTTGAGGGCCAGCGCCTCTTCCGCCTCGCCGGCGGTATGTACCTGCCATATAATTTCGGCGTTTACTGATGCGGGAGGTTTCATGCCCCACGGCAGGATGATTTTACTTACCTGGCCGGGCAGCGTATTTTCCCATGCCATATCGCCCGTCATGCAAACGCCGAATGGCTCCGGCATACCGGCAAGCTCGTTCAGCGCTTCTTCCGCCGCCGCCCGGTTACGGCCCAGATGGAGCACCGGGAACGCCCCCGCGTTTTTGGCCGCCTTTGCCAGACAGGTATCCGGCGTTTCAAATGGCGTAATAATCCAGACTTGAGTTTCTTTTACACGTCTCTTTTCTTCTTTTACCATTATTTCTTTTTCCTTTCAGATGAGTAAATATCGTCAAATTATGACACAATTATATTTTATGAGCTTTAAAATGTCAATATGCAATGTTATTTACAAATATTATATACTAATGTAGAATAATATTATATTTAGTCTAATTTTATATTATGGGGGAAAAACAGTGGCAAAAAGAATACGTTTGAAATATTTAACGAATTATTCTAAAGACCTGACTCAGCTGAGTTTTGAACGATTCATCGGCCATCACAAAATTATCAGATACGCGGATGGGCTGCCGGTTTACAGCGCCTGGCTCCCGCCGCTGCTCAGCTCGCCTTATGCCAATATGCAGTCCAATATAATGTTTCAGGTATTGCAGCATAGGCCGCTTCCGTATCTGGTCAGCATGGCTATAACGGACAAATGCAACGCCAAGTGTGAACACTGCAGCTTTTTTACCAGCGTGGATGATCCAAGCAAGCACCCGCTGTCTCTGGAGGAGATAAAGGACGTAATCCGCCAGGCACAGGATTTGGGCGCCAGCGTCTTTGATTTTGTGGGCGGGGAGCCTCTGATGCATCCCCAGTGGCGGGAAATATTCCAATCGGTGGATAAACGGAAAAGCCACGTGTTTTTATTTACCAACGGATGGTTTTTGGCCGAATCGGCCGCGGACTTGCGCGCGGTGGGCGTAGGCGCGGTTTATGTGAGTATTGACGGAAGCACGGCCGAATTGCATGATCGGAAACGTGGCCTGCCGGGGTTGTACAATAAGGCGATGGAGGGAATCGCTGCCGCCATAAAAGCAAATCTGACTGTTGGCGTCTCCTGCTGTATTGACGAGCAGGCTTTTGAAAGCGGCGAGCTGGATAACATAATCGAGCTGGCGAAGCGCCGGGGCGCGCATGAAGTGCTGGTTTTTGACGCCGCGCCGGTGGGCAGGTTCAGTAAACGCGACGATTTAAGAGGCAAAAAAATATGGGTGGACGAAATGATCGATCATGTGCGAAAATATAACGAGGACGAGAAATACCCGGGCATCCTGGTATACTCTTATGCTACGCGCCATACGGGTTTAGGCTGCCCCGGGGGCACATGCTATTTTTATACTACTACATATGGGGATATATGCCCCTGTGATTTTAATCATTGTACATTCGGGAATGTGCGGGAGGAAAAACTGGCCATGATTTGGGATAAAATGACCAGTAAGATGGGGTCGCATGGCAGTAATTGGAATGGGTGCGTGGCAAAGCAATAATATTCTGAAATGATTAAAGACACTGACAGAATGGCGAAGTGATTCCATGTCAAAATTATTGATACAAAACGCGTCCATCGCGGACAGTACCCGCGTTTTCACAGGGGATGTGCTTGCGGTTGACGGCGTGATCCGTGAAATCGGAACAGCCCTGGAGGGCGCCGGAGCGCGGGTCCTGGACGCCTCCGGCGCATACCTTCTGCCCGGGGGGGTAGATCCGCACACGCATTTTGATTTGGATGTGGGGTTTGACCGCGCGTCTGACGATTTCCTGACCGGTTCCGCCGCCGCGGCGTACGGAGGTACAACGGCTGTAATCGACCATATGGCGTTCGGGCCGGCAGGCTGTTCCCTGCTCCATCAGGCGGAAGTATACAGGCGGCTCGCGAAAGACGCGGTGATTGACTATGGCTTCCATGGCGTTATACAGCATGTGGACGCTCAGGCGCTCGCAGATATGGACGCGCTGTGCGAAGCCGGGATCACCAGTATAAAAGCCTATCTCACTTACGAATATAAAACGGGCGACGAAGATATGATGCGGCTGTTCGCCTGCGCTTCCGAGATCGGCGCGATCGTCTGCGTGCACTGTGAAAATGACGGCGCCATACGTTATCTGAGGGAATATCATCTCAGCCGGGGAGAAAAGACGCCGCGTTTCCATGCGAAAAGCCGTCCCTGCGCCTGCGAGGCGGAAGCGGTATACCGCATGCTGGCCCTCAGCCGGATGGCCGGGGACGCGCCGCTGTACATTGTGCACCTGTCAACGGCGCTGGGCCTGGCCGCCGTGGAACAGGCCCGGCGTTTGGGGCAGCAGAATGTGTACGCGGAAACCTGCCCGCAGTATCTGTTCCTGGATGAATCCAAATATGAAGACGACCGGGAAGGGCTTAAATACATCATGAGCCCGCCGCTGCGGCCGGCGGGGAACCCGGCGTCGCTGTGGGGCGGGATCGCGTCGTTTCAAATTGATACGGTTGGAACTGACCACTGCCCGTTCTTCTTTGAGACACAGAAACAGCGCGGGCGCGACGATTTCAGCCTGTGCCCGAATGGCGCGCCCGGAGTGGAAACACGTATGCGTTTGATGTTTTCTGCCGCGATGTCCGGGCGCATTTCATTGCCGGACGCGGTACGGCTGTGCTGCAGGAACCCCGCGGAAATCTTCGGCGCGGCCGGCAAAGGCGATATTGCGCCGGGTTTTGACGCGGATCTTGTGCTGTGGGATCCGGGTGTCCGTAAAAAAATAACCCGGGCCGATCTGCATGAGCGCGTGGACTATACCCCATATGAAGGCGTGGAAACCGTTGGCGCGCCGGTCCTTACGATATCGCGCGGCGAGATCATTGTTCGGGACGGAAAATTTATAGGCAAGCCCGGCCGCGGGAAGTTCCTGCGCCGGAACCGCAGGCCATTAAGACAGGTATAACGACAATATCGCGTAGGGCGCGGCATCCTTGACGCGCCGTTATTGCAGAATTTGGCATGTTTCAAAAGCATGGGGCAGGGTTTCTGTAGACACGCGGGCGGCAGAATGCCGCCCCTACAGATGTCGTTTTCCCGTAGGGGCGGCATTCTGCCGCCCGCATATATAGGCATGATTGTTTGCATGTTGTGAGACACGACCAGGGATGACGGCGCGTCTGGGAAGCCGCGCCCTACAAACGCCGCGACATCAGAATATATGGCGTTCTTAACTTTATAACATTACAGGGACGGTCGCCCCTACAATCTCTACTTAATATACTTAATACGGTCATAAATTTCAGCTGTTCGTAGGGCGCGACGCCCCGGCGCGCCGAGGGCGTCGCGCCCTACGAAAGTCATGCCCGTTTACAGTATAGCCCTTACCGATTCCTTCACCGCGTTAACAGCATCCTCAGCCCTACTTACATCCTTGCCGCTGGCCTGGGCCATGCCCGGTTTGCCTCCCCCGCCGCCTCCGCATATCTTTGCCGCTTCCCTGGCCATAACGCCGGCGTCGGCGCCTGAAGCCACTGCCGGTTCCGAAGCGTATATCAAAAATAATGCTTTATCCGGCAATATATTTCTCAGGATTACAATTGATTTTTGATTGGGATCCATCCTGTCGCGCAGCTTGTCATTCAACCCGCGCAGCGCGTTAATGTCCAGCCCCTCTGTCCGGCCGGTATAGACGCTAAACACGCCTATCATTTCCCGCCCGTTCAGTATTTCGTCGGCAATATTACCGCTGAAGCGCGTATTCAGCCGTTCCGCCTCCGCTTTTGCGTTCTTCAGCTCGGCCTGTAAATGAATTATGCGCTGTTCGATATCGGTTTCCGATGTCTTAAGCAGTTCGGCAATACCGCGCAGCTTATGCTCATTCCCGCGGTAATACGCCAGCGCGGCCCTGCCGGTAATAGCCTCTATGCGCCGGACGCCCGCGGCAATCCCGCTTTCGGACAGTATCTTAAACGAACCCGCCTGCATGGTGTTGCTCAGGTGCGTGCCGCCGCATAATTCGATGCTGTATCCGGACATATCTACCACGCGCACGGTCTGACCGTACTTTTCGCCGAATAAAGCCATCGCGCCCATTCTGCGGGCCTCGTCGATGGGCTTCTCAAAAACGCTGATCGGAATGGCTTCCAGTATTTTTTCATTGACCAGAGATTCAATACGGCTAAGGTCTTCCTGGTTTATGGGCGAAAAATGCGTAAAGTCAAACCGCAGGCGCTCGGCCGATACCTCCGAACCCTTCTGCTCCACATGGCTGCCCAGCACTTCCCGCAGGGCTTTCTGCAGCAAATGGGTCGCCGTATGGTTACGCCGGGTATCGTCGCGGCGCGCTTTATCGACGCTTGCGCGGGCGGCCGCGCCGGCTTTTATTACGCCGTCCGTAACGGCGCCGATATGCGCGATGCGCCCGCCTATCACCTTGACCGTGTCACGCACGGCAAACGCGCCTTCATCGGTTTTGATTACTCCGGCGTCGCCTTTCTGCCCGCCGGACTCCGCGTAAAACGGCGTCCTGTCCAGAATTACGGATACGTTTTGATCCGATGCGCCGGCCTCGCCGGACAGTTCGTTATCCGTTATTACAGCCAGCACTTTGGCGCCCGGCACTTCCAAAGCCTCATGGCCGGCATATTCCGTTCGCAAGCCCGCATCCAGCCTGTGAAACACAGTTTCGTCCGCACCCATGAAACCGGTCTTGGCGCGGGCGTTTCTGGCGCGTTCGCGCTGCTTTTGCATTTCCTGCTCAAATTCCTCTTCGACTGTCCCAATGCCTTCCTCTTCCAGTATCTCCTTCATCAATTCCAGCGGAAAGCCGTATGTGTCATATAGCTGAAACGCCAGCGCCCCGGGCAAAATGCGCGCGGCCTCCTG
>JGI20166J26741_11574474_pt1 | contig 11920 bp, 11 predicted proteins | sample TergutCu122P5_FD_26741 | JGI IMG/M metagenome (IMG submission 26741) | reverse complement strand
GGGGGGGGGGGGGGGGGGGATACCAGCGTTTGAAACAAGCACTAAGAACAAGGATACTGGAGACTCATGTAGAGACATGAATTACTTGAAGAATGGTTACCATCTTGGAACTAATATGGTACAGGATGAAGAGGCTAATCTGGTTGCAGATTTCCACAATATGTTGAACACATGGAAGACCCACTTCTTCCAGCTGTTGAATGTACGTGGGGCTAAAAATGTCAGGCATATCGAAATACACATGAGGTACTGCTGCCTTAGCCCAGTACTTTTGAACTTCACGTTGCTACCGCAAAGCTGAAAAGTTATGTCGCTGGGTACTGACGAAGTTCCGGCAGAACTGTTTCAAAAAGGAGATTCATGAACTTCATTATACAGACTGTTAAAGGTGGAGTATGACACAGAACGGGTTATTTCTGGCAACCCTCTTTTGTATACCTCGTAGCTTGAACACATTTTCGTATACTGAACAAAGACTTTAATTTTGATGACTAGTCAGAGTCCCCATCTCACTCCAGCCCTATTATTATTATTGTTATAATTTAAAGTCATGTGGTCCGTAATCATACATATTCAAACACACATGAAACCAAATAACATTTGTTTTGCAACTTCCTCTTCACAGAGTACATTTCAATTAAGTGCACAGCGCATGTAATGCAGTAGAGTACAGTACAGTAAATTGCGTGAGCAGATTGCCCGTCATGGGAACCTATAATCTCGGTGGGGGGGACAGGGTACATAGCTGTAATCCGTGCTTCACAGCAAATCCCGAACGCAAGACGCCCCGTGGATCCGGTTGATCCACATGATCTTCCGTGATTGTACGTTCCGTTTACTGCCAACATAGGAAACGGGAGTTTTTTTTAAAGGGAAGAAATAAACTGAACTTCAGCTAATATATTTAAGATAGGTTTCAAGTAGTACTAATTTGAATTTTGTAATCACGTACACCAGTGTTATAACTATAAATGAATTGATTCCGTAACACTATAACAAAAATATTGCGTTGACTTTAGTGGTGGAATTGAATCTTATCTATCAGCACAGATTATATATATAGTCTATCAGCAATTTGACAGTGTTCGGTGTCTGCTTTATGAGCGAGGGTGTCGAATGAGCTAACGTAAAAATTGACGGTTTGCTAACCGTGTTTCAACCAATTTTGTAGACTTTGAAATATATACAGTATGGAAGACGATTTGCCAACACAATACGACGTTATCGTCGTAGGAACAGGTATTGAGATATATGAATAATGAAAAGAAAGGCGACTTGTTTCAGTGCTGTGGAATTTTTGTAGTCTATCAAATCATTGGCGTGTTATCACAAACACCGGTCAGGCGTTACGTACGTTTGTAAATAAGTGTGACTAAATATTTTCAAATGCATCTTATAATGAATCATCTCTTGTTTAGGAATGACTGAATCTATAGTGGCTGCGGCTGCAAGTAGAATAGGCAAAAAAGTTTTGCACCTCGATAGGTAAATTGTATGAACTTTCGTAAACTTTAATGGAAGTCCTTTCACACTATGATTTATTAACCTTGACATTAATATGTTTTTGTTCTCACTTCAGCAACGAATATTATGGAGGGCTGTGGGCCTCATTCAATTTTGAAGGATTGCAGAAATGGATTGAAAATTGCCGTTATCTAGCGAAACCCCATGGGAAAAGTGATGAGGTACCGACAGTGGCGAGTGATGAAGAAACGTTGATTGAAGCGGGAAATCAGTTGTCAGCACCATTTAACGTTGAAGAAAAATGGCACATTGTAGAGTAAGTTTGCTAATGTATTGATTGGAGCCATGATGGCCACTGAGGGATAACAGACTGGATGGTCAAGGTCCAGTTGGTACAGAGTTTTCCATATGGAACACCTGTGTCTGACCTGGGCAGTAAAGGTGAAAGAGTAGCCAAAGCTTAAAGCTGGCCACTTATTCAGTCATAGTGAGAAGATTAACAATGTGTGATACTTTGACTCCATTCATGGAGCAGTTATTTTGTCATTGATATGCTAGTTTATGTGCTGTATTATATTACAGAGAACTTGCAGACTCCGAAGAGGCCCAGTCAGTTTGTAAAAGAATTGAGACTGATGGAGATCATCAAGATAATGTAGGAGAAAAATTAGATGATGCAAAAAAGGCAGAGGATGATGAAACAGAAAAGTGTACTGGGGAAGATAATGACACTGGAGATGGGAAGCCTGCGTCTACAAAGCAGTGGAGTAAATCTCAGTTGATGAAAGAATACCGCAAATTTAATTTGGATTTAGCACCAAAGGTGATTTTAAAGGAATTACTCATTTGTATTAGCAGAATAGTATGTAGCTTTATTGTAATTATTTAAATACTCTTTGTCTTTACGCACAGAATAAGTTGTTGTTCAGATATGACTTGGACTCTACTGAGAACTGGGACATTGAAATGAAGTGGATGAGAAAGTGTCACCACAGTAACCGGGCATGCACAATGTCATGTGGATGACAATGTGAAACAGGGAAGTGATTCAAGCCACAGTTGTGTATTTCATGTATGATAATTAGTTATGAGAATGTAAATGTTATGCATGAATTATGTGTAAATAAATACATAAATTGGTTAAATTAATTATTGTGTTTGTGAAATTTAAACAGTGCTGCATAGTTTTACTGTTTCTCTTTGTAAGGGTGTGAATTCCATAACTGACAATTTGTTATGAATATGTTGGTTATTAGAAGGTGCGAAGTTTTATGAGAGGTATGGTAGCATTCAAAAATGCAGGTAAGAAAATAAGATCAATGTAACTCAGGAATTTTTAGACTGGAACCTAAAAGGATATGAGCATAAAAAAAACTTCCTGGTTTTAGAGGTTGCATTGTACTTTAACCAAGGTGGCCCTTAACAAAGAAATGTAATGATGGCTAATCGGTAAAATTTTTTGTGTGTACCTGTGGATAGACATAATACACTTCTTTTCTCCAATTAATTTCTCATACTTAGGAAATTTAAATAAGTTAGTTAGGGGTTTTTTTTTTTGTGAGCATTATGGAAGGGGTTTGCTGGTGTGTGTTCTTACTCTAATACAGTGAACTTCCAGAGCAGAATGTCTTCATTTTTGAGGTATGTCACATCCAAGCTACTGCGTATGTCTGGGCGGCTGCTTAAAATGTATTTTCACCATTAATTGATCTACTCTGCATTCTTACCATATGCTTCAATAATTAATTCCCATTATGAATTATATGTAATACTGAAATAACAGTAATGGTTAAAAGTACACAGAGCACTGTTTGATTTTGAAGCACATAAAAGGAGTTGGTATTGTTCCACAGTCTTTAATTATGTCTTTATTTCTCAAAATAGATCATACTGTCAATCCGGCCAAGTCTATTGCTTTGCAAGCATTGTGTTGGTGTTCTGCTTCATTACACTTAACGACATGCAATTTGACTGCTAATGACAGGCTTCTCTCTGCCTTTTGACACTTTATTCTGTGCATCATGCCTGAAATATTAGTTCTTTACACCAATGAGTGCACATTCGATACATAAAAATATATTCTTAAATTGCTGCTACATGTTTCAGCATCATTTACATCATCAGCAGGTTACTTTATACCAAAATTTAAAACTTACTTTGTATTATATTACAACATTCATGCAGCTTGTGTAAATATGTAGGTATTTTGATTTGTGATTAAGGTGGTATAGATACTTTTTTAAAGTATAGTACATTAAAACAATAAAGCAGTAATAGTTTTACGGTGTTGTTAAGTATGGTTGAAAAGTTGTATGTGGATATGCTGTAGATATTTCTTTGCATTCAAACATCTAATTTTGTCTTTGATCCTTTATGGATCTTGTCCATGTGTGATGTGAGTTTCATGTAAGAGGTGAGTCATCTTAACCTTAACCCTTCAACTCAAGAAGCTTCTAATGCTGTCTGGTTACATTCAGCCATCAGCTAATATATGGAAGTTGCAGTAGCCAGTTATCACAGGTGCTCAGAAACAAGTTCAGCTCACTGTAGTGAAACAGTGCTAAGTGAAGCTCATTATAGTCGGGGATACATGGACAGATATTAAAAGTCTTGCTATGGGACCCCTGCATGTCACTGTCAGTAGTATGCTAATAGTCCCATTTCAGGACTTTGCAAACATGCCTAAAAAGATGAAAATTTTTACTCATAACTGGGTTACATACCATTTTAATGCTAAGAAGTACATAAATGTTTTTTTTGTGAGAAGAAAAATTTTAAACAGTGAAAAAAAAGGGGCATAAAAAAGTGCAGTTTCAGCTGCACTGGTTTAAAGATGATGTCAGTTTATATTATACTTGATAAAATTTGAGAGATGACTGTCAGAGGTGAAGGGACAGTTGAGCCAAAGACCAATGGGCCAGAGAATAGCATTCTGGTAGCCACAGATTGAACATGCCTGCACTAATCTAAAATAATATATAAAATGCAAGAATGCATTACTTTGACAGAGTCATAGGTACTAGCACACACTGTACATGTTAGGATGTGGGAACGTGAGCGAACATGCTCATGGCTGAGTCCACACTGGGATTGCAAAATGATGCCATGTCCTTCACTTCGGCATGTTGAAAGATTTACCACACTCACTATCAATATGAGATGTTAGTGATTAATAAACACTCTTGGAGTTAAGTGACCATTTGGAAATGGGAGATGGTATGCGGAGGAAATGGGATACAAAGACTCGGAATGCCTTCATCTGCCTCAGGACAGTGACAGGTTGTAGGCTTTTTGGAACACAATAAGAAACCTTCATATTCCATACAGTGCAGGGAGTTTGTTGAGTTTCTTGACAAGATGAGGAATTATTAGCTTCTCTGTAATGATTCTACTCCATGGAATTAAGGAGTTTGAGGCATTTTATCCATGTAGTTTTCTTGTAGACTCTGAATCTCAATGCTGCCTGCCAGTCAAGTTGGGCAGTAAGAGTGTTATGCTAATGGGAGGTCTGGAAGGATAAAGCCTACGTATTTCATCAATGCCTTCTGATTGCTTTGTTCCATTTTGGGGCTGAAACATCGATAGTACTTCCAGAAATGTTTCCATATATTTTTATTGATAAATGTTGACATGAGGTGCAGTGTACATGTAATATTGTTGCATGTTTGGATCTTTGCTCATCTTAACACACCTATCAGTTGAGTTGTACTGATTGTGTAACTCTTGCCTCTCATTGTCAACAATACACAGTATGAAATGTGTTGCTGTGGAAACAAAAATTTATTTTTAGTACTGGGCTACATATATTGCTATCAGCAGTATAAAACATACTTAATGTTTTCATGTAAAGTGCCTGATATTTGTCAGATTTTAACCAAACTTGAATTTTAATGACAGATTTTAGTAACATCCTCAATATAAAACTATATGAAAATCTGTCATGCGGGAGCCAAATTGTTGCATGCAGATTGTCAGATGGACATGATGAAGCTAATCAGCATGCCTAAATATTGAACACTTCACTAGTTGTCTGCGAACAAGTTACTGTACTTTGTTCTTACCCTTTTATCTCTTATTTTCAAGATGTGCAATGTAGACATTCTAACAGATCTGCTCTGAGATAAATCCTGGCCACTTTTTGACATCCACTATTTCTGGACAACTCTAGGCTGCCAGGATGGCAAATCAATAGAGGCTGGATGATTTTGGGAAGGGGGGGTGGGGGGATCATCAGTACCTGTGCATACTGGCCCTCAAGGCCCACTAAAGTGGGAACTGGTTCCCTTTCCACAGGATAAAGTGGCTGGTCTATATCTTACTCCTTTCCGTGTGCCTTCGTGGCATGCTATAGGGTGAACTGTAGCTTTACCTTTACCTTTTTTACTTGGATGCCTGTGTATTGAGTTCCAGCTGGTCAGTTGGACACTCGTGAATAACAGTTTCATTGGAGGAACTGAGGGAATGTGAATTTCCCCAGTGTTATTCGGTTGCAATGTTGGTCTTTGTGTTCTTGTTTTAGCTGCTGTTTGCTCGTGGGTCACTGGTTGAGCTGCTGATCTCCTCTAACATCGCACGTTACGCTGAGTTCCGAAGTGTTACTAGAGTTCTGACCTGGTTGGATGGTCGTCTTCAGCCTGTGCCTTGTTCACGAGCTGATGTTTTTGCCACTCATCATGTGACAGTTGTTGAAAAGAGAATGCTGATGAAGTTGCTGACTGTGTGCATGGAGTATGAAAGCAGCTCAAAAGAATTTGAAGGTAAACACTGCTTGACATGTTATCTCTATAATTCAAATTAATTTGGTGCTAGGACCTGTCTGATATGAAATTTGAACACTGCTTCAGGACTGTTATTAGTATTTTGTGTTGTTTTTGAATTAAGAACACTCACAGGCTGACAGTTTTAAATATGCTTGTTATTCAAATGTCCGTGATCGCGCGCGCGCGCGTGTGTGTGTGTGTGTGTGTGTGTGAGAGAGAGAGAGAGAGAGAGAGAGAGAGAGAGTGTGTCACTATCTGTATATCTCATTTTTTGCCTAGGTTTTGAAGACAGATCGTTTCTAGAGTACTTGAAATCGAAGAAACTGACACCAAATCTTGTACACTATGTGCTGTATGCCATTGCAATGGCTACAGATAATACTCCTTGCATGGAAGGTGTAGCTCGTACGCAGAGGTTTCTCAACAGTTTGGGACGTTACGGAAACACACCATTCTTATGGCCAATGTATGGTAGTGGAGAAATACCCCAGTGCTTTTGCAGGTAAGATTGCTGATCAGGTGGATCAGCTTATGTGGTATAGGTCATATTAATGTTGTACAGTTTTATTTGAAAGACACCAGTATTTTTTCTTGTGTTCCTACTTTTACCAAATCCCATATTTCTTAATGTTGCGCTAACCTCTGATTTGTAAAGTAAGCTGAAATTCATCAGTTTTCAGTTTGTTACCTCATAGATTATGATACACAACTTAACTTAGATCTTTTCATGATTAATTAGCAGCATTTTTGCTGAAGTGACAGACTCACCATCATTGTGATCCATAAGATTTTGGGACTCCTGTTTCTCCTTATTCTTAGTCCACACCATATTCCATCATCTGTAAGAATAGCATCATGGCTGGTCCCACTGTGTAGGATGGTTGGATTCGTGAAGGCTGTTGTAACTCCAATTGGAGACATACTTCTCAGGCACTTGATTGTAGGGACATGTGTATGTGTGATGACAAGGCAACCTTTTTTTTTGTGGTAAAATGATCAGTATTTGTCAGAATTATTGTTTGCTGCAGAACATCTGACATCAGCCTTATACAGAATGGTCGGAAAGTGGCTGAGAATTACACAAAGATACATGTATGTTTCAATGTTTTATACTAAACTATTGTCAGATAACTCAGATGTATCATGCTATTTTGGGTTGACTGATGTTTGTAATGCCATATCCACAGTGCAAAACATACTCTAAAATCTTGATGCAGGCTTTGTGCAGTGTTTGGAGGTCTGTATCACCTGAAACGTACAGCTGAAGCGCTCATAGTCAGTGACAAAGGAGACTCCCAGTTGATTTGCCATGGCATTATGTCTGGTGGACAGAGACTTGAGACATGTCATCTTGTGTTGGCAGTCACCTCTGCTCCTCCACAGTTTCTCAAAGCAGCACCTGCTGGTGGCGTGTCACGTGGAATTTTTATAACAGACGGGTAAGCCAACGAAAACTTTCAGTTTGTGAAATCAGCTTATCAAAACAAGGTTTGTGTGATTTCAGTCTTCCGCTGTGAAGTAGCTGAGAACTGCGCTCTTCTGGGTTATTATGTAGTGAGTAGTGGTAATTTCTTACTGGCATTTTGTGACAACCTATTGGTCCCTCCTCAGGGTTCAAGAATCCAATCCCTTTGCATTCTTCAACCCCAAGGATGGGACCAATAGGTTGTCACAAAACGTCGGTAAGAAATTGCCACTACTCACTGCGTTATAACCCAGAAGAGCAAAACAAGGTTTGTTGTCATTTGTACTTCAACCTACATGAGGTTGTCATCATTAGTACTACCAGTGCTTATTGTAACTTTATGTCAATGCCAGTATGGATTTCTCTGCTCTATATTCGTTACGGGGAGACCTGGGTATAGAGAGCACCTCGGGCAAAGCGGAAAATGCTATTTTTTTGTTATTGATGCAAAACATAACCATGCTGCAGTTACCGCACTCTTCTTGGGGAAATTGGTACATCATGTATGTAGCCAACATGGAATTTGTAACTGTATTTTTAGTGCCCATCTGTTAAAATATTCCGATTGTAAGTACATGGATTGATTTCAGTGAGTCAAAAAGGCTGCTGCATAAATGCTGTATTGCTGCAGGCTATATTATGTTACCCATTTTCAACTACTAATGCAGTTCTATATTGTTACCATTATTTTGCCAACCAAAACCTGCTAAATCTGAATGGTGAAGTACTGAACAAAGTGAACAAAGCAAAGTGGATAGTTGTTCATTATGTGAAGATTGTTCGAAGTTCAGCTGGCATTTTTATGTGTCTTGATAGGTCTTTATTTAATCTGCATGTATTATCAAATAACAGTGACTCAAAAATCATTTCAGATGTTGTACAAATGCAGTGATACATAAGATTTCCCTGCTTGAGACTTTTCCCATTGAAGATGTCAGGATAATGTAGCAGCAAAATTTTTTCATATGATCAACATACCATATTCACCCAAATGCAAGATGATTCTAATCTAAAATGATTCCAAATGTGAAACAAGTCTGCCAAGGGAAAAACTGAAATGTCTGCTAAGAAGAAATATTTTGACAGTAATTTCAACAGCTTAATACACAAAGCATGTCAGATTCTATCCATCTTCACCAATTAGTGTCACTGTCTCCATCTTTTCAGTCAGTGCCATCATCTTCCTCACACTCACCCTAATATTCCCAACCTCTTCACTCCCATTCCACAACATATCATCAGTCTCACCCATTGCAGTGCATATACAGCACTTCTTTAAAACCCTTCACAGTCACTTCAGGTGAGCTGCACTGCCATGCCACTGTGATCTGCATTGAATAATATTTTTATATTTATTGGTTTACATGAACTCATTATGAAATTTCGTAATTTTCTCCACAGATGGTATAAAGAATTTTAAATACTTGTGTTCCAGATTTTTGCATTGTGCCTATGGTCTTATCAGTATGAGTTCATGGTATTTAATTTGTGGTTGGTCCAGGTTTTTGTGGGGGTCTTGTAGTTAGTTTTTAATTCTTCAGTAGCCATTTTCCTGTTTTTACTGTTTGACTAGATCTGTTGTCAGATGAATATCTTAACAAGTTTACTGTTCATGCGATGCCTAGTGATGAAATAGCTCAATCTAGGTTCTGCCAGGTTAGGTGCTTCTCTGCATGAAGACAGAAATAGAGGCATCTTCTGAAATGTTTTCTTCTTTAAAAAAAAAAAAAATCTTGTCTGTTTACTTTATTCCTGCTCTGATCTCTTGTTCGTCTCTACATGACAATTTGGTGATGCAGACCATGGTTTGGCCCTGCCTGGTCTGATTTAGAGTGATCTGGTTTGGTGCAATCCAGTTTGGCACTTTGTATGTGAATATAAGACAACCTCACATATTCAAGCATCAAATTTAAGGATGAAAACTTGTCTTGCATTCAAGTAAATATGGTGCATTTGGCCCTTTCAATACATCCCCACATAAGAAAATTTCATGCTTAAGGAGCATGACAATTTCATGATAAAACCAGTCTTTCACCAGTTTGTTACATTTTCCTTACCAAAATGTTAAACAGTTTCCCCAAGATTCCATTTGTTCAATATATTCCCAACACATAGCACTGAAATGATACAGTTCATGTAGGTTAATTTCCAAGGTAATTTCTGCTTGTGAATTTCACACAGCAGCATGACACAGCCTCATGGTGCATGGGTGTGGCACTTGATTCACATATTTCTTCTGAGATGCAGAGACTGCAGTTAGTCCCCATTATGCAGCCTTTCTCGCTCTTCCATCACCCTAGTTGTTGCATCAGCCCTATCAATTCTAGCTGTGCTGCTGTTGTTGTTGTTTAGTAGAGTACAGGTTTGGGAAGTCTTTTCTCTCAAGTCATGCCAATGTGGCAACATAATATTGAAGTGCTGGTCATTGCATGGCCTGGCTCCATCGCGCTATTGCCTACGTGAAATTAGCTCAGAGCAAGTTGCATTACACATGTAATATGCTTAAATGATGTTACCAATAAGAACACTTTTACGGCAGACTGACCATGTGGCAAACATTATCTCTGAGTCCCCTCCCGTTCGCAATCAACTAAGCCCACTTTCAGTTGCAGACTTTTCTGTGAGCATGTCCTAGTTTTCAGTGACTTCTGGCAGCACACATTGTGAAGTTTTTATAATTGTTAGTGGTGTCATCGTTATCCTGCCCCACGCCTCTCTGTAACACTTTGAGCCCTGCACTTTACATACTTTTGGCTCTGGATCCCTATTCTTTCTACAGAAACATGCTTGTAAAATGGTATGAAATAACACTTATAAACACTACTGGTTACATATACATCTTTTCTCTGTCCTGTGGCACTTTTCAGACTATTTGGGTCATGGCCTTCCCAGTTGTCTTCCTCCAGTTCTGTGTGTTTTGTGCTTCGGACTCCAGTTTCATATAAGGGGCAGGATGAGTGCATCCTCTTGTACACTCTCTTCCCACCTGCTGTGTGGTCTTCATGCTAGCCTATTTCCTTTGAAACTTCCTCCTAAAACCCTCTTTGGAATGCAGTGGTCTTCAATCCTTACAACGTGACCTACCCACTTGAGTCTCTCTATCTGGATATATGTTGAAAGAGGTTTAATCTATACATATGATAGAGCTCATAATTTTATTTGATTCTGCATACTGCTTGTGAGTTGGTAGGTCCAGATATCTTCTGGAGGATTTTCCATTCAAAGGAATCAATTTTATTCATGGCTTGTTTAGGGAGAGTCTGTGCTTCACTACCATACATAATAATACTATGAATGAGGGTTTTCTGTAATATCACTTGAACTCTGCAGTTAATGTCATGACATTTCATTAAAGACAACCTAAATAAATAGGCCCTATTGACAGCTTGTATTCTTGCCAGTACAGCTGCAAATTCTTCATTCTTGTTGGTTGTGCAGTTACCCAGAATATTCATTATATTCACCAAGGTTAATTCTCTGTGCTACTTGTCTTGTCTTCTTTCCTTTTTTGGATTAGAACATTTGTTTTGACTCAATTATTTTAAGACTAACTTTCTTCTCTTCTGTGTTCAGATCTTCAAAAACTTCCTTTGCTGCTTGTGTATACACATAATATACATACCAGTCAACATCTTAGTTTCTTTACTTGTCATGTATGTAAAGAGTGTTCAAATAGATGCAGTACTTCCTGCATGAGTGGAGCACAAACATAACTGTACACAGCAAGACAAGAAAAGATGAACTTTATTTTATGCAATGTCATGTATAAATACTTTGCTACAGATCCCATTTTTATACACAAATCACTACTGTGACCAGCGTATGAAGGTATAACCCTTCACACTGCATAAGCAAGTGATTGTTTTCGTGATGAAAGGTGGTAACTTCCAATGTTGCAGGTGTGTGATGAAGTACTGTATATATTTTCTGAAAACTGACTTGGATTTTGGTAGCGTCAGAATATATTAAAATTTGAGATGCAAAATACGTAGGTCGTACCGAAAGTCATGAGCAACAATTTTTTATAAAGTAACATGCGTTATTATTGACAAACCAAATACACCACCTTAACCTACATACCTTTCTTTATTTTTCCACATAATCGCCACTTCTTTGTACACATTTCTCCCGGCGTTCTGGAAGTTTGAAAATGCCCCTGCGGTAGAACTCCGTTCCAGCCATCCGAAGACACTGACGCACTGCTTTCTGAATTGCCTCCGTTGTCTCATAA
>JGI20166J26741_11574362_pt1 | contig 11920 bp, 7 predicted proteins | sample TergutCu122P5_FD_26741 | JGI IMG/M metagenome (IMG submission 26741) | reverse complement strand
AACCTAACACTTGTCAGAAAAAGCAGATCTTTTTTGTGTGTGTATGTGTGTGTGTGTGTGTGTGTGTGTGTGTGTGTGGTGCAGGTGACTGGGTGAATGTAAATATGGGGGAGTGGGCGATAATGGCGCATCTGTCATGGATTGCGAGAACTGGTGTGTAGGCTTGCTAAAAGTGTTCTAAACATTTCCGATGGCTTGAGGGCAAAAAATAAACAATTTGTATTTACGTAACCCGCAGTGCATTGCGCAAAACAAACATCGGCTGTAGGAATCTTCTTGATTTAGTGTCTGCCACCTGACACGCAGCGCACACAAGACTGGTGTTTGTAGCCATTTATTTAATTATGAGACCTCTTACAATGAAATGTGGGAAATTCCAAAACAATTAATGCTCGACAGAAATAACATTCAATGTACATTTTGCGTGATAATTGAAGTATTTTCTTTCTTTTTGTTCAGGGTGAGTGTTAGAAAGCTTTTGTTATGTCTTCTGTTACGTCACACAACAGCTACTGTCGTATATCACAAGAAAGTATGTTTAAAACCCCTTCATAGTAACTTAAGGAATTTCCATCATGCACCAAACGTTTCGCAATATATACAAGACCCAGTGCAAAATCTAACCCAAACAAATATCGTGTTGCATTAGGCTGTGGCTGCCAAACATCCGTACACTCTTTGGGATCCACCCAGCCTTTTATCCAGCGTACCGAAATCTCTTTCCCTGGTGGTACAGCGGCCGGAGCGTTAAGCTGACTATCTGTCTCCATTTAGCACTGAGCCAAATAATGAATGGGATTACATCTCCATTCCATCCTGTCTTCATGGCTAGCACAGGACATCTACGCCTTTACAGTCACAATGTAGCAGCTGTGGTTATGGGCAGGGGGAGGGCAGGGGCAGGGGGAGGGGGAGGCACAAACACCAAACTTCTTTGCGGTTTATGACATAATTATGGTACATCCAACAGTAGTGGGCCGAGTAGCGTAGTCGGTATAGCGACTGCGTACGGGCTGGACGTTTCGGGGATCGAATCCCGGTGGGGACGAGATTTTCCGCCCCTGCCCAGACATACCCTGAGGCTCACCCAGCCTCCTGTACAATGGGTAGCGGGTCTTTCCCGGGGGTTAGGTGCGGCCGGGGGGTGACGCTGACCGCCTCATCCCCTTCTAGTGCCGAGGTCAAAAATAGAGTAGAGCTATACCTCTACTCTCCCTAAGGGCCTTTGTGGCCTATGAAAGGGTGAAACCTACCTACATCCGACAGTAGAAGGAACAGTGTATAATAAACTGGAAATAACGCCGAAAAAAAAGGGATCGTGTCTTGATCAAGGTACTATTCAGTCACTATTTGAAGAGACTGAGAAAAGCCGGTAAGAACCTCAGTCAGGATAGCCTGTGTGCCTGTCGGCAATCGAAGCACCTATTCCCTGACTATAAGCCAGGACGTTTGCGACTTGAACCGCCTTGCACATTGGACGTCACATACTGAATACAATTAAAATACTACGTAGTTACATTTATATACTTCCTCTAGTGTCGAGGGTGAGAATGCATGGAGCCATAACCCTAATCTCCCTTCCGTTTTCAAGACCAGGTGCTTACACGCACTCGGACCATTTTATTTGTACATAATCTATCGTTTACTTGGCCTGTATTTCGAAATGGTGGGCAAAGGGTGCGTTCAGAGTGGCCACCCAGCACAGGAGATACGAAGGTGTAACAAAAAAATATTTGACGGGAATTTATACCAGACTGCACATGCGCACAAGCCATGTCGGAATGAGGTTGAGGGTAGTCGTAACGTTGAAGATTGAGATTGTGGTTTTCTGAGTTATGAGCTCTACATGGCAGCAGAAGATACTGCCACCAAAACCTCAACGACCACGAAAGTAGCTATGCATTGCTATAACACACAGTACCACATTCAATTGCGGTTTTCTTACCTGGGAGTGCATGAAGAGAAGCACACGGATCCCTCTTTCAAATTCGGAAACACAAGGCCAGCAAGGAAATAATCGCAAATCTTTCCTCTAAACATCTATTTTCGTTGAGTTCTCAGAATCAGCGCGGAATGAAAAGTAAAGTCCCAAGCATCCGCCTGGAATCATCGTGTGTTCTGGGAGCCTGTCTGGTAAAACATTTACTACTTCTACCGAAAATAAAAAGCAATATAAAGACTTCATTTCTGATTCCATTTTTTTGTTTAGAGGTTCCTAGGCAAAAACGCATTTTAAGGCAGCAAAAACTCAATGTACAAACATCGCTCCCACATGCAGCCACGCCAGTACATAGCAACAAGGCAGACAATGTGAATGTAACGGTGAGGCGTTTTCACCTAACCACTGTTGCTGTGCAAAAGCATTAAGTATTAAACATTATAAATCTATTTCAGTATTCTTGCCTTAGTTAACCAGAAAGCAAAGAGCATCTATTGCGTTCCGTATTACATTGTAATCTGTGGCCTGTCCCGCTCTACCACAGTTTTCCAAATTATCTCACAAACGGTACAATTTTAGGAAAAAATGTGTGTTTTGATTTTCCCTGCAATGTTTGTCTAAAACATTTCTCAGTCTCAGAATTTGGCGAGATATCATAAATATGCACATTTGTTCATTAAAGTACCTCTTATTATTGTCCGATTTTAATGAAACACGAATTTTCGTAATAGATTTTCGAAAATTACTCAAATATCAAATTTCATAAAAATCCGTCCAGTGGGAGATGAGTTGTCCCATGCGGACAGATGGACAGACGTAAGAACAGAGTCGCTTTTTACAATTTGCGAACGAACCGAAAAAAGGCTGTGTGATGTCGCATCACTTAATATCTAGACCCTGGATGTAAAGACCAGCAAGTATACACCAGTGCTTGCTACTTAGAGTGTGCCCACCGAGCTGTGGCAGAAGTAATACGGTTACATTACATCGTTAAGCGTGTAGAAGACCTATATATTGCAGACGTGGTTAAAAATTTTAAAGAAAGCTGTACTGCAGCTATACGGCACACCAAAAACTGTTTATGTACAGTTTTATTAGCTGAAAGGCTTCAGCGAAAAACACGTACCGTACCTACACTGCGGCAGCATCAGGTAGTTACCGTACCGTAACTACACTACGGCAGCATCAGGTAGTTACCGTACCGTACCTACACTGCGGCAGCATCAGGTAGTTACCGTACCGTACCTACACTGCGGCAGCATCGGGTAGTTACCGTACCGTACCTACACTGCGGCAGCATCGGGTGGTTACCGTACCGTACCTACACTGCGGCAGCATCGGGTAGTTATCGTACCGTACCTACACTGCGGCAGCATCAGGTAGTTACCGTACCGTACCTACACTGCGGCAGCATCAGGTAGTTACCACTGACATATCAGAAGACGCTGCTCTTGCTTCCACCTCTCTGCCTACTGCGCCACATGGTTTATTTAACAACGCTGTCAGTGCCGGTACGTCATAATGCACAGCAACTACCTAGCGCTCAATTTTTTTGGGCCCCCTCTGAACTACATCAACCAGCCTAACCACTAAAGAATTTTATCATGTGGTTATCACTTCCAGCATTCCAGCGAACAAAATTGCTGAAGGACTGGAAGGGGTACATGGAGAAGTACGCTGGAGGGGAACGTGAAGCAGCTACAGTGGGATGAAGGAAGTGGGGGTGGATCCATGTTGACTTCTTTCCGTGGCCTCTGTATAGCTGTCATTTACGTAACTTCTTAGCACATAAAAATATAAAACAACAAAGACTGTAATGATTTTCCGTAACAACGGATTAAAGGACGAGAATGCTATTACTGCGAGAGCAGCATACAATGCCTGTTCTACGAACCGACTAACCTTGGTTAGATTTCGTAACATGATATCACCATCCAGCACACAAGATTAAAAAACAATCAAAATCCCGCAACAACAGCAAAAAAAAAAATATATATATATGTATACAGGTTTTCCTCTTCTCTTTAACTGTATAAATTAAATCACACCTAAACAAGGCAGCACATTATTTGACAGACAGCTGGCTAGACGAGATGGGGCTGCGTACCTTGCTACTGTACGTGACAGTGGCCGGAGTGACATGCTGTGAATGTGCGATACTAAGTCATGAAGCCAGGCCCGTTGTTGAGACTGACCTGCAGCTTACAGCGGCTGATACCGACTCCGGGAACTGGACCGCGAACTTAGGAGATATCGAGGTACGACAACGAGAAGATGGTTTACAGAATAATATTAGTGAGTTAATATCAGTAAGGATCTTACAAATTGGCGATGGGTACAGAAGTTGAAAAATCATTACATTTCTTCATGTTACGGATGGAAGTTGGGATATTGTAAGCGTGGTCATGGAACCTGTGTTTTTAAGAATGGTGGGGGATTCAATGGACATCCCTGCATTAATCAAGACGGTCTCATGTCACATATCACGTGTTATATTAACATGGCCGGTATAAAACTGTCGCAATATTTGCGCCCGCAGGAGGCCTCATCTTTCGGGAGGCTGTATTTCAGATTTTCTGTCCAATATGTTACATGTGTAAATACACACACATGTCTCTATCGGCATTGTCATGTCATGACCAGGCGTAAGTAGGCTCGGACTGCCTTAGACTCTTCCTTTATATTCTACTGTCAGATTCTGCGGAACATCACCTCCACTTGGCGCACATTTCAAGCTTGCTGTTTCTTAAAATTCTTGAAATATTTCCTGTAATTTATATTACATACTGACGTATAGCGCACAATAAAAGTGTATAAATGAAACACTTAAAGTAGTGTTAAATTTAACGCCGATATATATATATATATATATATATATATATATATACACACACACACACACACACACACACACACACCTACGTGTGCACACATCCTTATGTCTGTAAACATAGGTGCAAAAATGCTATAAGGCATACCTTAGCTTGCCGTGATACATCGAACTGTACTGTGGTATTGTGCTTCTTGAGACACTCCATAACCAAACTGTTATTGTAAAATAATACGTAATGACAGTAACGTTTGAATAAACTGTGAAGTTACACACATGACAACAAAACACACACACACACACACACACACATTTCAGACAACTTTAATGCAAAACACAGTTTACCTTCACACTTTTACACTTTACTTAGATTGTCACGGTCACATAGCAAAAGGATACCTCGAGATCTGAGGGGTTTCATAGCACTGAGTCGATGAGCGCTCTTTGATTTAGCTTACATGAATATCCTTAATATTTTGACATTTCTGATAAAAATATTAGTGCATAATTAAAATACTTCTGCCTCCTGCCACACAGCGTTTAGTTTCACTGATTTATTTATTTGACAGCTTAACACTGACAAAAGTTGAAATCCTTTACTTTTACAGCCTTCAGATTTTACTTCTCCATGCTATAACCACCACCACGTATAGCAGCAATATCTAAAACTTCAACAATTATTACATCACTTATTAATCACACAAACTTTCATTGTCTCTTAAAAATATTTATATTATCAATACCAATTACAATTTAAATACATAATTATCACCCTTCACGAACATAAACAAGACAGATGGTGCCATTATAAAATTATAAAATTACTGTTGCCAAGTTAATAATACCGCGTGGAGAAAGGTGTGTGTTTCTTAAACCGCATTTTGCGTCTATTTTAAGGAAAAGTGCTTCAGGCAGGAGTTTCAAGCCTTCGTGGGCTCAGTACTTTATAGTATTCTCGAATCACTATGTCGTCAGTGTGAAACGGGAATGTAAATTTTTGTACATCAAAAAGGCTTAGCCCACATAGAAAATAAGAAAAGTATTTTGAAGTAAAGAAAATGTTAATATCAACAGGTTAAAATCGAGCACAGGCATGGAGATAGCAGCGCCAACGCAGGTGGTGCGTGGACGTTGGATGTAGCTCGCATGTTGTACGAAAAGCAGAACGGCGTTGAAGAATCAGACAATAACGCCTTACCCAAAGAAGACACCGACAAATTCACAGCCAAGGCAGAAATACCACAAGAAAATACAGCAGAGGGCACAGCTGAAGGTATAGTTGCCAGCAAAACCGCGGATGAGACTGATGAAATGAATAATGAAGTCATTGACTCTGATAGGTACAACATGAAAGACAGTACAGAAATGAACCTTGGCCAAGTGTTCAGCTACACCACATCTGACGATCTTGGTGTCGAAATAGCTACTGACTACACTGAAGACTACTATAATGCTGATGAAATAGTTCTCGATCCGGATAACTTCGAATACTTCAAAGGGGTAAGTAGCAACAGTTCTGAAACCAACTTTGTGAATCGGTAAGAAATGCAAGCCAGACCTATTTTGCTTCCCCTGTATTTTCCCGGGTTTTGCCGTCGAAAAGCTGAATTCCGAATTGTAGCACTAATATTTGTATCTTAGAACTGGACTGTGTATAGATGACACTGACAATTCTACCTGTGCTTAAACTACTGCAGTCCATAGCAAGAAATATTGAGCAAGTCTAATTCATGGCGTCATTATCCTACTGCACGCACACTGCAGATCCTACAAATATTGTTGTTTAGATTATATTTCGGTAAGGTAATTGTACCCGGCTAGTGTTGGTTCAGTGCTAAGTGGAACACTGTTGATTAATGAGGATGAACGGATAATTAGCTAATTAATTTGATAGGAGCCAACCCGTTGTGTTTTGCAATAATATAGTAAATTTATTCAGTCAATAAACACAACACATATTAATAATCAATATTAAAAATTCGGCGACATGTTTCGGCTCATTGAGCCATCATCACGCCAAATACAGAATACTGGCACATTCAGTGAATCCACACATCATTGGATTATACTAACTTTAAAGATCACGTTTTATTCTATTAGCCGATGTATTTAAAATAAATATATAAAGCTCCTGTGTTTAAAATATATACAACAACTCCTATCAGTATGTCTTTGTTAAATTATGCTAGATTACATATGTATTACTATAACAATAAGCACTTGTCAAATGGGGTTGTTTATGGCTGTAAACAGTATGGGATCCCATAATGTGTGCACTCACTGAATGTACCAGTACTATGTTTTGTATTTGGCCTGATAACGGCTCAATGAACCGAAACATGTCGCCGAATTTTTTAATATTGATTAGCAATATGTGTTGTGTTTATTGACTGAACAGATTTACTATATAACTGAGTCGTGCAAAAGAGAGGTGCGAGGCATCGGCTTCTGAAACATGTGCTGTAGAGATACTGTATTAATTTTAAAATTAATTTTATAAGTTTAGACGGGAAGTTTGGAAGAGTGGGCAGTGTTCATCTGTGGAGGGTATTCGACAGCCAGGCAAGGGAAAGCTGTTCTTGTGCAAACCAGAAAGACATATAAGGAGAGCTGAAGTATAACTTCACTTATGCTTAACCTCGGCGCTAAAGGGGTCATCCTGACGCCCCGGTCACTTTACCTCCCTGTCACCAATGAATATCAGTCTGGGTGGGCCCCATAGAGAGTGCGGATGTTTTGGAGAAGATAGATTTGCAGCTACTTTATCAAACGGCTTACTTGTCACAGTCCACATCACATCGGAAAAGCATATTCAGGATTTATGTACATTTTGAGAAAGGATCCTCACCGAAATTCGAAACGGGGGTTTTCATCCAGCGGCCAGTCAGTTAACCTTGGTTACTCTGCTGACTCACTCAAATGCATAAAAAAATCGTGTTACCATTATTGTCTCGTCTTTCTTAAAGGTGGGTTGGTTCAAGCTTGACGACAGGCATTTGAATTGGGCAGACGCACGTGACGCATGCGCAGCAGTTGGCTCGCATCTCGCCGTACCTGATACAGAAGACCGTGTCCGAATTTTCCTGACGCTGTTCTTGAGACATTCCGACATTCCGGCCCAGGCCATTCTCAGGCAACAGGTTTACGTCGGTGTCAGTGACCCTAACCGCAACAGGCAGTTCACAACTGTGCAAGGTAAAGCTGTTGTTCAGTCCTGAACAGTGGTCAGATTCAAGACAGGAAAGCAAGAAGATAAACTTCGCTGTAGTGAACAAATTTCCCAAATATATTCCACGCTATTTTGTACACTAGCAGCAGTGCTCTTTTTGCGTTGCTGACACACATACGTTTGTTTTGTTGAAACTGCTTTAGCGTGTAGTTTTTATTTAACGACACTGTTAATACATAAGATTATTAGGGACCGGATGAATATGAGTAAACGGAATTACTGGGATGATTGTGAGATGGGAGGACCTAACAAATCAGAGCAAAAATGGACCGAGTGTTACTCTGTCCACCAGAAATCTCACATGCATTCTCCTGGCTGTGTATACGACAGACAGACACACACATAACTGTACCAAACCGAATGTGTGTTTACATTTCAGGCGAGCCGTTCGCTCCTAACTTCCCCATCTGGTTCAGCACCGAGCCTGACAACGCACCGCCTGGAGAATACTGTGTCACGTTCCACATTGAGGGCAGAACGCGAGATGTTCCCTGCTTTTATCGGCTACCGTTCTTCTGTGAGAAGGACATTCCTGTAGTCATCTAACAGAGATACGTGCTTCGCAAAAAAAGATAAATTCTTTGTTAAAATTTTACGTTTACTTATGCAACAATGTGATATCAGTGCATGAAGAAGAGCCTACATGGACTATCTGATAACAGGAATTGATTCTATATCGGCTCAAAGGCAAATTACGATTTAAAACAGATAATGTTAAGATCTGTCCTTCACAGTCCGGCACTTGCTATGATAAGTTGTTGCCCACCAAAACAAAATGCTACTCCTATTGACAGTGAAATAGATAACATATGCAGATCTAACAAATTTTTAAAATTGCGTAACTTCGGCGTCTGTGGTTTAACCACTTTGTGTGTTGAAATTGTTGTGACGTTTCGGCGTACAACACAGTGGCAATTAAAGATGAATGGGGCGGAGAGGGAAATTGGAACGGTTAAATAGCAAAAGCTGGAGTTACTAGATTGTGCCAGCGAAAACGTCAGAAATAGGACGCAGTGTGTTTTCGTAAATGAAATAAATTTAATTTTTCTCTAAATAAAACTACTGTATAACCTGCAAAATTAGGTTCTTTTCTTTTCTTTCGCAGAAACAGCCATTCAGAAAATATGAGCTGCCTTATATTCTGAACCGCCTTACACTTCGGCTTACAGCTTATATTTCACCAAATCGATAAACGAAAAACTGATGCGTTGCGAGGCGTTAAGGATTATGAAGGAAGGTTCAAAGATAAGGGTACGAATATGACAGGATTTCTTTAAAAATGATCTAGAATATAAACCGTTAATTACCGCGTGTTTGTGTTCCAGAAACAAGCTATGTCTGAACTTAAATAAAGCAAATAGCTTTTACACCCGGGGTGCTGATAAGTCCTTAGCCTGACCAGGAAGGAAACAAGCTACAGCGACAGAAGATTTTGAGTCTCATATATCTTATTTATAATCATAACTGGAGGAATATTAGTGCTATTTATGTATATAACAAGATTAGTATCAAACGAAATATTCTAACCATGAAACAAAATACATCGCGAAATAGGTCGGGTTAAGGACTTATCAGCACCCCTGTACCACACTTCAGCTGTCAGTATTGCTGCTTACATCACTCAGTTTAATAGGCGGTTTGAATATATTTCAAAACAGAAGAGATTCCAGAAACCAACACAGATGGTCGGTGTGACGACAAATTGCTGAGCGTTATTAGGATTCGTTTGAAAGAGACGTAGACTGAATCGCAGCATTCTTATTGGCTGTTCCCAATCAGCCTCGTCTGGCTTGACACAGCTGCACGCACGAGTGAAAGATGACTATCGGAAAATTGACACAGACCGACTTATGTGACATATCACCTTATGTGACACGTCACCTTATGTGACACATCACCTTATGTGACACATCACCTTTCGCGTATAAAATAGATAACTTCATGGAGCGACCCCTTCTTGCGAAGCTGATAGCCGCTCAGCACGTCAAGAAATTCTCCGCTTTGTATAAAAATTGAAGATGATGTACCCTCGTCACTACAGCCTGCCACTGGCTCACATCAGCCCCCGCTGCATCCAGTTCAATTAATAAAGTTGTATTTCATACATTTTACCCCTTTCGACGAGAGAGTATTATCTTCAAGCCTGCGGTAGTGTAATATTCAACCAAATTACACAGAACATATTTGCACAGATAATTTACAAATAATATTGGTGCATTGCTTTACCAACCGTTTGTCAAGCACCTGAATAGCAAGACCATATCGAAAAGAAATGTCTCGTACATAGCGTTTGTTTTTCCACGACGCTAAAGTCCCTGGTGGACCAGGGCCTCCTCATTTTCGAGGCTTCACGATCTCACTTAGACACATCACACTCGGTAGGATTCCTCTGGACAAGTGATCAGTCTCACGTAGAAACCTCTATCTGACGACACGCTACACTCACCAGACACAGACACTCATGCCCTCCGGTGGAAATAGAATCGGCAATCCCAGTAAGCGAGCGGCCGCATACCCACACCTTAGACCGTGCAGCCACTAGGATCAGCACGTACCGAGTGTTACTAACACGAATTCAATTTGTATCTTAAACTGAAGCATATGTGCTAATTGGAAGAACATGACACAACAGCGTCTAATCGTAAGAGTTATTTTAACTTAAAAACCAATCATACATATTCTGTGACCTAATTGCTTGCTATCGACCACAATGAATATTGAAGGAACAAATTCCCATTTCACTGACCGCATAGCCTAGCCCATCACAAGTCTGCAGCTGACAGTTGATGATCTGCAAACGAGAGCTCATTTCCTTTTCAAAACTTCAGTTTCTTTTTTCTCACCACGTTATTGCTTGTTTCTTTTGCTTTCAGAATTGGGTGGCTAGAATGATATTTTTCAGCGCCTATTGTTACAAGCATTACAAAGCAGAGCGAATTATTTAGCATATAGCCTTTCGACCAATTGCGATGTCAGGTTCCTCAAAAGAACTTTCAGATGCAGTGTTTCAAAAGCTGAGTAGTTTCAAATTCCCGACATGAATACGAAGGAAATGCAATTGAGAACAGCTGCACATTCTGTCTTTTGTTACTACACAAAGAATGTTATTTAATCTAAACTGACCTGCAAGTGACTAAATATTCCAGTTCGGGTGACAAAACAAATCTGTAACATGACGGACATAATAATGTTACACATCTTTTCCTTGCCGATTACATTATCTTTAAATAACAGGCCAAGTCTATTAAGCAATTTAATCCCCCACAGATTGACATTCAATTTTATCTACAGAAATTTATTTACGTGGATACCAAAATTCTGTACTTATTATAGTCACCACGCTACGGGATGGAGGATTCCTGGCAGTGGTAAGGGGTTTCCCTGTTGTTCGAAACGTTTAGACAATATCTTGCTCTTGTTAAGTACATGTCCCCTAAAACTCATGCCATAATTTGTTATGGAAAGAAAAGAAAGCAGGAATAATAAATTGATTTAAAGTTGCAGTGTTGCTGGTATGTTGCAGCGACCAAACATGTTCTTGTACAGCGCTGTCAATTCCAGTGCAAGTTAACATTTCTATGTCTCTTCGTATTGTCAGTGGCGCTCCATACACTTTATAATCTGCGAAGTTCAAATAAAAAGCTCACTGTTACGACATTTTCTATCTGCCTTTGCTCAGAGTTTTCAAACAGCCCTTCTATTTTTACGCACTTACAATAAAATTTTCCTTGGCTTTTTAATAACAACACTTGCTCTCACTGACAGGGTACAAACACGGAAGGCAGATGAAGTTTCTTCACGGGTTACTGTAGTGTATACGTTTCATTTAATACAATATTGTTATAGGCATTATTTTACTGGTCTTGAATGCTAGATATTATAAATTTAAAATGAATATAAAGATTTCTAATATTACCAATAT
>JGI20166J26741_11574251_pt1 | contig 11920 bp, 8 predicted proteins | sample TergutCu122P5_FD_26741 | JGI IMG/M metagenome (IMG submission 26741) | reverse complement strand
TGTAATTTTCTCCATTCCCCTGTTACCTCGTCTCTCTTAGGCCCAAATACTCTCCTCAACACCCTATTCTCAAACACCCTCAGTCTACGTTTCTCCCTCATTGTTAGCGACCAAGTATCAAAACACATAAAGAATGTAATTTACGGAACTATCATTTTGCCAGTTGTTTTGCATGGGTGTAAAACTGAATATTCTGCTCTAATGAATGCCCGTAGTCAGGTTATTTGAGGATAGGGTGCTCAAAATGTGTGGACCTAAGTGGAAGTAGCAGGGGGCATGATGGAATTCATAATTTGTACTCTTCTTTAAACTTTTGTCTGTTCTGGCGCGTTAGCCCCCAGTGGGCCAGGTCCTCCTCATTCACGAGGTTTCTAGATCACACACAACGACACATCACAGTCGGTAGGACTTCTCTGGACGAGTGATCAGCTCGTCGCAGAGACCTCCACCTGTCAACACACACAACACTCACAACAGACATGCGTCCATACTCCCGGTGGGATTCGAACCCACAGTCTTAGCATGCGAGCGGCCTCAGACCTACGCCTTAGACTGCGCGGCCACTGGGACCGGCTCTTTTAAACTTTTGAGTGCTGAAATCAAGGAGTAGATAAGTACAACGACTAATTAATGTACATTCAGGCAGAAATGTTAAAGGAAAGTTACATTTGTCGCGTGGAAGTTCCTCTTCCTACGTTTGTCACGCATTCCTCTTGATTTTCTGGAAGTATTCCAGAATGTTCTGTTGACTCAGCTTATTTGTGGTTCTGTTAAATCCGGAAACCGTGCTTGTGACAAGCGCTGTCAATAGGTTCGGCGTTGATAGGTGTGCCTAGGGCAAGTGGGTGGGCTTCATATGTACGTATTAGGGATGTGGGAGCATATTCGTTTGCCACATTTGGCTCCAGCGTTAGATGTAATAAGAAGGTTAGAATTAATTTAGTTTATTCCGTGTGTACTCGGGCGACACTACCTACTTGCGTCATGCTACCGAAAGATCCGTGATACGCAGAAAATTGTCCACTCTATTCCGTAAGGTGAAAACGTCTTTCACCTGAAGAAGTTGTGGAAGTCAGTGATCGGTGAATGAGAGGAGGATGATAATCTTGGTTTTTAACGACTTAGCAGACCGCACTTATACAGTCTAACACAACACAGATTTACTTTAATTCATTTGGTTACCTTGACATGTATGCAACATGTTTCGGCCTGTACTTAGGCAGTCTTCAGGCGTGTCATTACAAAAACCTTACAAAGGAAGATAGTAACCCATTAAATTCAAATTAACTTTTATGTGTTAGACTGAATAAGTGTAGTTTGTTCAGTAATCAACACACCGGGATGGCCTCCATAAAGATTTTAACGACTTTTTTCCACCTGCACACGCTGTTAGCCTTATGACACATTCCTTATGAATGAGTAGGGCATGACTTGCAAGGAAGCAGGAATGGTCTCTTTTACGGCAGTGTCCCAGAATTTTTCTGCAGGGATTGAATAGCTGCGACATACTCGAGGATAGACGGTGTCTGGACCGAGATGCGAACTGAAATACAATTGCGGAGTGCACCACATTACATTGTGTAATGCGGGGCCTATTTCGAGGTACTGTACTATACTCGCACGACATCTGGTCCCTGTCCAATGCTCCAGCTGCTTTCTTTACCTGTTCGTTTCACACTCGAGGAATTCTTTGCTGAAGAATGTAAATATGGAAATGACGTACCAGATATTCCATTTTATTTTCCGTTTCTTCCTCGTACTTTTCGCCTTCTTCCGCATGCATTTTTTCACCCCGCCCTTTTCTTCGCTCTTGTCTTTATCGTATATTAATTTACTCTTTTCCTTGTTGCCTTCTTCTCCAAAGTGTGGGTAATTCTTGTGGAGATACGAACTTACAATTTGCGGAAGTAAATAACGATTGCATGTGCATGTAGTGCACATTTCATTTAGACTGTTGCGGGTTGTATGGCGGGACAGAAAATACACTTTTTGCGCTGAATGTGTGTAATATTTGTGGGAGCGTTAATTGTAACTAAGAAGCTGAATTTGGCTGCACATCCCTACAACAGTGCTGAGATATACTGCAGGAATCCACACCCAATTGATTGTATGTGACGTCATAGATATGTTTCCAGCTGCCCTTTTTACCGGCCCTTGGCTTCCCGAGTAGAATAATTAGATGTTCTTGCGGTTGTGATCTGTGTACGTGTATGTGTGCAATGAAAGAGAACACGAGCAGAATTTTGGTCCTGTCTGTGTATTTAGAATATAAGTTCTCAGCGTTGTTATTCGGGAAACATTACGCGTTCCATCAGCATCTGTAATTCGTTAGACACATTCTACACGCGTCTGGTTCTGTACAACTTAGCGTTCTTTCCGCCTCGTGTAATCATGAATGGTGAGTCATTACGCATTAGGTGTAATGCTAATGTAAATGTGTCATACATTCCTATGTTGCAACAGCGTACCTATTTAGCATTCTTATGGTGAAAGATACCGTACCTTGTGGACTTTGTGTGTGTGGTGCAAGTGATTACAGAAGCAGAGGTGTTATTTGCGTTTGTGAGCGATTTTTGTCTGTTCTTTGTAGGTGTGTAATAGGTTTGATTCGGGGGTTATTTAACTATGCTATTAGTTCTCCGCGCTTAGAACATAATCCAAAACCACGAATAATAAGCAAAAGTGCAGACCATTAAACAGTATGAATAATATTGCCGACTGGAATGTGACGTAATGTTGTCTTTATACATTGACCAACGGTTCGAAGAGTCCGAAGGTGGGACGGCTGGTTTCTGTGGTGTTGGTAAATTTCTACCGGACAACACGGTGTTACTTTTTTTTATTTACTTTCGTGGAAACTTCAGATCTCTTACACCAGACTGGTTGTGGAGTAAGCCAACATTTCCCCCTGTGAGATTTGTATGTGATGTGCATTAAGACGATGGAATTAACACTCGGTGGGAGGTCATGTCTTTAGTCCTTGGCATGAGTCGTTTCTGTAACTGGACCTTACCACACTTCGACTAGGTTTGTTGTTTGCATATATGTGTGTTGAAAGTTGTAGTGCGAATTTAATTTTAGTCGTCAGTCCAATAGGTGCACGACTTTGTTTAGAGTTTTAGGTACTCGGAAAGGGCTGTCGTCGTAAAAAGAAATGTTAATGTGTAAATTTCTGTGATATGTTTAAAATATTTTCGATGTATATAATATTTAAGGCAAAAGGGTCAAGTATGTACCATTGAGTATCTTTTTCAGTGATAGAATGTAGGGCTGTCTGAAGTTAAAAAAAAAGTGTTGTCATTGGCTGTGACGCCAACTGATTTGTATTTGCAGTAAATGAGCATGGAGAACTATAAGGGACGCAGAGTCTGGAATAAAGAATTCGGGTAGACCTTGTACTCCATTAGGTTCTTGTTAGAATTCGTATGGAAGGAACGAGAAAAACATGAACGCCAGACTGGACACGAACCCGGCGAAGACTGAAGTGGAAGTACTGACAGACAGGCCTCGAACATTATCGACTTAGTTCGAGGCATCCGATGTGTATTAGTGTTTTTCTGTATTTATCAGTCCTTTGGTGGCCGGCGACCCGGGCAGGCTAGGCACGCTCATTTACGTAGTTACCGTGGAAACCTGAAGAATGTGTGTGTATGTATATTCTACTTTGTGGTGCCTGTAGTTCAGTGGAAACCAGCATAATGCGTGCACATGTATGTATATGGTAGTGTAGTATTAGTGCCTGGCGGTCCTTTACGTTGTTACTGTGGAAACGTGAATTAGTGGTTGCCGTTATATCAAATGTGCACATCTGTGAGACTGAGTTCTGTATATTGGCGTCTCATGCTTTCTGGTGGCGGTCAGTGAAACTCATACGTGGGAATGTGACTTTTGGATCGCACGGACTGACAAGCCCAAAGTATAGTAAAAGATGTGTATGTGGCGGGATGTTATAGTCAACCAGCGATATTACGCGGGTAATCACTAATGCCAAGCGGATTATTGTACCGGTAACGATCAGTAGGTGTCCCCTTAGCATCTTGGTTGGGTTACTGGCTTTCCTACCGGGGTTTAGCAGTTTTATTCAGTCTGTCCAGGCGAATTCCGGGCTGGTGATTTGAAACAGTGCCCTCCTAATCTTTAGCAGCTTATCATTCACCATCATCTTCACAATCCAAGTATCAACCGTTCCAGCCTATTTTTGGCTGGTTTTTTATATCTAGCCATCCTCACAGTGACATTTGATCGAATGAACCAATTTATGTGACACTTACTAGTTAACACGAATGTAGTTAACCTTTAGAGGTAAACACAGCACCGTAATTTTTCGCTGTCTTCAACCATTCCAGTATGATGACTGCGTATTCTTTTGAGTTGCGTGAAGCAGTAGCACCATTTGCCATGATTCTGATAATTTGTGTGATAATACATATAATGGCTTTGGTAGAGGACGAAAAAAATGAATATGGAGGATTGGTGGAGTGATGCTGACAGGGGAAGACCGAAGTGATTGGAGAAAAAGTCTGTCCCAGTGCCACTTCGTCCACTACAGATCCCACATGGACTGGTCTGGTACTGAATCCGGACGATCGGGGTGAGAGTCCGTCAGTACAGCCGTACACTATGCAGGTGGAGAGCGGACAGTCCGCTCTCCACCTGCATACTGTACGGCTGCTAACAGAGGGTGACGATACCAGTGGCTGTGGTGATACAGTTGGTCCTCCTGAGGATGAACAGCGTGCTGCTCGAAACATGTTGAGGAGCGTAGTGTAACATACATATTGTTGAAAAATAAAAGAATTGTGCACTAAGTTGGTAATTTGAAAAAGTCTAAACATTATTGTACTCATTATCTTTTAACATGTCCAGCAAGTAAAATTCGATCGTAAAGTTTAAGGTCTTGCGAACTATGTGTTTATAATTCCGTAGCGAAAAACACTTTGTAAACAACGCATGGAGCTTCATTGAAAATTATACCATCCTAGCACAAATTGTGTCAGAATGTGTGCAACGTATCGCTCATTTGCGACAAGAGTATCACAACTCAGAATCCGTGATTTTTCAGGGGAAGCTTTTAAAGGTTTTGAAGTGGTGTAATATTCTATGAGTGCAACGACGACACAACTGTTCTCCAGCGGCGAGTTTTGGAAACTATGACACTATACCTGTTAAAATTGCATCTGCAAACGTTTCTTTCTGTACTAATAACTCAAAAATACCAAATTTTGAGTTGCGACACTCTTGTCGCAAATGAGCGATATGTGCGTCAATTTATGGTTTCCGAAAGAGGGCTCTGTGATCCTACTGCGATGCTTTTTTACTTGTGGGTGTTGTTAAAGTATGGCGTGTGTGGTAATAATCCTCGCACTGAAGACGATCTGAAGTAAAGTGTTCAAAATTGTGTAATCTGCTTTGACGATATAGTTTGTAATTGAATATTGTGTTGTGCTGTGTGGTTTGATCTGCAGTGAAATTACAAATCTAGTACGCCGTGTAAGACGGTTATATTCGAAAACGCAATGTTGTCACACTGAAAGTGGGTATAGTTCGTTTTCTAATCGAATAGGAGTTCAGAAGATGGTGTCAGAATGTGTGTAATGTCTGTGTGAATTTATTGACTGATAAGAATGGACTGATTAGTCCTAGTTCCACTTACAGCACACTACACACCAACCATAAGTTCATGTTGTGAAATTTTATGGATTAACGTGGAAACAAGTTATTTTGAGAGTTCGCTTTTCCTCTGAGAAGAAACCAAGCTTCGTTGCAAAACAACGAGAGTGGGGCCTGTTCTCCCTCATTTCGGCTCGCAGAAGTCACTTCGCTTCACGATCTGTTTTTAAACAACAGCTGTCTTATGTGGATGTAAATGCAAAACTCTTGTTGCGATTTGTACTTGCGATGCATACACGCCCGTTTGCTGTGCAAGTCGAACCAAAGTTTTTTTTTTTAATGTCCCCAATGTAGCATGAATTTTGTGTAGTTTTCCTTCATTTCACACATGTATTTGTCCTGTTTGGGATGGAACCTGTTGCTACATACCTTTTCGGGTATGTGTAAATTGTCGTTTGGAAGAGGCGCATCAGCATACAAAAACCTTTTTACGAATTTTCTTGTAGAATGGGTATTTAACATTTCTGTCGTACAGGAACACACAGTGTTGCAGTGGTATTGCCTTTGTGACTGAAGGCTGACTGCCGATCACTACAAGGCAATATAGCACCTTCTCTGCTACAGGGCGATTGTAGCCTGCTGGCTGACTCAGACCAAGTTGTATAAAATGTATATAGATTTACAAGCATTTTTCTTTTTTTACTTGCGTGTTACATGACTTTAGCAGCTACTGTTAGTTTTAATTGTGTTGTGGCAGTGTTAGGAAGAGTGCAAAAATTATGAAGCTGTTTAGTATTCACAAGAAAGTGTATCGTTCCCAAGGGATTCGCTTTTGTTAGGTGCAAATATTTCCCACAGCTCACAATGTTATTATGAAGCTTGGAGTTATGCTCCATAACTTACGAAAAAAAATCCCCCAGAATATAGGATTTACACAGAATATGTTTTCATCACGTGCATGTAAGGTCTCATCTCTGACCTTTAGAGGATGAAGAAGTGTTATGTCTGAGCAGCTGCTCCCCTTAAACTTGTTTACAGCAAGGACTGCATTCGGTTTGACCTTCAGAATTAGTAAACTAGTTATGAATCACTAAGATGGCAAAGAATTCCTTGCAACTCCCTGTGCTTCAGGATGGCGCGTATCTTTCCACCATGTTTTCTTTTGCTGATTATGCACGGACAATGCTAATTCAGATATGCACTCAGACTCTTACAATAAGGCTTTGTTGAAATCAAAGGTAGGAAGATTTAAAATTGTGTGAGGGGATGCTTTCTCAATTCTCTCAGTTTCTCAATATTGAGCATAGTGTGATTGGTTTGAAAGGATGCCGAAGTAAAGGCATTTAATCTATTAGAGGGTATTATTCCATCCCAAAGAGACTGGTGAAAGACAAAATTTAGCCCGTTTTGGATTTGTGGTGGACAAAGTGGCACTGGGACAAGTTTTTATTCGAATAATTTGGTCTGCCCAATATCTTTCCACCACTGCTTCGTAGTCATTCATCTGTTACTGACGCTATGAAATCCTACTAATTGACAGCGTCGTTAAATAACGCACTCAAAACAAATAAAAACTCAGGTTAACTTAAATTCGAAGCATGGTTGTCCAGAACAGGAAATGTGGCGCCGCGTTAGCAAGCTGCCTGACTTCGAGTTTCGTGAAAATGGACCAGGACTTTCGACAACGACTTTGGGACACAACACAGAGCCTGCTTTCGTACTGTGGCTGTCAATCCTACAAACCTAGTTAGAGTATGAATTTGCAGTAGAACCTCTTGAGAACTACCGTGTTTGCTGCTACGACAAAACACCGCTGCCCGCAACGGCCCTTGATAGTGCAATAGGTTGCTTGTAGTTGCAGTAACTTCTCTTTCAAGAGCGATTTTCAAATAAAAAATATACTATTATTAGAAAGTTATAAATGTGCATTTCCTTGTGCACATTCTACTTGTACTACCCCTCGACGCACCTGTCTTGTCTGTTCATGATGGAATGTTAGTCCTAATACTTTCAAATGACAAGACCTTGGAAATGCCTGTCCAGTGTCACGTGAATCCAGTCCACGCCGTAACACCGCATTTCTGTAATTTAAATTTTGGTACTATCTTTCCATCTGTATCTACGTAACTTAAGTGGTGTGTTCCAGTGATGTTTTGGGATCGACATTTTATATGCATTTCTCATGTCCCCATTTCCTCCACATATCCCGCCTATCTCCTTCGTATCATCGCTGTAGTATCAGTAGGCTAAGAATGGAAATTATGAACCTAAATACTTAGTATGCAGTTATTCTTGCGATGCGTCTTTCGTTGCAGTCTTTGCTGTTCCGTTAAAATGACTTCCAATAAAATCACAGGTTTGTTGGACGTGAGATGTGAGAACCTGTGCTATGTACACTGTAAACAGTTCTGCTTTCAGGTGCGGAATAAATATGTGTAGGAAGCGACTGTGTTTACAAGTGGAATACGCGGTAGGCGTGCTGACCGCTCTTTATACGGCGATGAGCCGCATAGTGGTCCACTGTAGGTAGTTTGCAGGTAGGTGGCTCGACCGCGCTGAGACTGATGTGGGCACCGAAATCAGGGCTACAAACATTTTGAGAGGCGTGTTGGTACTCCTTTTGTACTACGTGCACGAGTCGTAATTCATCGTCTGCCATTGTTATCCGAGCACTTTATTCACTTAACACGCTTGTCGTTTGGATTACTGATTTGGATACTGTTTCATATTATAAATCTATGCAATGGTGTCGAAATTTTGTTGTATCGTGTCATGGGTTTTTCGCAGTTTTCGGAGAAAATCATGGAGTTACATGTCCATTATGCAAATAAAGGTACAGAGAAAGTCGGTGTTTGCCATTTTGTGTAATCACCAAGTTCTTAGACGATGGGGGTAATTACCAGTTCCGTGCATTCTTAAACCGCGATGCTAGATGGATGTGGCGGTAATCCTTCGATCCGGCCGATTTATCTATGGGGACAGACGTATTAGTTAAGATCTATTAGGTGTATAATTGAAAGTTCAGAAATAGGTGTGAAGAAGTTGAAAGAATGAAAATAATCTTGAATTATGGCTCACGAAGTAAAAGGGATGTTGGCAACCTATAAAAATGGATTAAGTAAAGGGGATTTGATTCATGCACGATTGCAGCGTTGGGCCTACGGCTTGAACTTGACGGTGGTGTCATATTAACCTAAACTATAGTAGGCCACTCCTTTCTCGTACTGATTAATATTAATGGTTTATCTCGAACGTTCTTCGGCATAACGTGTGTGTGTGTGTAGCTAAATGAAAACATGCATCCCTCTGGGCAGTGAAATGTCTGTTCCTGCTCTTAGATACTCGGTGATGACTGTGTGCCTGCTGTAATCTTTCCACTGCTGCCTGTGTCAACAGTAGATCGTGTCTTTGGTTTACAAAAGTGGGGAGTTCTGCTCCATTTGGAGTGCACATTTTCAGTGTCTGTTTTTTGCGATTTCGCTCTCTTAATTGGATTCCATGAATTTTATTGCGTACTATAAATCTCTTATTGCCACAGAAACCCATCGTTCTAATGATAACGCACAGTCCTTTGTATAGTTAACAGTTCATTGCCGTGTTTTGTCAAGTAGTTGAAAAATGTCGCACATAAGCATTTGAAGTCGTAATAAGATCAGTATTGTAGAATGTGTAGTAGTTTCAGAAAAGCGATCAAGTTCAACTCGTTCTTCATACAAAACCTGGTTATTTTTTGACAACGTTTAGTGTAGACCTCTTATACCAGATATGATCGAAGTCTGTTGTGCATTTCCGGCAGTGACACTGATTTGGACAGGCGGACGTGGCTTGCAACTTTTGAAATTCGTCCATAGAATGCCTCATGTGAGGAATGTAAGATCGCATATAGTTAATTTTGAAAATATGTGTACTGTTTGCTGCACAGCCATCTAACACCGATAAATCTTTATGATCACTGGAGCAAGGTCGTGAAGTGGCGTGAGATCGGAGTGTATTTTTCACACCCCTGCTGTTCGTAGTTGTATTTACGTAGGTGCCAGTAGGATTTTAAACGTCCTCTATCTCTACGTTACGGTATTGTTGACCTTCACGGTCCATGCCTAGATCATTATAAGCGTAGCTTTTACTCGATGTACATTCAGTTTATGTTTGGTGCTGCTGTGATACATCTGTGTTCATTCGTATTTATCACATCTGTTTTGTTTGGCTACAGTGCGATTTAGGACTGCATTTCTTTTACGCAGTTAAGGCAGGCAGCTGTTAGAATATATGTCTTGAAATATATTATCAGCGTTTTAAATTTAAAATAAATGTATTTGTTTGTGTTAAATACGCGCGGCCAAAATAATTATTGCAAATAGTTTTTTAGTGTAAGTAATCAAGTGACATAATTACAGAGGTCTTACGGTTACACAACTTCACTGCCCCTTTTATTCCTCGTTCACTTTGTAGCCTAATTGTGTCCTCATGCGTGTGTTGAAATTGGCTTAATTTGCTTGTGAAACTTCCCAGTATCCAACTTGTTTTTGTGTTCTACACATGTAACCTAATTTTTCTCCAAAAGAAAGGGAAGAAGTCGGTAGTGAACAGTAGCAGTGCCTTGTGAAAAGTTATTTTAGGCAGTCGGCATCAAACTTGGCACCTCTGTACAGTATGTTAGCTATCGCCCGTCGTTGAAGATACAAATGAGCAAGTGGTTGCAGTTACGTTGGAGACAATCGGTGTGCTAACAAATATTCGTGTTTATTGGGAGTGAGCTGCGCAGGTTGGGCATTACAAATCGTATTGTTAAAGAATAAATTTCTGAAATTCCAGTGCGTAAGTTGTTCGTGCTGAGCAGAGTTTAGAGCTTTGAGATCGTTAAGAAATACATCGAACCGTCTATTTTCTGCTTATGACATCACAGTTCTTGTGACGACGTACGACTGTACCTGTAGCGTGTTAAAGGGCGTCCGCTGTGTACGTGTTTTCAGGAGAGCCAAGGGAAGTCTGCACATTACATATAAAAGTGGCATCTTTTCTAAATTATTGCAGTTTGTCACAGTATTGCATATCCAAATAAAGATTTTTAAGGACGCTCCACTTACAGAGTACTGGAATACATTAATTGTGGTTTGAAACGTACACATTTGTCCACTTTATGTAAAAGGCAATGCAATTATTGTACATAAATTACTCGTAGTTATCATACATTATAAGAGTTAGTACTGCAGTCATATATGACAAAAAGTAGTGTTCTGAATTTTGAAACTTAGTTTTAGGCTGTGGCATCCTCGTTGTGTGTTAACTACAGTATATAAAGAGTGTTATCAAGTAGTCAAACACAACTATATTTATTTAGCTATATGATGGAGGTAGCTATGGAGTAATGTGATAAAACGTGGTATTAGTAAGTTGACATTTTGGTTTCCGTACAGTCAGGTGGACGCTGACAACGACGCTAAATAAACCTTAAACAAAGTAAAGTCAACTTTTGTGTAATGCATATACATCCCTTGGCAATCTGTGTGATGTTTGTGAGCTTAATTTCTAATATTCCATTTTAACTTGCAATCTTAACAAAGGTTGGATTTATTTTTGTAGGCAGTGATTGCGGTGTTGTGAACTTTGTTTGTGCCCCTTCTCAAGTGTACAGCATTACATTTGGGTGGAAGTGTTTCAAAAAGAGTGTTGTGTGAGATGGCAGTGTCGTTCCGAACCCCGTCGCCCCGTTCTTCTTATCACCATACATACTATCAGACTTCACGACCAAGTTCCACAAAGTTGCAGTACAAACATTATGGAGACTGGGATACTTACTTCGGTAAGCAAAACGCAAAGAGACAACTTTTCGTTCTTGTCTGTACGAACGAACTAACTTCATGCCTCTACCGATTTGAAAATATTCTTTACGTTGTCCGCTTGGTTCTCATCTTAACACTGCGTCCTGTACATCGTTGCCATTCACTGTGCATGATATTTCGATCGCTTTCTTCTTGCAGTCATCGCAGCCGTACGCGTATTAGCGATTAAGCTTTACGCCTGCTTTTTTTAGTGTTTATTTTTTTACTAATTGTGTAGAACCATTTTTGCCACTTATATTTATCCTTCGTCTCTTTCATCCCATATCCATATATCAGTGCTGTACTTTGCCACAGGAACATGTTTGACGTAATGTTTTAAACCTCTGTTTCTTGGAATGGCACTGGAGCAGAGAACCGTGTTTAACCTTGAGGAGCCGGAATTTTACATTTAAATTTTAGCACACACTGTAGGTAAAATGCGAATAATACAGGAACCAAACAAGGTAGCATTATGAAATAAACGGCATTTT
>JGI20166J26741_11574140_pt1 | contig 11921 bp, 7 predicted proteins | sample TergutCu122P5_FD_26741 | JGI IMG/M metagenome (IMG submission 26741) | reverse complement strand
TCTATTTCAGAAACAGGAGATAATTTTGTTGAAGAATATTGTAATATGAAAAGGAATAACGTATTTAGTTCTTTGAAAAACATTATGCATTTAAGTAACTGGCTTGTCCAATGAACTACAAGAAAACTGTTGGTGTAGTAATGATGGTTATGACCTCAGGTAGTTGGCGTTGTAAAATAAAGTGTTGTTTACTTCTTCTTACTTCATTTAAAGACAATTTCGTTTGCCTTAATACATTATGTAACATCGAAGAGGAGATGGTATCTGAATAATAAATTTTAAAGAAGGAAAAGCGAGCGGTTGTGGCCTAATGAGAAGGTTTGTTCCAGAATTGATGTGAAGGTACATGGGGTAAACACGGAAATTTTGATTCAAGCTAACAAGTTTCCGGGTCTATAATTTAACCTAGTATCTACTGAAAACGAGCATTCTGTAGGCCGCATTAGAATGATATATCATATGATATCGTCTAATTAATATTTTTTGAGTGTCAACAATACGGACTTCAAATATTCAGTTTGTGAGATATAGTTTTCAATGTTATTACAATTTATGCTTGCAGTGGGAGGAATTGAATCAAATACGCCGCACTCATGTTTGACCATTACAAATCCAATATTGATTTTGCAGAGTTCAAACTCGGGTGTGGTTTCTATGTGAACGCTGCAGTGTCTTCTGCATTATACACCTACCTTCAATCACTGTATGTGTAGCTAATACCCGTTGCGTCATAATTTATGCAGTAGCCATGAAACTACTCTGAAGTTAGCATCTCTAAATCTGTGCTTTAAGAGACTAGGGCTGCGGCTATCCGCATAGAACGGGGATGGACAAAGTACTGCTTGTCTGTTGGAACTGGTCTAAAGAAGAGTAATCTCTTTCGGTTGTCGATTTTTATTAATAGCTTGGTCCCATTTTAACTTCATTTCACCTTAAAAATATGAAATATTGTAATCACATACAGTAATATCACACTCAGATTGAGTTTAGTTCACTTTAAAGGAATTTAATACATAAAATATAATTTAGGACGTTATGCGTGAATCAGTCATTTACAGTACACTTTAAACAGCCATATTGATTTTGTCTCGCATAAAAAATGGTCTCAATTGTTAAAAAAAGCCTCAAAATCATTATAAAATTCCTCTTAAGTACACAGGGTTCATTTCGAAATAAATAATTAACCGTAACCATCTTTCCAATACATAACTTCATATTTAAGTTACGCGTCTAGCAGCCGTCAAAATGTAATGGTGGGTTTAAACAAACAAGTTTAAATCTCTTAAATGTGCACAATGACGGAAATATAAAAAATACGTTTTTCTAATAATTTTAAAAATTTTAAACTCTTACAGCTTCATTAAATATAGTTATATTTTTACTACGCCAATTACAAATAAAAATAAGTAATTAAATCCCGTCCCTATTTATCTATAAATTACCAATGACGTCGCTTTTAGCAATTTTTTTCATAAGGGAAATTTTCTGTCTTTGTGTGTTTCGTATCTGCTTGGCCTCATTTTATGGTTTCAAAGCAGCTGTTTGTTATCTCCATACTAGATATGAGGCTTATGAAGATAAAGGCCATCACAAAGTCAGAATTTAAAATTTCCCGCAATCAGGAGAATAAATTCGCAAACCGCGTATCTTTAAGCTGGCATGACCCGAACATAACCAAATTTAGAATTTTGATATTATGTTGGCAGTGTGTTCTCGAGGAACGTGCAAATTTGATTGAAGCAACTATTTCTCTAGAATGAGAAATACTAGAATGGCGGCTTTGCAAAAATCCTGTTTCTTTTGTGGTTTGACCACAAATGTAGAAAAATAGTAGAACATTTTAAGGGCATAAATTACAAACATATACACTACGTTATGCAAAATACGTAAAATATTTTAATAGGTCAGTTATTACAGATATGTAGATTGTGCGAATCTTCGGGCTTCTATCACATGAATTTAACGTACCCTTAGTAGGAATTTGTACTTAAATAAAAAGATTTTAACGAAATGAAAATAAAAGACCTTTAAAACTTGATGCATATATAATCAGAAATTTGTCTTTATGTGTTATATTTACACAACTCCTTGTTGCAGCTTATGATGTATATTTAAAGTATTTTACCTCACTGGGAATAATTATAAGTAATAGCCGTTACATTTCCTTTTAAATAAGCAGTGCTTCTATTCTCATCGCGGTCATTTGAAGATACACAATCCTCTGCCAGAAATGAAGAATAATGAAGAATATTGAAAGTGTAATGTCTGTGGCCTAAGACATAATAACACATCAGATCAGTCCTGCAAGTCTAAATTCTCGTGGAAGTAATGTGTCTAAGGACAGACACTGGCTTATAATAAGGTAACTGAAATAATTCCGCTATCATTTCTTTTTGGGATAGCAAGGGCGGCCTATATGGCGTATAGGATTTAGCCGGTTGAAATTCCCTCTTGGGTCGAGTTATATTAAAGGGTTCTCTTTTTTGTCTCAGTTCTTGAAGGTAAATATCTAGACAATATCTTTAAATAGTTCTTTCTGCATTCTAAATGATTCCTCATCCAAGTTAGTACTTAATTCTGGCACTGTTTATCCGCAGTAGTTACTAAGAGTGCCACGTAAAAATTGAATATCTAAACAATAAACCCTTACAAATTTTATGATAAGCTGCAGAAGGCATCTTGCGTTGGGTTATACACGGTTAAATGCCGGCTTTCCACTGCGGAAATCTGAGGGCTTTTCATGTGCTTTTGATGGACACAGCGAAATTATATCAGGTTTTTTTTCCGAGGCATCGAGTATTTGTCTTATTATCATTCCATAATCACCTGAGATGTAAGCCATACTGGACCATCCAATCTAATGTCATGCCTCCGGAAGTAGATGCGCTTTCCTTTGTGATCCAAAACTTGAAAAATGTATTGAATAAAGAAAGTTCTGACCTAAGAGTCGTATGTTCTGCTTCGGCTCGGGAATTTTATGTTAGGTTTTATGGTCCTTTTGTGATTTTACTCCGTTAATCCTGGACCGTAACCAAATCCAGAGGGAGAGGTTCAAGAGAGGATAGAGGAAGATGACGCTCAAGGAGACGGCATGGTAAGAATGAAAGAAAGGCGTGCTGTGTTGCGATATTCCGAGTTCTCAGGCTGCCCAATTGACAAGTTTAATAAGAAAATGAAGACGCAGGGTGGTAATTTTAAAACAACGGCAGAGGAATGTAGTTGTTTCTATAATAGAAGGATATTTGGTAACTGTAAACCAAGAAGCCAGCTAAAAATAATTAATACACCCTAAAATTATTTTTACCGCCAGGAAAGCACCACATTCTCTTTCAAAACGATTAGTTCATGTATAAAGAGAGTATTTTCGATTGATGTCTTACTGCAGTCTGTGACAGCCTGCAGTACAATAGATAAGAAGTCTGTTGAAGTTTCCGAAGAAGCCGGAGTTGAAGACATGAGGTTTCTACATTATGGTTGTTTTAAAGTTGTAGATTATATTTTTAATATCATCCACTTTCCGTGAATTACACAATTATTTAAATAAATCCAATTAATATATTTATAGTCAATAGGTATATTATTTCATACTTTATTGTCTTCTACTTGTTCCCAATCAGGTGAGCTGTCATCAGGGAGAAACAGATACAAGGGAAAAAACATGAACTTAAACACCAATACGCATACTCGTTAAAGTGTGTTAAAAAATGCATGAACTATTTTGGCATTTTATTAAACATGCATATTATCTTTCCAAGTATATTTCTTCCCTTGTCTCTTGTTTTACCTGATGGTGGCTCAGCCAAGCCGAAACATGTAGGAAATTACACAGTATGGAATAATGTACATACTCTGACTATGTGTACTTAGTCGAAACAGACTGTTTCTTCCCTCTGCAGAAGAAGAAGGGCACATTTACTGCAATGAAAACCACAAACATCACTAAGAAATGTAGTGTGAGAACTAATAAATAACACCGGAATATCGTGTGTGAGCCTGTATCCATGTCATCAGTTATAGATGGAGCTTCTGTCTACAGACGAAATAGGAATTAAGAGCCACAAGAGCGCTTATGATTTTATTTTGTAATCCGTCTTAAAAAACATATTAATTTTTAAAGTATAAAATTTGTAAGCTAATAAAACGGTTTCAAATCCGGGATATGTTCCTCTCGTACAACGCTTCTAAAGCTAGACGTATCTCTTCGAGTGTTCTCAGTATCAGCAACAAAACTGGACTCGCCGTACAATATCGGCAACTTCTCCAGCACCTTCATCCTGCGTGCAGTATAATCAAGGATCCGTAGGCGTTTCATCTTGTAGGAACAAATTTTTTTAACGCATAATTTTAGTGTTTGGCAGCCGAAAATTATAATTCTAACAAATTACATGCTATTAGAACCGTTCCAGAACTTAAACATATAAATGTGCGGAACAATAGAAAAGATAGACACTATGAATAACAGAAGAAGAAGCCTGGGAAAATTATTTAGAAATACTCGTATATAGTGAGGGAGGAAAAAATAAAGAGATGGAAAGGCAAAGTGATAAGAATACAATTTAAAGGGAGAGGGAAGTGAGAAAGCTAAGAATATGTCTCCATGATTGTGTTTTTCCAGAAAATTATTAATTTACAAGAAGTAGTTTCTTTCTATTTAACTGGGCCTAAAATGACAGGTTATGATGTAAAAATTCATAAAAACCATTCCCATCACGGACTGTTATTGCTTTGATCACACCCATTTATGTGCATGTAACATATATGCTATACTTTACTGCTGTAGCGACAACAGCATTTAGATCTGTGTTCTGGTTCGATGGTTGTCGGGTCCTGACAAGTTTGCCTTGTATTGTAACTCAAGATTGTTAGTGGTATTCCCCACTCTCGCTAGAAGACTGCAGTGAAGAGAAAAGTGCACCGCATAAAAGGTTTCGAGGAAAAATGTAGATTGTAATTGGCTCCATATCAATGACTCTCAGTATTTCCAAGTACAAAGACCCATTTGTAGTTTCAAAAAAATTCTTTGCAACCCACATGTTAACAGTTCATTTTAGGCCCAATTAATAAACATGTTGAAAAAACTGTTATGAACTCAGAACTAATTTAAATACTGTTACGTTATTCATTATAAAATGAGAGCAGAGAATATGAGAAAATTTCGACAGCTGACTCAAGGAGCACAATTTGTTTTTAAGCTGTGTAAATTAGCGGAGCTCTTGGTCTAAGTCCACGGATTCGCGGATTTCGCGACTAACAGGATCAATTACCGGGCTAGTTAATTACTTTAGTGGGTGTTCTTTTTTTCTGGCCAGATGGAGATAATGTTATTCAGGAAGAACAACGCTGACGATCGTCAACAGAAACTCTCTTTCCTAATGTCGGTTGTGAAGAAGAATTCTCTCACACGTGTGTCTCAGTAGCTACGACGAAAACCGCGATGTCCTGTAATGTGGAATGTATTTCCACTGTTCCACCGGACTTTTCACACTTTTCAAGCTAATTGTTGTCCTCGTGTGTTAATTGTCTGGAAAGTGATATGACCTATTATTAAGAGAAGAGGGTTTAAAATAAAACGGAAATGATGTCACGCTTGGTGAAAATGGTGGTGCTGGAGAAGTTGGAGAGTTGTGGGGTTGAAAAATTTACTCCGTAAGAGTTCATCTGTGTGGAAATCCCGGTAGTGGGGAAGCCATAGCTCGAAAACTGACCAAAACTCCATACAAGAAGAAGTAGGAGGAGGTGAAGGAGCGGAAAGATAGGTTGTAGCGGGGAATGACCATCGCTGCTTTCCGACAACGTGACGGTGTGAAAGAATATATGGACCGTAAGAATGACGACGGGAAAAGGGGAGGCGTTAAGGCTAGTGCTGCATCTACATGGCTGCTGGAAGAAATCTTGGTCCGAAGCTTTAATGACTTCCAGAGTTCTCATACCAGCAGGATGGAAGAGGAACTTGTAACTAATTTCAGCCAAACTTGAACACGGTAGATTAATTTCAGTAAAAACAATACAAAATATCACGAAGATTCTTCCAGTGGCAGTCGAGACATTCCATGCGGAAGGACAGACAGGCAGAAGGGACGAAAATGACAAAGCTCGCCGTCCCTTGTAGTCATTTTTGCGAAGGAGCCTAAAGGTGACGAATTATATAATTATACTTTATTCAACACCTTTTTATATAATTAAAAATGCACAGACATGTATTTAGCTCACCAAATCATGTTTGAAACGCTTAAATAATATGGACCGGGCTGGATTATTCAGTGTAGCGACGCCCGAACAATCGTGGTGACTGCCCATAAAAGTTTTTCTCTTCTACTCTGGCATCCATACTGGCTCTGGTACCCCTTACTCCGGTGAAAGCTGACACACCAGGACACTGATCATTCACTGCCGCCTAGCGCTGAAGTTCAGAATAATTTCCACTTCCTCTCAACATCTTTATGGAGTGGCACATTTGTCTACAAGATCGTTTTTAAAATACACAATATTATAGAAATGTTATTAAAATACATTTAGAGACAAACTTCTTAAATCAGCAGATGCACATAGCCCTGAACTACATGTGCAACAAATTGTGTAAATAAACAGCATCTGTTTGGTAAGAGAGACATCTAATTTGATAAAATGAACATTGAGAAGACATGGCATACAACGCCACTTTTATGGAAGGGTACAAGTTATTTGTATCCGAATAATGGTTTACATCCAGATCACTGTTGGTGTTGGGTTCATTTATTTGGTTAATGAACTACTTAGAACAGGAAGACCTAACGTAAATAGGAAAATATACTGGATCCTAAGGAGACTTGATTTTGATGTTCATAATGGAAGTAACTCTGAAATCTTATCACTTCCCATAAAATTTATAACTTGGTTTCCTCTGCTTTGCTAGTATTTTCACCAGCCTCCATTTTCGAAATTTTTCAATGGCTCTGCCGAAGAAGGCGATGGGACGTCGGGATTTACAATAGGTATTCTTAAACGGTTTATTTTGTATTTGTAAATGAAATGCAATATTAAGAATTTATTTCACAGGCAGACTATTTTAATTAAGGTTTGCTCCTAACATATCATATGTGGCCAAGGAAAGGTGCACTCTCTCAATTCCTCATGTTGAAATAAACTTGTCCACAGTGGTTTGAAAGGAAGAAAATATTTTTTTGGCATTTTATACTTCAAGAAAAAACTGTATATATATATATATTTTTTTTTTGGAACATTTAAGGGCCAAACGACAAATTTTCTTCTCTATTGGCCTATACATTTAAAACATCCATGGGTCCATCTCCATTTACTTGCGCAATGAAGGTAACGGCATTATGTCCATTTTCATTAAGGGTTCCTGTTCTAAACAAAAGTAAATTTTCATCAGGACTCTCGTAATATTTGTGTCCTGTATAATTTTTATTTTTACCCGTGGTTTTGACATTGACATCCTGATATGCATTACGTACATTGTCGTGAAGCAGACATTGCAGTAATGCAGACACACAGATAATCTGCAACAGGTTAGTGAATAATTTTTTATTTTTTACTTTTCTCTCCGACTAGATTTCAGATGATGTGCAAATAAATGCCTTCTCAGACATTCCAAATACTACTGTAGGATAATGTGAAATAGTTTCTAGGGGTTGGGTAGTGTTCACTGAATTGTGTGGAGTAATTATTTTCACTCCCTACACCTGGCAGTCCGATAATATCTCTAAAGAGTGGACGGAGAGAGTACAAGACCAAAAAATGTTTTCAGTGCTCACCGCGACGATGATTACGGAACCTACAAACAGCAGTAGAAGTGTACTGTTCTTTATTCCGCTGTGTGTTTATATACAGCCTGAGGCTTTTTCAAAAATAAAATAGCTGCAGGAAAGCAGAAAAAACTTCATATTTCGTCTATTTCCAGAGACTTTCTCTCATATTTTATACATTGGGCAGTGCGTGTTTTGAATTCCAGAACGTGAAATTTTTTCTGTCTCAAAATATCTAAAGCTACTTCGGGCCCCACCCACCATCCTTTGCTATGGGTACCGTGGTTATTTCCTGGGCGTCAAGCGAGAGGGAGTGACGTTAACCGCTCACCTCCATCTAGTGCCGAGTTGAAGAATGAGTGCTGCCCTACGTTCATTCATGGCACGTGCAGGTCAACCCTACCCATTTAACACAGTATAAACGACGATTTAATAATGTCTGCAACAAAGTGTCAGAGGTGAAAAAGACATGTATTCTGCTGTTATGTTTATGTCATACTTGAATGGCTATTCTAAACTTAAAATTAGATAAAACACCTTTCAGTAGTTCACCAAATATTACATCCTGAACATATGACGTTTTAATCGTGTCGATAATTAGAAAAGAAGAGAACGAATAACAATAGGCATAGACGATAAATATTATTCTCCTAGTCCCCTCAAGTTTCGTCATGTTTTTACTAAAAATTATGGGAAAGATGTAAAATTAAGCAGATCTTTTAAAATAATCGGGTATGATTTGAAGTTTTAAATATTTCTGTCTTGGCTATAAACGTAAAATTCATCCAAAGACAAATTATTGCATCTGGAGACAGAAACGTTGCGAAAACCTTAAGCCCAATCAAATATACGATCCTAGAATTGTAACAGTGTGTGTCTGGGACATAATAATGGCAATATTTCGGGGACCCACTGTTCCTTGTTACACCCGCTCGCCACGGTGAGGCACAGGATGTGAGCGGGACCTGAAACAAACAAAACAGAACACAACAAAAACACAAAGGCGCGTTTGGCGACTGTGCGAAAGCGCCGAACACTGTAAAACACTAATACGTACAGTCTGCAAATAAGAACAAATATGAAAACAGGAACTTACCTGCGCTGTTCGTAATCTTCAATTTCATGGTAATGAGTCTTCTTGTAGGTACAGCGAGGAATTTAAAAATATTATTCTGACCGCAGTACACCATTCATTCGATACATAAAAAGTATACTTTCTTCTCTGCTGCTGTGACTTGTGCATTATAGTTACAGTCCTTACAAGAAAGGATCACGTAACGAACATTAAAATACAGCTGAATGTTTTTGACTGTCGCAGATGGAAGCGCGGTGTAAAGAAGATCATTTATCATTTCCGTTAAGTTTTGGTTACTCATCGAAAACATGAAATTTCTATATCTTCTTGCATTGAACGCACAATGTACGTAAATTGATCGTCTTGAAATGTAGTTTGGAAGTTGAAGGGACTTACAGATGCGGTCCGTTTCCTGACCATGTGGACTGAATGTAGCGTACTACAGGTGTTACCAGCGGTGATCCATTTTATGTGCTAAATGTTTCCCTCCCTCCCTGACGCCTCTCATATATTTATATTTTTGTGGCCCTCCCTGATGCCTGAGCTAAAAAATAACGTCGATTGTTACACATTTAAATAGCTGCCAGTTCAAAAATATGTCGCCTTCAATCAGTAAATAAAGAACTATACTAATGGTGATCAACATGGTAATTGGACAAGCAGAGGAAGCTTGAAGTATTCAGACAACAAATAAATAGTTACGTTCGTCATCGCACTATAAATCTAAAGCCATATGAAGCCTGGTGGCAAGTGACAGTCCTACACACTAACAACACATACACTTCAGCTAATATGTATAAGTTTGTTCGGTGTTGCTTTTTGAGCATTACGGGTGTTTAATTGTGGATTTGTGTTGTGTGTTTCTACGGATTTAAAAAAAAGTCGATGGCTTCTACTGAAACTGCACATCCAATGCATCGCCTTCACATGACGCTTCATTCAGTTCGGAAATCAAAAGATAACATACGTGCAGTCCAATAAATGACGTTCAGATTAATTCATCGGCAAAGCAAACAAAGGAAATTTTGGCGGTGATAAACCAGCCTAGTGTAATACAGCCCGGTGCCTAGTCACAGGAATGTCCACAGCTAACAAATTCTTTTTCAATCTAATATAATTCTTTGGCTCGAACGTTAATTTTTAAGTCAGTTAAATTTTCTCTATATCAAACCCTCAACCAAGACGACCAATGAAGATTTTATCGACATGTGAAATGTAAACTACTGACACGATTTTGTTTCTCCGTTCCTAACAATGTAGAAGAAAAATGTCCATGACTCACCGTTCGTCGATGGCGCTCGTGCTGACCCTCGATGTGTGGGACCTACCTTTAGTTTTCCAGGGCTGTTACCGTTGGCGTGTTGCTCCAATTGCCGTGGTCCTCTTTTCGAAGTCCTTCTTCGAATGTATAGTGTTGAAATCCTTGGATTGTTAGAACCGTTGACAAAATCACTGCACTTATCATTACACCACTATCACTAACACTAGTACTTACGAGGTCGTTGAAGACACTTTCATATTCAGATCACACATCATTAAACATAAAATGATCAAAAGGAACGCTAAGTTGCCACAGACGCACTCGAAAACGCTAATCACTGAAAACACAATTTGAAATTATAAAGAGCATCACATATTTTAAAATTACGTGGAATATTGTTTTATTCACTGCACAGCCATTCTCGAAAATAACTTTTAAGTTCGTTGCACAAACACTTCCGGAAACATAAGACTTTTGTTTATTCAGTGTTTAAACACTCACGAAAACGAAATAATTTTTACATTCGGCCCACGAACACTCCCGAAAATAAGACAGAAATTTAGAAGTTGTACGAAAAAATACATTAGGGCCTGCCTCCCTCTTTCCTTCGCTTTCTGCCTGCCTGCCTGCCTGCCTACACGTGGAACTTATATTTATCGAAAATATTAACTTTGTACTCGTATTGTGTCCGACAAGAAATTTAGGGAATGAGAGAGAGAGAGAGAGAGAGGATTAATATTAACACTTCAATGAAGCCTTATTTTGCAAAAGGTAACTGATGAAATCTGTAAGAATCACCAAAAGAGCTCAGATTTGCCTACAGTTTAATTGAACCGGTACACTGGGAAGTTTTACCGACGACATCTACAAATAACTTGGTCCTAAGAATGTCTAATAGCGAATTAATTGCAATGAAGTTCGCACTGAAATCATACTTTGAAAAATCACACTGAAGAAAGCCAATGAAATGTCAGGGAGATCGAAAACATTTTATAATCTGTGTGTGTTTTCAGTATTATAAAAATTCCCTATGATCTTCATTGTTAAATTTACTGCCAAGATCCTGCAGTGACCAGCGAATTCCGGCTGTTGTCCCAGGTAAGTGTTTCCCCAGGAAGGACTCGCCTTTAACGTATTTAGGAATAATAACAACAACAGCCACAATAATATTTAGGAAAAGACAAGTTTTATTAAATTTTATTAATAATTATATTGTTGTTTAGATATTCGCAATAGACCGTGACTTTTGTTTAGGAGGATTCACTAACGTTTATTTGTGCATCATCTAGAAATGTTAACAGATCCATGGGTATAGTATGAGAAACAACAAAGAAAGGAAACTTGTTCCATTTAAGAACCGAAGTGTTATCCGTTCGAAAAGATATTTAAGCAGAAACTAAAATTTATATAAATTTGTATATCAAGAAGTTAACAAATTAATGTTACACTGAATAACTAAAACCGGTTGGCAATGGATGCATGTGGATGTACAGATAGTGTCAGTTAAATGGGCCGGCCATTCAGAAGGTAGAAGAGAACCACAACCACAAGAGAGATTATTAGTTTGTTTAGTTTGTTAGTAGAAATAAATATAAGAGTGGTGATTTGTGCCATTTATATGCATGTTGCTAACATAAAATTCTCATTTTTCTTAGCGTCTCTAATTCTCTGTTCCAACGTAACTTATTTTAAGGACAGAAAAATCAAATTTTCTGAATATTGGTGTGATCACTTGAGAGAACTGTGCTTAAACATGCGAAATAAGAGGGCACTGAAGACGTAAATGAAGTTAAGTACGACGTTTTACAGAGAAGCATAGGGAGGGGGTGGGGGGGAGATT
>JGI20166J26741_11573918_pt1 | contig 11923 bp, 5 predicted proteins | sample TergutCu122P5_FD_26741 | JGI IMG/M metagenome (IMG submission 26741) | reverse complement strand
GCGGAAAAAATCGTCGCCGGTCAATGCCGCTCTATGGGCGTAAAGGTGGAGGGTTAAAGACATGAAAACGACGAAAAGAATCCAAACATGGGACAAACTGGACCGCGAAAAAACCTATACGCTGAGTGACGCGATCGAGGCATTGCGCGCATACGCGTCCAAGAAATTCGACGAGACGCTGGAGCTGGCGATTCGTCTGGGCGTCGACCCGGCGAAACAGGATCAGAATATCCGCATCATGTTGGCGTTGCCGAACGGCACCGGCAAAAAGGTGCGCGTGGCGGTGATTACGAATGACAAGGCGGACGATGCCAAAAAAGCGGGCGCGGACGTGGTCGGCGGCGAAGAATTGATCGAAAAGATCGCGAACGGATTCATGGAATTCGACCGCGTGATCGCGACCCCGGATATGATGCCGAAAATGTCGAAAATCGCGCGCGTCCTGGGGCCAAAGGGATTGATGCCGAATCCGAAACTGGGCACCGTCACGAACAACGTGGCCGACGGCGTGAAAACCGCGAAATCGGGTCAGGTTGAACTGCGCGCCGAGAAAAAGGGAATCATCCATGCCGGCATCGGCAAAATGTCCTTTGCCACCGACAAACTGATCGAAAACGCGAATGCCGTGATCGACGCCCTGAAAAAGGCGAAACCGGCATCGGTCAAGGGCCAATATATCCTTGGCGCGGCTGTTTCGACGACCCAGGGACCGGGCGTAAGGGTGTCAATATAGTGTAGCAGGTCAAGTAACTATATCAAATGAAAGAAGTAAAATGAAAATAGTAACGCTAAAACACAATATCGAAACAAATGTAATTCCACAATGTAGCGCGGTATCGAAATTGCCGAATGATGGGATAATTTTGAATGTAACGGTGAATTCCGAAAAGGATATTGTGTTTAGCGTAACAAATATACGCGAAAGTGGATCTGAGTATTTTAGTTCCCCGGAAGCAAAACGGGAAATACTTGATCTGTATCGCACTAGGTACAACCTATATAGATTCATGAAATCTGGTTCGGGTGCGAAGAATATAGTTTTTGATAATTTTGAGAATGGTAAACGGGTGTATAGTTAAAGTTTTTTGGATGGTTTTATAAGTATTAAAACCTTCCCCGGCGTGCGATACTGACACGTCACCCCTTTCAAGGAGGGGAATAGAGATTCTTGTCCAAGACTGATGGTGTCGGAAACGACTTAATCCCCATCATAGACAAAAGAGTTCATGCTCTTTTGGGACAGGTAGGTGGGGCGGGTTTGTCCCCCGGGCCCCGTGACAATCGCAGATTGTCATGGGCAGGGTCAAACCCGCCTAAACAAAAGGCGACCTTGGGGACAAGGTCGCCCCACCCAAAGAGCCCCAGCCGCAGGGTTGGAAAATTAATGAAAAAGAAAGGCAATGCAAAGATGAAAAAGAACGAAAAATCTGAATTGATTTCATCGTTGCATGATCATCTGAAAGACGCCGGCGGCGTGTTCGTTATCGAAAATCACGGGCTTTCCGTAAAGGAAACCGAAGATTTGCGGAAACGGCTGCGCGGTCTGGTGTCCGTGTTCAAAATCATTAAAAACCGTCTGTTCAAATTGGCCGTCAACGACACCAATTTCACAGACTTGTCCGGAATGATGAAACGGCCGACGGCCGTTGCCATCGCGACGGATCCGCTGGCGGTGACCAAGGTTTTGGCCGCGTTCGCGGAAACGCATCCGAACCTGACGCTTGTCGGCGGAAAGATGGATGCGAATGTTTTGAACGCAGATGGGATCGTGCAATTGTCCAAACTGCCGTCCTTGCTTGAAATTCGGGGAACGATCGCGCGCATCCTGGTTGAACCGGCGTCGCGTTTGGCCCGCGTTTCGGCGGAATACGGAAAGAAATAATTTATGATTTATGATTTCTGATTTATGATTTAAAAAATCGTAAATCGTACATCGTAAATCGAAAATCAAAAAGGTGAAAAAATGGCTGATATCAAAAAAATCGTCGAAGAACTGTCCAAGCTGTCCGTCATGGAAGCCGTGGAATTATCCAAAGCGTTGGAAGAAGCGTGGGGCGTTTCCGCCGCCGCCGCGGTCGCCGTCGCCGGTCCCGCCGCGGGTGCCGCCGCCGCCGAAGAAAAGACCGAGTTTGACGTTGTGCTGGCGGATGCCGGTGCGAACAAGCTGGGCGTGATCAAGGTTGTGAAAGACGCGACCGGATTGGGTCTGTCCGAAGCCAAGGCATTCGTCGAATCCGCGCCAAAGACCGTCAAAGAAGGTCTGAGCAAGGATGACGCGGCCGCGTTGAAGAAAAAGCTGGAAGAAGCCGGCGCCAAGGTTGAGGTAAAATAACGAAAAACGAAAAACGAGAAACGAAAAACGAATTATTATCGTCTTTCGTTTTTCGTCTTTCGTCTCTCGATTAACCGCCCCAACCAAAAGCCGAATCATTGAAAACGAAAAGCAAAATATCTTTTTTAAAAAAATATCTGCCCCCGGTGATTGTTTCGCTGGGTGTTGTCGCATTTTTTATGATGCGTCATTTATATCCGGATCCAAAGCCGGGTTGGCTGATGGTGGCGGAAGGGATTTTTTGGCTGGCGATGATGGCCACGCTTGTCGTGTGGTCGCGATATATGAAAAATAAAAAATAGTTTTGATTATTGATTTTGCGAAATCAATGATCAAAATTTTTACAAAAATTACGCAGTAATTTTTGTCATTGCGGCGAAGGCCGCAATAGGGCATTGAACCATCGGTGCCCATAATTGGGAAATAAAATATTCGACAGAATTACGATAATTAATATCGTAATTCAAAAACCGATATTTCATAGACCCTATTGCGGACCAAGTCCGCAATGACAAATTTCTTTCAGAAATTTGTCTTAAAAAAGTTTGTAGAAAGAAAGGACGTACACATGGCAGTCATTCAGAAATTAAGAAAATCTTTTGGACGCAGCTTTTTGCAAACCCCGCTGCCCGATCTGGTCGAAATTCAATACGATTCTTATCGCGACTTTTTGCAGGCGGACGTCGCGCCCGAAAGCAGAAAGAACATCGGGCTGCAAAACGTGTTCAAATCGCTGTTCCCGATTCGTGATTACGCCGGCGTCGCCGATTTGGAATTCGTGGAATATGGCCTGGACAAACCGCAATACAATGTGCGGGAATGCATGCTGCGCAACATGACGTACGGCGCGCGGCTGAAACTGAAACTGCGCCTGATTATCTGGGACGTGGCCGAGGACGGCAAAAAATCCATCCGCGATATCAAGGACCAGGAAATATTCATGGGCGACATTCCGCTGATGACCGAACGCGGAACATTCGTGGCGTCCGGCGTCGAACGCGTCGTGGTGTCGCAGATGCACCGGGCCCAGGGTGTGGTATTCGGCACGACCAAGGAATCCAAGGTTGCGGGAAACCCGACGACATACACCGCGCGCATCATTCCGGAACGCGGGTCATGGATTGATTTTGAAGAATCCAAGGGAATCATTTACGTCCGCATCGACCGTCGGAGAAAGGTTCCGGCGACGACGTTGTTACGCTGTCTGCCGACCGCCGCGGACGAAAAGAAATTCGTCGCTGATCCGCGCCGCGCGAATATCACCGGCATGACGGATGCCGAAATCTTGTCCGCATTCTATAAAAAAATCCCGCTGTCGTTCGACGGAAAATTCTGGACCGGCAACATTTCATCGTACGACGGATTGGGCCCGTATCGTTTGAATTACGATCTATTGGATCCGAAAACCAAAAAGCCGATGGCGACCAAGGGCGAACGTCTGAACGCGAAAAAAATCGAAAAAATTTCGGGCGTCAGCAAATCGTTCCTGATCGATCCGGAACAGCTGGTCGGCGAATATCTGTTCGACGCCGTTGCCGATGGCAATGAAACGCTGTTCGTGTCGGGCGTTGAGATCACCGAAGAAGTGTTGCGCGACATCGAAAAACTGAATGTCAAAGCCATTTCGTTAATTTCCATCGACAACATGGCATACGGCGCGCATATGCGCAATACCCTGGTCGCGGACAAAACGGCCACGCGCGACGAGGCGCTGATCGAAATCTATAACGTCATCCGGCCCGGCGAACGCCCGACGGTGGACGCGGCGGCGAACCTGTTTTCCCATCAGGGTTTCGATGCGGCATACTATGATTTGTCCGCGGTCGGCCGCTTTAAATTGAACAAGCGTTTGAAAATCGATTCCGGAAAGCGGCCCGAAGACGAACGTCTGTTGACCAAGGCGGATGTTATTGCCGTTATCCAAACGCTGGCCAACATTATCGACCACAAGGATACGATCGACGACATCGACAACCTCTCCAACCGGCGCGTGCGTGCGGTCGGCGAATTGTTGGAACAGCAATTTAGAATCGGGATGAGCCGCATCGAACGTCTGGTGCGCGAAAATCTGTCCAGCCCGAATATCGTGAATATGAAGCCCCAGGATATCATCAATGCGAAACCGCTGATGTCGCTGATTTCCGAATTTTTCGGCACATCGCAATTGTCGCAATTTATGGAGGCGTACAATCCGTTGGCGGAATTGGAACACAAACGTCTGATTTCCGCGATGGGTCCCGGCGGATTGAACCGCGAACGCGCGGGCATCGATGTCCGCGACGTGCATCCGACGCATTACGGGCGGCTGTGCCCCATTCACACGCCCGAAGGCGCGAACATCGGACTGATCAACCATTTGTCGTCGTACGCGCGCGTCAATCCGTACGGATTTATCGAAACGCCGTATTATGTGGTCAAAAATAACAAGGTCACCGAAGAAATCGTTTATCTGACCGCCGACGAGGAAATCGGGCATAAAATCGCCCAGGGAAATACCCCGACCACCGCGGCCGGCACACTGGCCGAAGAAATGGTCACCGCGCGCGTCGACGGCGAATTCACGATCATCCCGCGCGAAGAAGTGACGCTGATCGACGTCGCCCCGCGTCAGGTGGTGTCCATTGCGACCGGTCTGATTCCGTTCGTCGAAAACGACGACGCGAACCGCGCGCTGATGGGATCGAACATGCAGCGTCAGGCGGTGCCGTTGCTGCGCGCCGACGCGCCGTTGGTCGGCACCGGGATAGAGCGCGAGGTCGCGCGCGATTCCCGCTCGGTCAAGGTTGCGAAACATTCCGGCGTCGTGGAATCGGTCGACGCAAACCGCATCGTTATCAAATGCATGAATTCGCGCAATGTCCTGACCGGCGTCGACGTGTATGATTTGGAAAAATTCGCGCGGTCGAATTCCGAAACATTGATCCATCAGAAACCGTTGGTCAAGGTTGGCGACCGTGTCAGTGCGGGCGACATCATCGCGGACGGATCCAGTACGGATCATGGCGAAATGGCGTTGGGCAAAAACGTCGTGGTCGCGTTCGTGCCGTGGCGCGGATACAATTACGAAGATTCCATCGTGATTTCGGAACGCATTTCCCGCGACGACGTGTTCACGTCCATCAAGATCATCGAAAAAGAATTCAAGGTGCGCGACACGCAACTGGGCCCGGAATCATTCACCCGCGACATCCCGAACGTATCCGAAGAATCGTTAAAGAATCTGGACGAATCCGGCATCATCTATATCGGCGCCCACGTGGCCCAGGGGGACATCCTGGTCGGCCGCGTGTCACCGAAATCGGAAACGTTGCTGACGCCCGAAGAATCGTTGTTGCGCAATATCTTTGGTGAAAAGGCATTGTCGGTCAAAGATACAAGCCTGCGCGTCGGCCCGAACGAGGAAGGCGTCGTGATCGGCGTGAACGTCCTGACCCGGCATGGCGTGAAAAAAGACGAACGGACGCAGATGATCGAATTGCAGAAAATCGAATCGATCAATAAAAACCGCGAAGAAAAGGTCGCGATCATGGAACGCGGCTTTGCGGATCAGGTGTTGCAACTGGCCGACGGTCAGACGATCGTCAACGGCACCGGTTCGGTCAAACCGTTCATCGGAAAAAAATTGTCGTCCGAAATCGCGGACGCGATCCGCGCGACCGACGTCAAAAAGATGTCCATCAAGGACGCATCGATCCAGGAAAAGATCGACGAGTTAAAGGAACAGCATCTGATCGTTCTGAAAGAATTGAATGACATGGCGGATTTGGAAATCGAAAAAGTCCGCGAAAGCAATTCGCTGAATGCCGGCGTTCTGAAAGAGATCAAGGTGTACATCGCGCATAAAATGAAACTGCAGCCCGGCGACAAAATGGCCGGCCGCCACGGGAACAAGGGCATCGTGTCAAAGGTCGTTCCGATCGAAGACATGCCGCATCTGACGGACGGGACGCCGGTCGATATCGTTCTGAATCCGCTGGGCGTGCCGTCGCGTATGAACGTGGGCCAGATTTTGGAAACGCACCTGGGCGCGGCGTCGCTGGGTCTGGGCAAACAGATCGGCGAAGTGCTGGACGAAATTCGGGCCAAACGCGCCGTGACGGACGACCTGCGCAACATCATCGGAAAAATCTATGGCAAAGACACCGCGGCCGCATTGGAAAAAATGACGGACACGGATGTGCGCGCGAACGCGGCGTTATTGCGCGACGGCGTGCCGTTCGCGACGCCGACGTTCGACGGCGCGACGTCCGACGACATTCATAAAATGCTGAAACTGGCGAAATTGCCGGAAAGCGGTCAGGTGACATTGATCGACGGCATGACCGGCGAAAAATTCGCGCGCCCCGTGACCGTCGGCGTCATGCACATGCTGAAACTGCATCACTTTGTGGATGAAAAAATTCACGCGCGTTCCGTCGGATCGTACAGCCTGGTCACGCAACAACCCTTGTCGGGCAAGGCGCACATGGGCGGACAACGTCTCGGCGAAATGGAGGTTTGGGCGTTAGAGGCGCACGGCGCGGCGCATTTGTTGAAAGAAATGCTGACCGTGAAATCGGACGATATCACCGGCCGGAACAAGATGTACGAAACCGTCATCAGCGGCAGCACGGACATCCAGACCGGAACCCCCGAAGCGTTCAACGTCTTTATGCGCGAATTAAAGGGATTGGGCCTGGCGATGGTGCCGAAGAAAATATGATCGATCGTAGGGGCGCGTCGTGACGCGCCCAGGGCGGCTCACGAGCCGCCCCTACGGAATCCTAGAATAGAAAAAAAGGAACAGCGAATGAATATGCTTCAGAAAATTTTCGGACAAATCGAAACGAAAGAGCAGTTTGATGCTTTGCAGATCAAAATCGCATCGCCCGAAGAAATCTTGTCTTGGTCGCATGGCGAAGTGAAAAAGCCGGAAACCATCAATTACCATTCGTTGAAACCGGAATCGGACGGCTTGTTCTGTCAGCAAATCTTTGGCCCGGTCAAGGATTACGAATGCGCGTGCGGCAAATACAAACGCATCAAATTCCGCGGCGTCGTCTGCGAACGCTGCAACGTCGAGGTCGGATCGTCGAGCGTCAGACGCGAACGCATGGGGCATATCAAGCTGGCGACGCCGGTATCGCATACCTGGTTCCTGCGCGAGGGAAAGATCGCGACATTGCTGAACAACATGCCGCAGAAAAAGTTGGAACAGGTTATTTACTATGACGCGTATATCGTGACGGAACCGGGTCTGACCAATCTGAAATTATACGACGTGATTTCCGAAGAAGAATATCAAAGCGCGTTGGAGGAATTCGGGGCGGACGCGTTCCGCGTCGGCATCGGCGCCGAAGGCGTGCGCGACGTGATCGCGAACATGGATCTGGGCGACGAACGCACGAAACTGCGCAGTGAGCTGAACGAAACGAAATCCGAGGCAAAGCGCAAGGGCATCATCAAACATCTGAAACTGGTCGAGAGTTTCATGGATTCGAATACCGAACCGTCGTGGATGTTACCCGATATCATTCCGGTGATTCCGCCGGATATGCGGCCGTTGGTGACGCTGGATGCCGGACATGTCGCGGCGTCCGACCTGAACGACCTGTATCGCCGCGTGATCATCCGCAACAACCGGTTGAAAAAATTGGTCGATCTGCACGCGCCGGAAATCATCATCCGCAACGAAAAAAGAATGTTGCAGGAAGCGGTCGACGCATTGTTCGACAACGGGCACAAGGCGCGGCCGTTGGTGTCGCAAAACCGCCGCCCGCTGAAATCATTGTCGGATTCGCTGATCGGAAAATCGGGCCGGTTCCGGATGAACATGTTGGGCAAACGCGTGGATTATTCCGGCCGTTCCGTCATTGTGTCGGGGCCAAGCTTGAAATTGTATCAGGTCGGATTGCCGAAAACCATGGCGTTGGAATTGTTCAAACCGTTCGTGTTCGCGCGCCTGCTCGCCGGCGATTACGCCAACACGTTAAAGACCGCGCGGAAAATGGTCGAAAACGGCGAAGACGTCGTGTGGGAGATATTGGACGAGGTCGTGCATCAGCATCCGGTCTTGTTAAACCGCGCGCCGACGCTGCACCGTCTGTCCGTGCTGGCGTTCGAACCGGTCTTGATCGAGGGCAAGGCGATCCGCCTGCACCCCCTGGTTTGCAAGGGATTCAACGCCGACTTTGACGGCGACCAGATGGCCGTTCACGTTCCGATTTCATTAGAGGCGCAGTTAGAGGCGCGCACATTGATGCTGGCCACCAACAATATCTTGTCGCCGGCATCGGGCGATCCCATGATCGTCCCATCCCAAGACATGGTGTTGGGCGTGTACTATATTTCGCTGATGGATGGCGAGCATACGGATAAATCGCCAATATTCACAGGAATGGACGAAATCAAACTGGCGCTGCACAACGGGTCGATCACGCTGCACACGCCGATCGTCACACGGTATCGCGGCGAACGGGTCAAGACGACCGCGGGCCGGATGATGTTGGGCGAACTGTTGCCGAAAAAACAGAACATCCCGTTTTCATTGGTGAATCAGCCGATGGCGAAAAAGCAGATCGAATCTTTGCTGACCTATACGTACGAGGTCTGCGGGGATCAGGATATGATCTTTCTGGCCGACGCGTTGAAAAACATCGGGTTCGAACAGGCGGCGCGTTCCGGCATTTCGATCGGGCACGACGACATCGTGATTCCGGACGAGAAAAAACAGATGATCGAAAACGCCGAACGCGAGGCGGGCGAAATCGAAAACCAATATCAAAACGGTCTGATTTCCCATGGCGAGCGGTACAATAAATTGGTCGACATGTGGCAACGCGTGACGAACAAACTGGGCGATCTGGCCTTTTCGGGATTGCGCAAAACGACCGGGGAAAACTGGAACTCTATCATTATGATGGCGGATTCCGGCGCCCGCGGATCGAAATCGCAGATTCAACAGCTGGCCGGCATGCGCGGCATGATGCAAAAACCCGACGGGTCTATTGTAGAGGTTCCGATTATCTCGAACTTCAAAGAGGGTCTGACCATGTCGGAATACTTTACGTCGACGCACGGCGCGCGCAAGGGATTGTCCGATACGGCCTTGAAAACCGCGGAATCGGGGTATCTGACGCGGCGTCTGGTTTCGTTGGCGCATAACACCGTGGTCACCGAACATGATTGCGGCACGCATGAATTCATCACGGCGACGCCGATCTACAACGGATCCGTGTTGGCCGTGTCATTGGGCAATGTGGTGTTGGGCCGCACGGCGGCGAACGACATCGTTCATCCCGTGACCGGCGCGGTCATCGTCGCGGCCGGCGATCTGATTACCAAGGCCGCGGCCAAGGCCATCGACGCATCCGGATTGCCGTCGGCGGACATCCGTTCCGTTCTGACCTGTCAATCCGACGGATTGTGCGCGAAATGTTACGGCATGGATTTGTCGCGTTCCGCATTGGTTCACGTGGGCGAGGCGGTCGGCGTTATCGCGGGCCAATCCATCGGCGAACCGGGAACCCAATTGACACTGCGAACCTTCCACGTCGGCGGTATTGCCGAAGGCGGCGCGTCGAACCACTTTATCGAGGCCCCGGTCGACGGCACGATCAAATTCGACGGCGTCGCGACGATCACCAACACGGCGGGCCGCATGGTGGTGATTTCGCGCAATTCGAAAATCGCGATCGTGGATAAAAAAGGCGTCGAACTGTTCAGTCAGAAATTGCCGTACGCGTCCATGCTGATCGTCAAAGACGGGGCCAAGGCGGCGCGCGGCGACAAACTGGTCGAATCCGATCCGTATTCCAATTTGATCATCGCGGAAAAAGACGGCATCGTCCAATTCAGCGATCTGGTCGAAAACGTTTCGTATTCCGAAGAATTGGATCCGTTGACCGGCATCGTGTCGCGCAAGGTGACCAATTGGAAAACCGTGACGAAAAAACCGTTGAAACCGTCGATATCATTGGTCGGCGGCGACGGCCGGGTTTTGAACCTGGGCGGGAAAAAGATGGCGGAATACATGCTGCCGATCTATGCCGTTTTGAACGTCGCGGATAAACAGACCGTGCGCGCGGGCGATATCTTGGCCCGCATCCCGGTCGAAATGCGGAAAACGCGCGATATTACCGGCGGGCTGCCCCGCGTCAACGAATTGCTAGAGGTGCGTCATTCCAAAACGCCGGCATTGCTGGCCGAAATCGATGGCGAGATTGAAATCGATGACGAGGGCAAGGCGAAGATCATCGTCCGCATCGTTCCGGACAACGGCACCGCGCCGGTCGAATACGCGATTCCAAAGGGCGTGAACCTGCTTGTCCGCGCGGGCGACATGGTGAAAAAGGCCGACATGATCGTCGACGGCGATCCGGTGCCGGGCGACATCCTGCGAATTTTGGGTCAAAAAGCGTTGGCGCAATTCATGGTGGAACAGATTCAACAAGTATATCGTTTACAGGGCGTGACCATCAACAACAAACACATGGAAATCCTGATCCGCGAAATGACGCGCCGCGTCGAAATCACGGCGCCGGGCGATACCGTGTTCCTGACGGGCCAGGTGGTCGATCATGTCGATTTAGAGGAAGAAAACGAACGCGTGGCGCGCGATGGCGGCAAGGTGGCCGAAGCGTCCCAGGTCCTGGTGGGTCTGACCCGCGCGTCGCTGACATCCCGGTCGTTCATTTCGAACGCCTCGTTCCAACAGACGACGCGCGTTCTGGTCGATGCAGCGATTGCGGGCGCGACGGACAAACTGGTCGGCATCAATGAAAACCTGATGGTCGGACGCTTGATCCCGGTTGGCACCGGCGCGTATGTGCGCCGCGTGCGCGAGATTGCAAAGGCCGAGGAAGACGCCGAAAAACTGGCGTCCGAAAACGCCGCCGGCCAGCAACAGTTGTTGGGAATCTAATTTTTCCATCCGAAATCACATTGGCGGCGTCGGGCAACCCTCGTGTATGTCTAATACACGTCGGGTCGCCCGCCACCGCCAAGCTGACCTAATGGATAAAAATAATTTGATTTTTTTTCGCGCCCGGTGGGCGCGTTTTAATTTAAAATAATTTGCATTTATGAAAGTTATTTGTTATTTTGCTAATACGAAACAAGGAGAAAATTTATGGACTATGCCAGTATCAAATCCGAAGCGGAACAGAAAACGGCGGCGACAATCGACGTGTTGCGGGGCGAACTGAACGGGCTGCGCACCGGGCGCGCGTCGGTGCACTTGTTGGACGGCGTCCGTGCCGAGGTGTACGGGATGGAAATGCCGATCGATCAATTGGCGACCATTTCGACGCCGGAACCGCAGACGATATCGGTTTCCGTTTGGGATATCACCAACGCGGCAAAGATTGAAAAGGCGATCCGCGATTCCGGACTGGGCCTGAACCCCATGACGGCGGGCGGGGTGATCCGCCTGAACCTGCCGCCGCTAACCGAAGAACGCCGCAAAGAATTGGTCAAAGTCGCGGGCAAATACGCCGAAGAGGCGAAAATTTCCATGCGCAACATCCGCCAAGATTTGATGGGAAAAATAAAGCGCGCGGAAACGGACAAAGAAATTTCCGAAGACGACCGCAAGCGGTACGAAGAAGATTT
>JGI20166J26741_11573807_pt1 | contig 11923 bp, 9 predicted proteins | sample TergutCu122P5_FD_26741 | JGI IMG/M metagenome (IMG submission 26741) | reverse complement strand
TACAGTGGTTGCTGCGTGTGGTATTTTGTGCTGTGGTTTTTTCAAGTAGCTGGTCTGGTGTGGAGCTGAGGGTTATGCGTCCGGTTTGCAGGATGCTGGTCAGACAAATATTTGCCTACAGGGACTTCATTTAAACACATTTTTGTCAGCCTTATAGGAAACGAAACTCATAGAGAATGTCATGTACTATAAATTGTCACGTTTAAGTAAATCGTAAACTTCCTTTAAGTCTACGAATAGCTGATGCACTAACCCAATGTATTATTATTTTTTCTTAATTACACGTATTGGACGAATGCAGGGTGTAGGACAGTAGTTGGCCTGTTACGTCAATATCTACACTGATGATCCCCAATAATTTTTCTGTATAGGAGATAAACTTTACAGCAGGATATCGGTTACAATTTTGTGTGTAATTGATAAGAATGAGATGGGTCAGTAATTACTACAGTCTGTTTTATCACACTTCTTGTAAAAGGGTACAATGATTGACTCTTTCCACTGATTAGGCTGTTCTTCCTTATTCCAAATAGAATAAATAAGATAATGGGCCAAAGAATGAATTGTTCTATCATGTGCTGGAATAAATTTTTCTGAATTTGATTACTAGCTTGTGATTTACGTCTCTGTCAATTTTCTATAGCCGTCTAAACTTCGAAGGTACTAAGCCAGACAACCAGTGGCTCTGCTGTACGCATATAATTCCGTCTAACATCATTAATCCCGTGTATATTTAATAGCTTCACCTCTTTAAAATAACGTGGGAGTCTGCAAGCAGATTATGTTTCTCATCCTTTACTGTATTAACTCTAGGCTGTAACCTTTCTGAAATTATTTGATAGACCTACAGAAGTCCTGCTGTTTGTTTCATGTTCATTAATTTTAACTCTCAAATATTCTTTCTCTCTTTGTTACTAAAATGTCATCTAGCCCCACCTCATTATATTGTTCAGATTATTTACATTTCTTTGGTTTGGATCCTGTAACCTTGCATTTTAGCCCCCTTCCTTTGATCACTATCATTTGAGTTCTCCAAAATTGCGAAAATGTTTGAGTGTTGAATGTAATCCTGTTCCCTCACTTCCATCTGACTTAGCTTCTTGAGAATGAATTTGTTCAAATCGAATTCGTGTGCTTCTCCTTTACGTACCGGCAGGTTTTCCCTAACTTTCCAACAACCTGACAGTGGTCAGTATCACAGACACCTCTCCTGCAATATCATACATCGAATATACTTAAATGCCATCTTCTGTCGTTACGTGATCAATCTGACTGTGAGCCTTTCCATCAGGGGAGGTTTCGACTAGACTTTTGATGTGTTGAATTTTAGTGCTCTAAAAACATGTGTTTTACTGTGATAATGTAAACGCTCATTCCCAGTTGTCAGAAAATATCTCGTCTCCCAATTTTTGCATTAGATCTCTTATCACAATTCTAATTGATACTTAAGGAGGTAACCAAACACCAACTCTAATTCCTCTTAGAAAGTGTCCTTTGGGTCGTCACTTTTATCCTTACTGCGGTGCATGAGAGTTCAGAACAATGACGGAACACTCCAGTTACCTACCAGTACTAAATGTGACATCACATCACTAACAAACTTTACTGTCTTAGTTGCTGACACAATTCTGTGGTGTACAAAATATCCTGTTCCTAATTTGTGATTTTCATTTCCTTTTCCATAGAAAAAGGTATAATCCTCTTCTCTTTCGGTGCCTCCCTACAGAGGATTACAGAGAACTCATAAACATTAGCACCAACAGAAGACTGTAATGATATATATTTGTATTCAGTTACACACAAAATTATTTAGAGACGTAAAATGGCTATATTTAATCTAAATTATATATATTTTTAGCAAAGCTTTAATTGTTAATCGTAAATATGTTCTTTCGTAAATTATCTACCTGTAGATGTCGTACAGGGACCGAAACATGTAGGTGGAGCATCACAAAATAACAAATAGTTATTTGTGGCTACATTTACATTTAGATGGATAAAATACTCTATAATAAAGCTATTGCACGTCACGTCATTTTGAACTTTTCCAGCACACTGGTAACTTTATGTAACTCACTGAAAAGTTACATGTTGCTAAACACACTTTTTTACGCGTGTAATTTGTTCTCACAATAAACAGCGATTATTTCCCTAAGTAGCCTTTACCGGTTGCTCGTTTTAATTGGGACGGCCCATTCTGCCTTTGAGATGGAAACTGAATATGCAATTGTCTGAAAAGTTACCGCACAACTGACTTATTTATTTATTTTATTTTGTCCTCATGTTATGACTTGGCGGCCCTGTGTGGCAATGAATTTGAGACAGATCCGCGCCGCGCAAGCACAGGAAGTCTAATTTTGTTATTATTAATTGTGTGTTCTGTAATGTTGACAGAGGCAGATGTGAGCAAATATTCCGCTGAGGTGCGTTTGTTAGCGAGTGTCTGGGTGCATGAAAGAGTGCACACGGGTCAGACGACGAATCAGGTGATGGCAGCATTTCAGCAGCGGTCTGGAAAGCCATCTCAACGCAGAGCAACTCTTTTTTCATGGGAGAAGCGCGAATTTTGATGCAGGAGTATGAAACGTTCCCATCGGAACGGTCGACCAATGTCCTGAACAGTGAGGTGTGCTGCTGTTATCTTTTCTACTAAAAACTCACCAAACAAATCCGTATGGAAATTATCAACGGAACCTGGAGTGCCGCGTTCGACCATGTTTGGCCACGTATCTGTTGATGAAGTCCGGTCGGCTAATATATGAAAACGAACTCAGCGACACTGACATGAGACTTCACGAAGCTTGTTCCATGCTGCTGAAATGAATTCCGACAGCCTTGTCTCGAGGCAAATTTCTGTATTCAGACGAATGATTAGTTTACCTTAGCTCCCTAATCCGGAATGCTGTTTTGGGCCAAACAGAATCCTTATTACACGATTCACATGTGAGACCACTCATACACGTGATGATATGGAAAAGTGTCACAGTAAGCCATATTATTTGTCGGAACTACCAGTGGTGCTTCATACATTGACATGTATTATGTTGTGCCAGAGCTGACCAGCTGGGGGTTCATGTAACAAGGTATGGTTTCAGCAAGACGGTATTGCAGTTGCAGCTCATTCAACTTTACTGTGGGTCTGTAAGTGAATTCCTCAACGAAGAATTCCCAGACAGGTGGATTGTTCGAGGTACTGCAACACCCCCCTCGCCAATGTCATGGTCTCCACGCATTCCCGACTTGACTACACCTAACTACAGCCTGTGGGCATAATAAAAAACAAAGTGGCAGCGCATCGTTAGAACACCAACGCTGAATTAAGCCGCCATTACTAATGCCTTCGCCTCTTTAACATTATGGATACTAAGAAAAATGTCACAAAGGACGTGGCGACGCATCAAGCTATGTGCAGACCACGACGGTGTCAACACAGATTCACTGGATTCATAAAATGCATGTATGATGAAATAAACAGGCTAAATAAATAAATCGAGCATTCTGTATATACAATATACAGAAGGTGTATTGTGAAGGCATAAGTATTATCAACTACCGACTTGAAAGTTGCGCGTCCTATCAGGAGCGGAGGAGAAATTCTTATTACAGCTTGAGTAATTTGGCAAGATACTGCATATGAATAATTCGTTACGACGAAGTGCCTTTCAGATATCCGCCTTTTGCAAACAGCGATAGAGAGACAGAATACTTGTATAATCATTCTGTCAGTAAAAGTAATCTTAAGTCTAAGTTGTGACTTGTGTGGGCTGGGATAGTATAGTTGGTATAGGAGCTCGCTACTAGAGCGACGGAGTCTGGGGATCGAATTCCGGTGGGGACGAAATATTCTACACCCGTCCAGACCGGCCCTGGTGCCCATCCTTCTATCTGTATAATGGGTACCGACTCTCTTTCCCGGGCGTAAAGAGATGTAAGTGGTTAAAGGAAGAGGTTGCAGGAAGAGTAGTGCTATAAATCTACTCCCCCTCTGGGTGTTCAGGGCCTGTTCTAGGGTGAAATTTGCCTTTACCTTGTGACAACTTGTATTTTGGTAGGTAGATAGAGTAACTGCTGCCTGCCTTACCCTGCGAGGTTGACTTCAAGTTACTTGGACCTTGAAGATACAGGCAATAGTATATTCTTCGGAACTTTGGTATACACAGAAGTAATATGTATGCAAGAAATGTTGTCGGAAAAATCTGTACTAAATCTACGATAATGAATTAAGAATTACTTTTATATTTTATGTCACTAAAGTTTCTGCGAAAGCAGTTTCAATAAGACCGTCCTTTAGCTAAACAGTTAGCAGTGATGGGTCAATCAGCAGTGACTGCAATACGGGCAGGGTGACCGGCAGATAGAAATTCGATTCCGGCGCAGTCGAGATTTTTATTTTCACCACAATGTCCAGAACGAATCTGGTCTTTTCCGAAATGTCCGGGCGGCCCATTAAACGCGGATAAGATGAGTGGACTCTGATAGTAATCTTTACCTTTTAGCCGTTTAAAAACAGTGGAACAGAACTGCATGCCCTTGTTGTATCTTGTCGGCAGTTTGAAATGTCTTTATTATTTTAAAAGCATGATATTCTTTCAAGGAGGTTCCGAACCGAAAAATGAGTCACGTTTACTATAGGATTATTGGGATGTTTATTGTTTATTAGTTGTGTATTTATTTATTAGTGGTTTATTTAACGTTGTAATCAATAACTCAGAACAAACAGCTCCGAAATTTAAGTAATTAATAGGTAGCAAACCGAAAAGTATGTGGGGGAAAAGAGTGGTGGCCTAATTTCAGGCACTTCCCCCGTATTGGAGGAAATATGTATTTAAATTACTATTAATACTACTACTAGTACTACTACACAGTCCGTCTACTAAGTTTTATGACTGATTGTGCAGAGGTCACCCACAGAAACACGTAGGAGCAAGTCTCGACACGTTGTGTGCTTAGTGTTGTCTGAGTGAGTTGAACAGTATTTGTGATTTGTGGCGTGAAACGAAGCTGTATGTGAAAGCCTCGTCATGGATTTGAGTATGGAGCAACGATTAGCGATAAAGTTCTGTTTCAAAGCTGGAAAAAGTGCGACGGAAATTCTCCAAATGGTAATTGTAGCTTATGGGGACCAAGAACTATCCCGTTCGAATGTTCTCCGATGGTATGGACGATTTCGTGATGGACGAGAAGACACTGAAGACGACCCCAGAAGTGGCCGGCCTACAAAGTGTCGCAATGACAACAATGTCGAGAAGATTTCTCAGTTTTAGCTTCAAAACCGTCACCGTTCGCTAAGAATGCTAGCAGACGAGGTGAACATTGGCAAGGACACAATGAGAAAGACTGTAGTTGAAGATTTGCGAAAACGGAAGATTTGTTCGCGCTTTTTCCACACTCTTTGACTCCAGTGCAGAAAGACCGGAGAATTGCAGCTTGCCGAGATTTGATTGCCACACCAGACTTCTTTAAGAAGATTGTAACTGGCGATGAGACGTGGTATTTTGCCTACGATCCGACCAATAAACGTCAATCCGCTGCATGGGTTGGAGAAACATCGCCACGGCCGAAAAAAAAACTGCGATTTCAGAAGTCTCGTTTGAAGATCATGTTGGTGATTTTCTTCGATTGGCAAGGCGTAATCCACAAGGAATTTGTTCCGAAGGGTGAAACTATCAATGCAGTGTACTACAAAGGTGTAATGGAAAGGCTCCTAAACAGAATTCGACGTGTTAGACCGGACATGTGTGAATCTGGTGACTGGTTCCCTTTGCACGACAACGCCCCGTCCAACAATCGTCAAGCAGTTTTTGGCCCAAAGAAAAGTGACTGTGCTCGACCACCCTCCGTATTCGCCAGACTTAGCACCTGCTGATTACTTTTTGTTCCCAAAAGTGAAATCCCACTTGAAGGGGCGTCTCTTTGACTCGATTTCGGACATCCAGAAAGCCGTGACAACTGCAAAAGACGACTTCTTCAAAGGCATCCAGAAGCTGTATGACCGTGCAAATCTGTGTGTACAGTTAGAAGGGATGTATGTCGAAAACTAAACAATACAAGTGTAATTTATCTGAAGCAAATACTTTTTATAATGCCAGTCCTAAAACTTGGTAGACGCACTGTGTACTACCACCACTACTACTACTACCGATACGAATTCTACTCCCACTGCCACCGCTACTGTTTTTTATGGTGCAACAGCACCTAGTGGGCCAGGGCCTCCTCATTGTCGGGGTTTCACGATTACACTCAGACACACTCGTTAGGATTAGCAAGAAGCAGACCTTAAAACACATAACTCCCACAAGGGATAATAATCTGCGGTCCCGGCGGGATTCGAACCCGCAATCCCAGCAAGCGACCCACCGCAGAACCAGACCTTACACGGCGCGGCCCCTGGGATCAGCACCGCAAATGTTAGTACAACTAATAACAATAATAATAAAGTAAATAATAATAATAATGAACTACAAGTTAATTCACACCCCTCATCACAATGGCCGGTTATTAGGGCGGTCAAGTATAGAAATATCCTTGGGGGGGGGGCAAGTAACACGCGTAAAGGAGATGTGAAATACAGGGAAGTTTTATCGGAAAACAAAAAGCATGTGATAAATTTGGAGATCAGCACCTAAGGGTTAGGATAATATTAAGGCATAATTTACGGAAGTAGGGCTTATGGGTATAGACCGGATTCAGCTGGCCCAGGATGTGGTCCAGTAATGGGCTAATATAAACACGGTAATAGATCTTTGAATTTTGTAAAAGCGGGGGGAAGGGGGAGGGAGGATACTTGAATAGTAAATTGACTTTTTCTGAAGAAGGGCTCGGTTCCGTGATTTGGTTTTAACATAAGACATTGCTTCCAAATAGTAGAAAGTTTACTTTAGCTTTTGGCATTTAGGATCATAATAAAACCCCGAAACTGACATCCCTGTGTCATTTACACTGGGCACGAAAGTGGGCAAGTCAAATTAACTGTTTCATGCATCAGTGGAATTTAAAGTAGAGAACATCTCTTGAGAGATGGCCAGACACGTGTAGTAGGTCAACGTATAGGTTCATTACTCGCTGTTGGGCAGTTTTAAGTAATGTAGTATATGTAAGACCTGTGTCTAAGTTATTACATACAGCGATTCTGAACAGGGGTGTGTTTCCTCAACACGTACGTGATAAACATTTTATAAATTTTTAATACAAATCGAAAGGCAGTAGAAAAGTGTTTACAGCTTGCTTCTACACACTGTTTTTTTTAATGCAAGAAATAGATACGTATGTTAACAATTCAAAGTTAGTGGTTACAATAGGCACCACCTGCTTTAACCTCAAAAACTGAGAATTTTTCCTTTGGGATATTATGCCATGCCGACTGGTAAATATTTTGGAAGTTATTACGATTCTGCGAAGCGTCTGTGACCGCCAGTTGACTTGATATAGCATCTCCGAAGAAAAGAAATTCAAATTTTGCATTAAAAGATTTAACATGTTGGTGTTGCAAAACAACGTACAATATTTTTTCTCTTAGATGTGAACTTAATTTTTATTTATTAGAATGTCATCATGTTCTCACTTGGAATAGTGTGTACTGGTATATAATCAGCAATATATAAGTACGTAAATATTTAATAATATAAATTTCCAAAACACACCACACATTATCCCTTAATTTTTACAGGTACCACTCCATATCAGGCGCGCGGTGGCGTAGTGGTTAAGGCACTACACTACAAACCGGCAGGTCGCGGTTTCGATTCCCGATGGTGTCACTGGAATTTTTCAGTGACATAATCCTACCGGTCGCACTATGGCCCTGGGGTCTACTCAGCCTCTAACAGAAACGAGTACCAGGTTTATTTCCTTGGGGTAAAGGTGGCCGGTGCGTAAGGCTGACAACCTTACCACCATTCTGTGTCGTCGTGAAATCTGCTAACCTTAAATTCCTGGAACCATCTGGGCCACTCCAGGCCTGCAACGGGACTGCTTTACCTTTACCATTACCATCCCTTATCAGAACAATAAAGCGCTGAGAGTACATAAATTTCTTCTTTTATTTACAAATAAGCTTCACCGACCATAAGCAGTACTATTCCACGTACATATTATGTTTCTCTGCGCCTAAAAATATGATCATATTGGAATTCTACTGTTTATTAACGTATTTTTTTACAATTTCTAAAAATTTTTTAAAAATTTCTGTCCTTTATACTTTGTTATAATATGACACACTTTATACAATCTGCCAAGGCTTCTCGTATTATTCTCAATATTTTACTATGTATCAGTGTTTTGTAAATGATGAAATGTCACTGATCATTGATGTCCTCATATTAAGGCCTGATGATGTCTTGAAAAATTAACAGAAACATGTGGCTTGATTAACCGTTGTTTTGAAATTGTGCATGACAGTACATTGAATGTACAAGTATATGTAACATCACTTTTAAGACACGCAATGTGAAATAAGATGTAACAAATTTTGAAACATGCGTGCCATAATCAGACCATTTACAACACATTAGTGTGAAGAAGTCAGGTCATTAACTTTCTCCAGAATCTGTTTTTTCTACAGCACGTGCAAATTTCAGTGCCTTTGCCTCCCAAACAGAAAGCTATATTGCTACGTTTCTTGCACCATTTTAAACACAACAGTTTACCATTTTGCCTCAGCTGTCAACACATAATTCAATTCGTTCCGCTCCTTGAGAACTGCAATCCCCTAAGAAATTTTCAGAGATTAAAGTGGTATGGAGGGACGAAAATCCCATCATGCTGAAAATACTCTTTGACTATTTGTTGATCAAACCAAGAATTATTTATGAACTGGAATAAAAATGAGAAATACTTTTCCGCTGCTCCTCTTGATTTTTTTAGAAAAATTGGCGGTCAAGTCGGAATTTTTAAAGTAGCATAAATGTGCGCATAATGCTGGAGTCTATAATAACATTACACATGAGTCTATGGTAGGGGTGTACAAATTTCTCAAAATTTTATGAGCCACCTCAAAAGGTGGGTGACATATAGCAATTTCGTACTGAGGAACTCAAATAATAGGCTCCACCGTACGAAGTTTAGTCGCCATGAGGACTTTGTGCCGAAGATTTGTGTACACGTGGTATTTTGGATTGAACATTGTGCAAGAATTGTAACAACATATGTAGCATTCCGTTTAGGAGACGCATCCATTGAACACTGTATATATTTTACAACCACTCCATCGGGGCCAGTCCGAGACATGTGAGCACCCAGGGCAGGTCAATAATTTTTCACCCCGGCCAAGCTTATAAATTGGCGCCCTTAAAACCGACGTTCTGTAAAGTTTCGGCTTAGGAAAGGGCTGGTAAAATATTTTAGGGCCGAGCTCAAATTTTAGATTATGTTCAGAGAAATTCCTTCGCATGTGTAAACCTGAATATACTAACATCATATTTCCAGTTATTCCAGTCAATTCTTAACCCCCGGAATGGTGCCCAGCTGGCCCACCCTTGGTCCGGCCCTGTACATAATATTTAGGTGGAATAAGTGTAGAATACCACATGTTACATTTACAGCACAACAGCAAGTTATCAAATATCAAAACTTTTATGTACATCATTATATTTTCAATGTTGACTTTTCAAACAAAGGTACCACATACACAGTTTGACTGAATTCTTGAATGATTCTGGGTATTGCCATTTTGTTACTGTTTATATTATGCAGAAATTGCATTGCATTTGACATAATCAGTGTTACACTGCCTTGTGTAGACATGGTCTACATGGGTACAGAGAGTAGAAATGTTTCTAAAGCTACCTCAAGTACTTAAAACTCACATACCCCTGTAGGGCCCATCCATAATCGAGTCCGCCAAAGGTTGGCTGTTACTTTGATACGAAGAGTTGTATATTCGCAGTCCGTCTTGTGTACCAAATACATCAGTCATGTAGACGCCTCGCGTCGCTGACGTTAATGTTGGCACCCGAACCGCCTCTGAAGTGTGAAGCATCGGTGACATTTGGTTAAGATAAACGGGTGTTGGTCTGGCTGGCCATGGAGAATTCACAACGTCTGGCGGCTTGGAAGAAGAGTGTTGGAGAATATCGTCAATTAGAAACGAAACTTTGGGCCGACAGCACATTGTAATTTGTAGAGAGTTCTGTTGAAACCATCAACACAAGGTGTTCCTCTGTGTTTTCGCAAATAAATTCACATCAAACCACCATCATAAGAGGAGATAACTATTTCTTGTCCTCTTCTTAAACGATAATTAGTTTAATCGACACACTGATTACAAGTGATTTGCTACACCAAGTCCATTAATGTCTTCAGTTAGGCAATTTTAACTAAAAAAATCGTAATTATTTTGAAGGCACATTTGATTAAACGAACACATGCCTTAAAAGCCAGAATTCATAAACAAAAGTGGTACAATTAAAGACAACCCAAACGGGGCACTCAGCGGAAACGCGGTTGTCGCCACCAGCTACTGTAGGTTTGGTTTGCTCGGTATGTCTCTTATCGGCCGGCAATTGTTTCCTCTTCATAGACTGTCAAATGTATATAGAGGTCTCGCTTGTGATAGGCTTGTATCCCTCCCCTCTTCTCCCAATTTTAATGCACTGGCTACTTGTACTGCACGTAATAGCTGGTTTTCAACCCAATGACACCTCGGACTGGCATGGCAGCCGCTTATCGCGTAATCCAGTGTGAGGCAGCTTCGCGATTATCTTGCAGTTGATACCCACACCCTGAACCGATAATCTGTATACAACGTTTACAAATCCTGTATCAAGAGACATATTACATTTTTTACACGATCCTAAAACAGCGAGCGAAACATTCACTAAAGACTCGTCTACCTACCGTGCTGCAGACTTATTTTAGCAGCGGCCCATAGACCGCATATGTGTGTGTGTGTGTGTGTGTGTGTATTTCTGTGTGTTTGTTTATGTGTGTGTCTGTGTGTTTGTGTCTGTGTGTTTGTGTCTGTGTGTGTCTGTGCATGTCTGTGTGTGTGTCTGTGTGTGTGTCTGTCTGTGTGTGTGTTGCTGTCTGTGTGTGCCTGTGCCTGTGTGTCTGTGTGAGTATCTGTGTGTGTGTGTGTGTGTGTGTGTGTGTGTCTGCGTCAGTACGTTCGCACTGCGTAACTTCGGCTTTCGGATTTTAGTTTCTTCGTGTGTTGAAACTCTTCCACCGTTTCGGCGTATATTTTTGCCGCCATCTTTATAATGTTTCTAATGTTTTAAGCTACTTAAAGCAACGAAATTTTAAATCGTAACTAGAACGTTTCAAACATGCTTAATTTTGGAGTGATTTTGATCAATGAATTTCAATGTAATAATAATAATAATAATAATAATAATAATAGCAACAAACATACAATTTTTATTAGTATTTAGAATAAGATTAATGTTTCGATTACTTCTCACATTAATCAATTAACTGCAAGCAGTGAATCGACTCATTCTGCCTGACGGCCAAAAGACACAATAAAAATTGTCACGTTGAGACAAATAGAGACAAACAGGACAGACGTACATCACTATGGAAACCACTAAGAATTACTGCCTTGTTTCCTCCTACGGAGTCGTATACCAGCTTACAACAGTTTTGTCTACGTTGGTGGCCTTTATTGTTTTATCCAGCTGCAATATAATCCAAGCCATTCGTTACCTCGTTTTTGCAGGACGGTAATTGCTCCATGAAACTTGTATGGTCACTCTTGACAACCATAAGCCTTTCATACTAAAAGCACGTCAATTATTTTTATCGTGTTTATTTCCCATTAAGGACATTGTGGGCGCTATGTAGCTCCAATACATCACCCCATGACTGACATGTCGCTTTTAAACACAGATCCATCATGTGTGGATTGTTGTTTGCTTATTAATGTTAGTGTATATAAAAAAACGTGAGCTGTTCTTCAATTAATTGTAGTATTGCTGGTCGTATT
>JGI20166J26741_11573585_pt1 | contig 11926 bp, 11 predicted proteins | sample TergutCu122P5_FD_26741 | JGI IMG/M metagenome (IMG submission 26741) | reverse complement strand
CCTGAGGTCAACTCAGCCTCTGAAAGTGAGTACCAGGGATTTCTCCTGGGGTAAAGGCGGCCGGTGCGTTTGGCTGACGACCTACCACCCTTGTAGTGCCCAAATGTCAAGAAATCTGGGGCCTTAATCTACCCGGAACCCCTTGGGCCACCTTGGCCTGTCGTGGGACACCTTTACTTTACTATGTTGTACTGTTAGTGACAACTTACAGGTACAGACTGTAACAATGATAGATACAAAATAGGCTCCTGCCAAACAGTTGAATATCAGCCCATTGCGCGTGATGAATGTTCTCTGATAATCCTCCATTCCACTGTAGAATATCCACAATAATAAGTGGAAAACAGGAAGTGCTAGCAGGCGCAGGAAAATATGAGTTAAGCCCACAACACGGAAGTTGAAAGTAGCTGCTAGAGTCCTCCTGGAATAAAAGCAGTGGATGAAATTATCTGTGTACAAAGAGTTTCAAAAAACAGGGGAAGAAACACTCTGATGCTGAGAACTTTATTCTCCCTTGATGTGTACATGACACAAGGGCAGCACATGGTACACATCTGACCTCCATGTGGTCACTGTTGACATTGTAGCATTTGTCCCAGAAAGGCACTAAGTTTTGCAACCTAGCATACATGTACAAGAAATCGGTGTTGTGGGTCTGCAACCAGGTGGTGACACCTCATGAGTATTTTCACAGCAGTGTCACTGAAGTTTGCTTGGTTCAATTATATAATGCAGTTCCCCAAGTTTTAAGACTGTGTAATGGTGGACGAAGAGAAAACACTACACTGTCTCAGAATGTCAGAACTGATTATGCAGTGGTTCATGTTCAAATCCCAGACAGCAGAAATCCCAAGTGATAGCTTGCTTCATGTTGGCATCTGCTGCAAATTGCTTTCCATTTGGGTACTTGTTTCAGTCCAAAGACATGGAGGTCACTGTGTATGAGATCAGCTGATACATACATAACCTCCCAGCCACAGCACCATGAACAGTCACAAGTCTGGCTGGCAGTATGGGGCACCGTGATTTCCATCTCGGTGGACCACTTATGAAGCATGATGTCTACTGGAAGCAAGCTGTCACCTGCTGGTTACAAACACGTGACACTGATTTTTGTTTGTGCTGGGATACAAGCCTTGGTGTTACAGTGGTACAAATGCTGGACTATGTGTACCAACTGCTACCCCTGTGCCATGTATATACATCGAAGTCAGAACAAAATTACCTTCTGCCAGAGTGTTTACCTTATAATTTGAAACTTTTTTCATACAAAAAACAGGATATAATTTGACTGAATTTTGCAGTTATTCAAGACTGTGAAAAGCAAATGTAACATTTTGTTCAGTGTAGCTTTATGTCACCTAAAGATATGTGCTTCCAAATTTCTTATATAATTAACATATGCTTAGTGTGAGCAACGAGCATGAAATAACGGACAGCAAGTGGCGTGTGCCACAGGCAATACAACAAGAAGACGGTCAGTTTTGTAACACAAAACATCAGGTGTACTTCTGCACAGTTCAACACAATAAGATTTTGCCTGAAATAAGTCAGATTGATTGAATAACTGAACTGGCAGAGATGACAGTCAAAAGAGTAGGCCTTTTGTTTGAATGAAATTATGATTATGACAAAAGTGAAAAAGTTGCACAGCAGTCAGGATCTCACTAAAACATGTACAGTGCCAGTTACCAAAATTATTTGGTTCTCACAGTTGTAAGGGTATTCTGTGGTGTGTGTGTGTGTGTGTGTGTGTGCGTGCGTGCGTGCGTGCGTGCGTGCGCATGTGTCACCAACTGCTGCCAGTGGAGGCAGATGCTGCTGCAAAACCCTGCTGTCTAACTACAGAACATTTGCTCATTTCTGGCTGGGCAAACTTTGAACTGGAAGGACGGAAGTTAGTAACATGTGCAGAAGCAGTGACAGAGGATTTACACAACAAACACCCTGTCCTTGCCACCTCATGCACAGATTAGGCCCACCTGCCAGCTCTGCTACGTTCTTTACCAGACAGAAACCAACAGATGACCGACGCAACACCACATTGTCACAGTTGTGTATGTAGCCGGTTTAACTTTCCCATGGTAATGACAATTCTAACCCACGAGCTTCTCCTCATCTCTTTTTTTTTATGCTAAGAAAAGTGCAGAATTAAAGTGAATAACGAAACAACAAGGAAGTACAGACTTACATATACAAAGTGAAGGCTACTGTGAAAGCACTTGGCCTTCCAAAAGCAGACAGTGGAACCTTGTTGTTGGACAGTGATGGTGTGGCAGATCCTGGAACAATGTTAGCACCTGTCAGTGGATCTGCTGCTGAATCTATGATCTGCACTCCTCCAGGAGCCACTGAAGAAGTTTTGCGTCGGAAAGGACCACCTTCCAACTTGAACTTCTCTACAAGAGCTGCAATCTGATGATTAGATTCTATGAAACGTTCCCTTGATCGACGATCAACTGTAGACAGGCACACTGCAAACACCAAGACTTGTCACATTAGGTTACCAACATACAATTACAAGTGTGTATTGTTCAGTTCCAGGGCAATCCACATGGGATTTCTGGTGGACAAAGTAGCACTTGGGCCTCTTTTACTGCAAGAACCTTGGTTTTTCCCTCTCAATTTTCAAGCTGTATAAGGTCAATTGTAAACTGTTTCTTGAACTAACACATATGCAGACCGCTGTAACAGTGCATGTTTATTGTTACTGGTGTGTATAAATTGTTTGCAGAATTACACAGCTATATGCATGTTAAGCACTGGTACTGGTGGTCTGTGTAGCAAGTAACCTTTATAGTTGTACTGTGTCATGTGAGAGTCTGTATACAGACTGTACTGTAGTCTGTATACAGACTGTACTGTAGTCTGTATACAGACTGTACTGTAGTCTGTATACAAAATGTACTGCAGTCTGTTGATATTTGTAACTGCTTCAAGTAGTTACTGCAGTCTGTATCATGACATGTACTACAATCTTTGGCTTAACACACAGAAGGATTATCTGTGCATGTAAACAAATTCTGTTCTGTTCTAATGACAGCTCCAATGCTCCACATTCATCCACATTTTGGGGCTGATAACAGCAGGTCCATTTGCATTTGCAGTGCCAACAGTCTCAGTTTCACCCCATCCCATGAACAAACAACAACAGCATGTTTATATTGATCTTTTACATCCTACCCAGGAACAAGTTTAGTTTTATTTTAAATTAGTTTACAAATGTATCCATTTAGAATCTGAGTTTTCCATGGCAACCCAATACAGTGATGTTTGCCTGTCAATGGGTGACCGGTTGCTGATGCTCTGAAAGGCCACAGTGCCTTCATCTTCAGGAATTGGAGAATCCAATCAGACTGCTTGACCTGATCAAGAAGGCACTACAATGCTTTGAAATGTCAGACGCATTGTTCAAGAGTTTAAACAAGAGGACACACAAAGGTAGGAAATCTGGTGTTTTCTTGTCTAAAGAAAGGAATGTGTGCATGTGCATATTGAGACAGAGCAGCAGTAATTGCTGGAGAACTTGGCAGCTTTGATCTAAAGCAGATAAAAATGGCATATGTTAATATGCAAATAGAAATACAGTTATTCTAACTACTGTGAACTGAAGTGATGATTTCAAGATGGTCACTTTTTAAAACATATGTGTATGCCCTGTAACGCAATTTTATATATATAAAACATGCATGAAAATTCACTGTTTACCGTTATGCACAGTTCTTGATCTTTGCACACAACTCACATTTTACATTCAGTTCCTCTGTACAATATCTCTACATACAGTCCTGATGATGACCCAATTTTCAGATTGAAAGGTGCAGCCAATATGAACAGAACTGTAGTAACTGTACTTTTGTTATGAATGTCACCAAACACAAAGGGATGTCCCATATTAAAACTAGACTATTAAGGTCTACAGATGTTCAAAAACTCGCTGTTCTTAGCTTCCCTTAAAACATCAGCTTCAGAACATAAATGTGACACTCACACGCTGCTGTCAATGCAATATTAGCATTTGCCTTTCAACATCTTCTCTAAGCTCCACAGAAACACTGCCAGGTCATCAGCACCTGCTCATCCCATTCCCTCAACCTGCCTTGTATCATATGGTATGTGTTTTTCGTCAATGTACAAGTGGTGCACATGTTTAAAAGGTGGTGCTATTTGGATCATGGCTTGTCCCCTTCTAAACACAGACATTGGTCTTTCAGCTGTGCAGTACGTTGTTCTATTTGTACTTACAGTAATACATCAGTGGGTTTTCCAACTCTGGGCAAGGAAATCCAATGGATCGAAAGTAATCCAACATAAGTCTCGTGCCACCAGTATAAACAACATCTCCCAGGCAGAGATAGGCCACACGATCCAGAAATGGAAACACATCCGACCGTGGCTTTTCCATAGTTAAAACCACTATTCGCCCATACTTGCGTGCATGGTTTGAGAGAATGGAAATAACAAGATACGTGTTCAGAGGATCCAGGTCCCATGTCGGTTCATCTAGCAGAAGCACAACTGAAATGCAAAACAGTGAACTGTAAATTATAAACAATAAAGGTAAAGATAAAGGTAAATTTGACCCTGTGCATACTTTGAAGGCATACAGTGGCATAGAGGTATGGCTCCATTCATTCCTAGTCCTGCCACTCAATGAAGGCACATAGTCAGCTTCATGTCCCAGCCACTGTACCACCAGTACAGCATGGGTGAGCCTGAGACCTGGTTGGTTTTGGAGAAGAGAAAAATCTCTTGTCCCACCTGGGAATCAAACCCTGGGTTGTTCAGACTGTAGTGTGGTCACCATACTGATTATGCTACCAGAACTGCAAAAAATTTAAAATTAAATTTCATCTGTTTAGATATCTTTGTTCTGTTGTACTGTGACAATCTGGACACAGTGAGTAGTATGTGGGTTTGAAGCTGTGCTGCTTTTGAACGGTCTCACTGGAAACATGAACAGAACAAAAAGTGAGAACAGATAGTGGTTGCTGAGTCTGTTCATTCTTCTATTATGATTTTACCTGCAACACACTTTCCATGCACTGTTATTCATTCATTCATTATTTTACATCACATGACAGCTTTATTCTGGGGTCAGTCGCCTCATCCTGTCACTGATGTTTGCCCCTTGGCTGACAGGTTCTTACTGTACGTCTTTGTGTCTTTGACTGCCTGATCCTGACGCTGAAGACACTATCTCAGTTCAGTCAGCAGTCATGTAACTGTGTAACTGTCCATAATACCTGGGTCTTTTACAAGCTGCACACCAATCGCCAGTCTCCGGTATTCGCTCTGTGTCAGGTCACCAACTGCCCTGTTAGCCACCTGGGTTAGTGCCAAGTCTGCCATTACTTGCTTCATTCTTGATCTCTTTAGATACCATGACACCTGTACAGCAAGTGCACCAGTGCAAGAAACAATTTGAAATTCATGTTAAGTTATAATGAAGCACACATCAGGCATTTCATCAGTTTTATATGCAGTAGTAGTGACAAATTTTCTGATTTACCTTCAGCAGTCTAATAGACAGTAGATTCTCAGTGTTTATGATTGAGACTGATAAAGCCATGATAAATATCAAAATACATTTTGAATGTAAAGTGCTTATTTTGTTCCAAGAAATTGTGGAATGCCAGTAATAAAAACACAAAAGAACATAAAAAACCATAAAAAAGCATTAAACTTGATCTTAGCAATACAAAACAATACTGTGGTCTGGAGTTAGGAAGCACAAAAATAATTTGCCTAATTTAATGAAAGACAGAACTTGACTGAGATGGTGATCTGTACATCACCAGGACAGAGGGGGAAGCTGACTCACCAGCCATGTGGTCTCATGCCGATTTGTCCGAACCAGTCACAATAGGCCAAAAGAATAATGACAAAAAGTTGAAATCCTGAACACCAAACTTCAAAACTTTTGAGACTCTCTTGTATAGATAAGAAAACATACTTGTCAATCAATTGTGTATCGCACAGTCATGCCAGTGTATGTAGTTCCTCTCTCTGATCATTCAAGCTACACATAATTACTGCAGAGGGTTCACTATTCTGATTAAATTCTCAGTTCCAATACTTTTACTTTAATTTCATGAGTGAATTTCAGTTTCCTTATTCCTGAAAGTGTCAGCTACTATATACTGTGATACTGCCAAGGACAGCATAGCTACTGTACACAGCGGTACTGCCAAGGACAGCATAGCTACTGTACACTGTGGTACTGCCAAGGACAGCATAGCTACTGTAAATCAAAACATACTGGATTTTGAATAGAACTGAAAACCACCAACTGTCAGCACAAACATAATTAAGATATTAACAAATGAAGCTTCCAGTGATCTTAGATTTGAAGTGACTTTCTCACTTGCTCGAGATAACTGAATTGGAACATAAATATTTCTTGATTTTCCCAAATTTATGTCATACACACACATTAACCAACTTTAGCTTTTATTACACACATTATATGATTCCAGCAGGTGTCCAGTAGTCTTCAGTGGCATTGTAACATGTCAGTATTTCTGGGTATAATATTAAAGTTACAATAAACTACAATACGTGTTATAAAATCCATACTTGTTAATCACAAACGGATGAATCTGAATATTACATCAAGAAATGTTGGCATTTTGTTTTGATGTAGCTACATATGGTGACAATGAATATGGGCTTTTAAATTAGAAACAGGCATGTCAGAAGTGTATAATATGGGGAATGAAATGCTGAAGTTGGTATCTGTGTATGTGACACTGTGTCAGCCACAATATAAAGGCAGCAGGTGTTACTCAACAAAACCTTAGAAGCAGTTGTAATGTGACCAGCATAGTGCAGCGTCTGCTCTACTGTCAGTCCAGGCAGCAGGTCACACTTGTGAGTGACGTAGCCACAGTTCTGCTGAAACAGTCTCAGGGACATGTGAGCACCATTTAGTAGGATTTGTCCTCTGGTGGGGCCTTGTGCACGACGAGATATTACTTCCAATAACGCCCTTTTGCCACTACCTGAAATGGTATTAGTACAATTTAATTGCTTTAGAAAGCATAACGTGTGTAAATACACGTACGGTTACACACATGCAGTAACAACACATTACAACTGTTCGTACATGCGACTTCTTAAACTTGACACAAAGGCATATATAAAAGTTCTATTGTATTATACCTAAAATGTCTAACTAGTCTGAATTGTTGCTGTTGGAAATGTTGCAATGAAATTAGTCACTGAACTGATTAACTGGTCATTACAGTTTGCCTTAGCCTCAGCACTGAATTGTAGCATGGTCCAACTTGCAATTGCTCTGTTTCTGTATCAAACACTTATACTTCATACAGTTAATTAAAAATGTTCAAATTCATTACTTTATCTCAAAATGTCCCCTGAAATTGTGTGTGTGTGTACATCTACTCCAACAGCACCATTTACAGTGGATTCAAACATTCAACTGGTGAAATCTTCAATGGAAATAATTTGACACTGCAAACTTTGAATAAAGAATGTTATGTGAAGGAAAAATTTAAACTGAGGAACATTAAGCAAAGTTTCTGCTGTAACATATTTTGAACCTTGTCCTTTCTTACTTTACAGTTGGTAGCCCTTTCTACACTGAGATGTTCAGCACAAGGGGACACTTCTGTCTTTTTACACATGTACATGGCAAATTACAAATTCAACTGCAGAATGCTGCAGATGGTTCTTACAAGATTTCAAGAAATGGCAGCACAATTTACTGCCATTCATAATGCTTCACACCAAACTTGTACTCCAAAAATGTCTGTTATTGAAGTGACATATCTTGTTCCTGAATGGAAAGTGTCTCAGTCACATAAAAGGTCAACATCTCAAAGTTATCAAAATATACCACTGACATTAAATGCATTCCAAAAGAAAAAATTAAAATACATTTGCAGCTGTAGCTGTAATGACTGCTGCTAAGCTGTTACAATTATCTGTTTCACCTTTTGAGCCCAGTACAGCAAGAACTTCACCTCCATGAACTTCTAAGGACACATCCTTAAGGATTACTCCAGTTTTTACACTTCCCATCAGTCGCTGGAAACACGTTCCAGGCTCCACCTGAAGGTAAAGATGACATACATTTGTAGGACAGCTGAAATTGGCTGTGAAGATCATAACAATACACCTCAAATCCAGCAGTAATCAATTCATGTTTCAGTATTGTTATTATTCAAAGACATTACTCAATAATAAGTCCAGACCTCTTCTGGGGTTCTTCCCTACACATTACATATCAATGTATTCAATATTTGTAATACAGAGGTATAAAAATATACAGTAGTGGCTCAGGCTTGTGAAACTCTATGTTCAGAATTTTGACCTGTCCTTATCACCCATTTTAATAGCGCTGTTTTGACCTTTTGTTGCTGGTTCAGAGGAATCAGCATGTGACCATGTGGCTGGCAAGTTTGCATCACCAACCCTCCTGCTGTTGCAAAGATCACTCGCAGCTGATTCTAGCTCTATCTTCTATTTAGTGAGGGTGGTTACTTCTGTGCTGTATGGAATGGCACTCTCCTTCAGTCATTTTAATTTACATTATGCTTCCAAACAGCGTTTGTAGTTAATAAAAGTAAACTGTTATGCTTTTTATGCTCTGTGAGGTAATTTTGTATTTTTAATACAGATATTTCGTAAGTTCTTGGAACCAAGTAAGCAGTTGATGTTGGAGATGTATTCCAGATGTCTGTGATGGTATTATCAGTCCAGCAATCAAGAACATTGAGACTCTACTGTATTCACATGTGCAGAATACACTGCCTGCTTGCTTGCTTAAGGATATTCACCATATCAAGTAAATAATGCTCAAACATTCATACAAGATACAGTACCAAGCTAGAATTTCAAATTTTAAATATAGATTGAAATGTAAAATAAATTATGTTTGGTTCAAAAAGTCTAATTTTTTACCAACTACATTTTTAATTTGATGAAACTGTAAGTAAAATTAAGTCAAGACTTTAATAAACAGTTGCAAAGGCTTCATTATTTCATGAAGTAAACACTTTATGTAGCAGTTTCTATTCCTCTGTGAGCTGGAATTTTGAAAATAGGGCTTGCAGTACTGCCAGACTCAGCCAACCATACTTGAAACTCAAAAGAAACACACTGATAGCAGACAGCGTACACTGTGCGTGTAAGAAATGGATCAGGTCCTCTGCTGGATTCAGATGGGGCAGTATCATTCCAGGCCAGTGGCTGGGTAAACTGGACCTCTGTCAATGTCAGGTTTTCATACATATGCTATTTAACAACAATGTCGGTTGCTTATAGGCTACAAACTGGACAGGCCAGGGTTCAAATCCCAGTGTGCAAGGGATTTTTGTCTTTTCCAAAACGTCCAGACTGGCTGTGGGGCCCAGCCAACCTCCTGTTCAGTGGGTATCAGGCATTCTTTCCTGGCGGTAAAGCAGCTGCAGCGTGAAGTTGACCATTTGCCTGCACTAGTGCTGAGGTCAAGAATGAGTGAAGCTGCACATCTAAACCCCGCCCCCCATGCCTTCATGGTGTGGACAGGGACACCTGTACGTTTTTACCTTTGTCAGATGCGAAGATTATGTAATGTCGGTAGGGGATGAATCAGTATAAATTATTGGTGGAATGATACCAAAAGGAGAAAACTGGTGTACTTGGGGAAAACCTGTCCCAGTGCCACTGTCCACCACAAATTTCACATGGATCTTACGGACTTCGAACTCAGGCCTCAGCGGCAAGATGGTGGTGATTAGCCACCTTAGCCATGGCACAGGAGGCAGTCGTTCAACATACTGTATGTGGCTTTTCTGTATCTTCCATTAATTACACTTACTTATTTCAAATGCCTGTTAAGCAAAAACATCACAGTAATCTTTTTCAGGTGAAGCAAAGCAGCCAAATCCTGCGCAATGAATGGTTAAGAGGAGTCATGATGTTTTAATTTTTCAGTGTTTTGTCACTATAAGTGCAGAGATCGTGTATGTTCTTCTCTTCACACTTCCATCTGTTCTGGATCATACAAAAGCACACCAAAGTCTAAGCATCTGAATTACATTTTACCTGTGAGTTTGTACATTTACATTAACATTTTGCAGTCGCACTATATGCCCACACTGATTATATGCCAAAAAAAAATTAATTTGTCATCTGTGGGGATATAAATATTAATTATCTTGATAGTCATCATAGAAGACAACAGTTAGATACTCTATTAGCTATGGACAATCTAAAAAGTACAGTTAATTTTCCTGTGAGAATTGTTAATGGTTCAAGTGCTGTGATTGATAACAATTTTATTGATTTATCAAGAAATGTTTCAATAAATCAATAGGTTGTCAGATCACAACACTGAACTACTAACATTAGAAAATGTCACTGCACTGATACAAGAAATCACATCTTGTTATGTTGGAAACATCAACAGCTTCACTCCATATGAACTTTAATCTAAATTGAGTTCTGAAAGTTGGGAGGATATTTTTGAAGGATCTGACACAAATGTTATATTTAACAACTTTTTAAACATTTACATAAAATTTTTTTATGCATGTTTCACTAAAAGTAAACTCAATTCCACACTCAGATATAACCCACAGATAACAAGGGGAAGTAAAGTATCTTGTCATAACAAAAGAATTTTATACATGAGCTGCAGGGAAAGTAACAATACCATACCAATCTCAAATTACAATACAAAAGATATTGCAAGATATTAACAAATGTTATAAAAACAGCAAAAAACATGTATTATGACGAATTACTATCTAAATCCAAGAATAAAACAAAAACTCCATGCAAAATTATAAAAAAAAAGAATAGGAAACAACAACTGTCAAAATGATATTAAATCCCTAAAAATTAATGATACTATAACAAATACTCCACAGGAAATAGTCAACACTTTTAATGACTATTTCTTAGCTGCTGCAGACACTGTTATTGAAAACATTAAAAATACTATAACAATGATCCTACGGATAACGTGAATCCTTCCAGTTACTTCATGATTAACAACTTTTCAGCACATTTCCAAGAATTAATTGGAACTATGCCACAACTTATGAAATTAACAAGATTATCAAATCCCTCAAGACTAAAAACTTCTGTGGGTATGATGAAATTCCCATAAAAATTGTAAAATTTAAGCACCCCTTTTTTATCATCTCCCCCTTAACCTATATTTGTAACAAATCCCTTTCCTCATGTGTATTCCCTGAAAGACTACAATATGCTAAATCAAACTTGTCTGTAAGAAAGGAGACAAACTTCTCACCACAAATTATAGGCCAATCTCTCTTTTAACATCCTTTTCTAAGATTATCGAAAAACTAATACATTCAAGATTGTATAAACACATATGCACTAGTAACATACTAGTCAAGGAACAATATGGATTTAGAATTAATAGTTACACCGAAGCTGCATCTTACAATGAAATTAATGAAATATTAAAAGCTATAAATTGAAGGTCTTATAGAAAAAAAGAAAAAACTATATCAGAAATGGCTAAATACAAAAAGATATGAAGATAAATAAGGGTACCTTGAAATTAAGAGACAGACAAGAAGAATAATTATAGCTGAAAAGAATGAAATGTGGGACAGGAAATGCCACAAAATAAATACGTATATAGGGGATAGAAAGTGTACTGAAGCATGGAAATTTATTAAAAAAGTTGGAACATCAGAAAAAGAAAGTGTACACTTACAAATGATACCAATCGATAGATGGGTGCAATATTACCAGAATGTACATACAGAAAATCAACCAGAGTACGAAGGAACCATTGCACCTATACAGATGGAGAGAGAAATAGTAGAAGTAAGTGAAGAAAGAGTAAGAAAGGCAGTGAGAGAACTAAAAAATGGGAAATCATGTGGACCAGAAGGAGTTTATGCTGAAATGCTAAAACATGGAACAGATAAACTGATAA
>JGI20166J26741_11573474_pt1 | contig 11927 bp, 10 predicted proteins | sample TergutCu122P5_FD_26741 | JGI IMG/M metagenome (IMG submission 26741) | reverse complement strand
TACATTATTATGAGAATATGGAGTCTTTGATCTTTGAAGGTTTGTGTATTTACCATTTTAAGTGAACATTTGGAACTTGACATGAATCAAGCTTTTCATGGTTACATCATTTATTCACTAAAGAATATTTTTAATTAATACCAGAGATGAAATAGCAACCACTACATCATGCTATTTTTATATCCCGACTAGTTTTTGATGTGTTACATTTTCTGTTTTTCATAATCACAGTTTTCCTCATGATATACTGCTCAGCTGTCAGTTATTTCTCATTCATAGGTTACTGACATAGGAGTCATTATATATGGAAAGTTCTGTAGATTGAACACCCTGATGAAATACATGTTTTCAGAGATAAGTAATGTCTAAGGCAAAATCATATTTTGATGCACCATTATTGTACAAGAATGTTTTGTGTGTTGTTAGAGACTCGGTCAAGTGGTTAGCAGTGGTTTAATGCTAGGGATGTCCTCTGTACTGAGGTTTTCCATTTTCCTCACACCCTCTGGGGAATTCCAACTTCCTTGAGTTTGGCCACACCTACTAGCACATCCTTTCAAATTAACTGTTCACTGATTACCCTATCTTTTGACATGTGATCTGAGTAACTGAAAGAATTGTTAAATAAACCATGAACAAAAGTAAGTGTGAAGTAGTCTATAATCTGTCTTTCATTATGTCTGTACTAAAAATTGTATGGATACAAACTCTCATATACTGATCCCCCTTCAAAGGAGTGCCATTTTAACGTCTGTGTACTACATCACAAAATACACCATATGTTATCTTGTAGGCAAATCAGTTTCTTATCTGAAGTAACATGTAGAAAGTTTTTATATTCAAGACATGTGTGGTAGTAGAATAAGCAGACAAACATGAAAACCGACACCATATTTATTTCACAACAATGGCAATTTGTAGAGTGGAATTACTTTACAATGTAGTATACAAAAAATGTACTGCACTTAAAATGTCATCCCAGGTATTAAATTATTATGTGTGTAGTCAAAGCCTATAGAAAAACACAGTGAAATGCTGTGTCAGTTGCTGTTATAATTTGAATTTTAGGACAAACCAGTCCCAGGTTATTGACAGATGGTTAAGCCTACTTCGTGCACAGTAATCCTGTACTCGTGGTAAGATACAATTGAATACACTTAAAGAACATAGGGTAGACATTTTGGAACTAAATTGTATTCTGGTTTCACATACCACTGTACCTGCAGTTAATGGATTTTAAGAACAGAATCCTGCTGGCATATATCAAATTTTATATTTTTTTCACACTCCTGAATTATAAATACAATGCATATGGGTCAGTGGCACGAATATATCTGGGGGGGGGTTAAGAAAACATTTCATCTGGAATAATTTTGTAAAATATTTCAAAGATTATATACTATACTTTCTTTGCTAGTTGGGAGTAAACTTCTTTTTTGAGATAAAGTAAAGCTACTGTTTACAGCTGCGGTTGTGAACCTCTCCATGACTGCTGAGCCCCACCAAAGTTCATGTGAGCATATCCTGTGGAATATCCTACACTGCCATACAGCTCAGATCCTGGGGAATGGCTGCCCTGTAAGACAAGAAACTCTGTAACTGCTGGTCTTATATATTTGTCTTAAGGATTCTTACTTAAGTTAAACAGAATATGGTTTATTTTGATGGATTGTAGGAACCTGTAAATCAGAAATGCAGAATTAACAGAAATGTGTACAAAGTGTCAATTATTGTCTCTTGTAATACTGTCCAAAACTTCACTAGCTTTAGAACTCTTGATGCCATAGTATTATGTTTTTCTGTCTCACTTAATGTCATCTTGGCAGAATGTACAATTCTTTGAAAAAGAAATCTTATGATATTACGCAACTAAGTACATAAACAGATAAAGAAACGGAGAAAATTTTCCATAAATCCTTCATGTAAACATACTTCACTCCAACATGACTCTCCTCTTCACAAGTTACTAAATTAAATACCATTATACAACCCAATCATACATGGGACACACACACACAGAAGCCCACACCCACTCTGGGTTTGGTCTCAAAGAAACATAACATGTTCCCCAAAACTGTGGTAGCAGTTTTAATCTGATTTCATCCCATATTTTTAATAGAAAAACTTCAACAGAATCTAGCAAAAAGTTTTGAAGTTTATTCTGTAAACAACTATATGAGAGTGAAAATCAGATTGACAGAAAAAGTATGTTTCATCATTTTTTGTGTTATTAGATGCAGTACTTCATAATTCCACTTTCTGATATATTGTACTGACAAAATTGAGTGCACATTTCCATAAGAAATATGAATGTTGTAACCTGAACTGAAGTGAAAGATTGAACGTGGGAAGAACCCATTTTCCATGTCACAGACCTGGCAGTTAAAAACCACCACAGTACTGAAATGCCATTTACTGCATCATTTGTAGGAGGCTAAACTGTTACTTGGTTTATTTTCAGTGAGTAAATTGAGCTTCACTACTGTATGTTACATGTGAAAAGACTACTCAATCACCTGCAGGAACCTGTTCAATTCTTCTTGGGTGTCAAAGATCATGACAATAAATGGTGATCCAGGTACCAATTCTCCAGCCCACTTCACTTCCACTCGGTAATCACCTGGCTCTGTGGGATCGAACTTGCAAAGAATGGTGCGATCCTTTTGACTTTCACGTTGCATCTCCACTCTAAATGCACCTGCAAAAACGTGAATATTCCTTTTATATTCTTTGTTTCTCAGAACTACAAGTGGGAATACAGAATACTTCAATTCCTTGTCAGATACTGAACCCCATATGGAACAGAACAATGTAGGATCAAATTACTCAAATGGGACTATGCACTGGACAGCTGTGGTCTGAACCCAGCTGAAATTATGAGTTGCTGTCTTCACTGCTACCACATCTTGAATGGCTATGGAGTACAACCAGTCTCCTCTCAACAGGTACAGGTTTGTGTTGAGATGTTACAAACCTTTAGGTCCCCTGATTCTGACAGTGAGCTGTCCTGCTCCAGCACCACGAGTATCACAGATGAAGCGAGACTGAAACGTGGCCAGAACTCCATGTTCTATACCTGGTCCATACACTCGCACTTTACTTGGATCAGGGGCCCCAGCAACACGTAAAGAGAATGGACTGCCTGGCACGTGGTCACCTGATACAACCAATGGAGACACAGACAAGCATAGAGGCCCTTCTAAGAATAATGATCCACATGTGTATATATATATATATATATATATATATATCAGTTGTGTACAAAAAGTAAGACAAAGACAGCTGGACTAAAGCAGTTTCTTAAAAGAATCCAAAATGTTCCCACTGGATTTTCTCCTTGTGATGATTGTTCTTGTATTGCATTCCACTTACATATGCTCTGCGTGTTTTTAACAGCAATATAAGGTCCCCCCCCCCCTCCATATTTATAATTTTTAAAAACTAAGGTGCATCCAGTCCAATTAAATGCAAGTGGTTTTCAGTCTGTATGATAAAAGAAATTATGTGAACCAAATACAACACATTCAATTAAGATGGACATATATAAGAGTAAAAAAACTCATATGTAATTCACCTTTATATGTTGCAAGGAACAAAACACATGGCATGTGCATTTTCATGAGGATGCATGAATACTTTTACAGTACTGTACACATGAAGTACATTATGGAAAGTATTGTGCACACAAACTTTGAACTGGAGAGGGATGATACTTACCACCATATTTGATTGTAAGAGCATGTCGTCCTGCTTCCTGCGGCTTCACATTGAGAGTGAAAGTGCCATCACCATGGTCGTACAGTTCACAGTATGCCACTTTGTGTGGCCCAACACAGTGTGCTGTTAGCTCTCCTAAGAGAGAGGAATTTTCATACAAATAATTTTTTAAAAAATAATATAGCCCAGAAACTGTTTTATGGTAAATGACAGTCACAAACGTATTACAGGGTGTGTGCAAAAGTAATAAAATAAAGTGATCAACTAAATCCAGGATTAACCCCACCTCAGTTCCACATGAGGAGTTTGTTGTAAGTGAAAATGAAGACGCCACTGGAAATGGTTCCCATGTGCACTGAGGCAGGCATCCCACTGATGCACCAACCTAGTGGGCTTCCTCTGAAAGAACTGCCCAACTTTCTGTTGGAACCAGTGCAGCCATCTCTAATGTGCCTTTTTGAAAGGGTCCACACACATGAAGTCACGTGATGCAAGGTACGAGGTACATGGAGGACCTTTCCAATGCTGCAATGCAGTCTGTCCTCATTGTTGCAGGCCAATGGGGAAAGATGTCATGCAGCATACCGGGAAACTTACTGTTGATGGCAGTGCAGAGGTCTTAATAGAGTTTTGCTGTGGCTAGACAGTGATGTAAGGGTCCTCTAAGGTACTGAGGAGCTGTAGATGTCAGATATAGATATCAAGGCCTCAGTAGTGCAGTGGATCCCACAGCAGACAGGGAATTCTTGTGGAGGAGAGACATTTGCTGTGGCTGATGTGTCAGTGGCATGCCTGCTTCAGTGCCTATGGGGACTTCTTATGAGCTCCACTCCTTTGCCCAGAAGAATCCCCAAAACAGTTTCATTTGAATAACCCCATACTGTATTTGGATCTGTAAATGATGTCATTCAATATCATACAGCAAAGAAACTCCCTTAAAAACACACCTTCATAAGTAATTATGGCCAAAATGAAGTATATGTTGTTTTTGATAATTTCTCATGAATACTTGGTTCACATTACTTTTCTTTCTACTGTTACTGTAACATGGCTGGCTGTTTGCTGGAGGCACATACATGTTCAGGATGCAGAATATGGTTCCTTCTCCTGATACTTTGGGCACACCAAATACCAATTTTTACATCATGGAACGAAACTTAATGTACTTTTTTGCTTAATGGTGTTTTAAATAATTTGTGACTATGTAATGTTGAATGGAAGGTGATTAGCAAACAGTCAACTGGGAAAGATGTGGGAGGAGGTTGCAGTCACACATCTTCTAGTATAGATTGTAGTGGCCTAGTTTACGGTACCATCCTGACTTGCCTGGAAGGACGAAGGGAAAATAGAAGTCTCAATCAGGATAGTCAATGTCCTGTTCAAGATTTGAACCAGGCACCTCCAAAATTCAGGTTTGAAGTGTTCTTACTCTCTGTGTCAGCCTACTCAATGGAACTTGTTGCAAACCTATTGAATTTTTTGTATCCCCCTGTCTATTATGTTTTGGCATGTGTCTTGTTCGTTTAAAGAAAAGTAACTTGGGTTCAAGCTGGGTAAAGATATCACTTACTGAAATTACTGGATCATGTCTGTATGTGTCTGTAGTTTTGCTGTGGTTCTTACAAGGTCCCCTTTGCATTGTACTGGGTAACTTTATCCTACAGCACCAACTGACTTACAAATATTATGTGAAGTGTAAGATGACTTGGAGCCCAAAAGGAATTTCCCATGGTTCAATGTACCCAAAGAAATATTCAGCCAAAGTCAACAAAGCAATAACTATCATGTCAACAGACAGAGAACCAAAATATCAGTGAAATGATTAAGTTAAGGGAAGTCTGCTGTTAGAGCAGTGAGACCAGTCAGTGGCCAATGAGCAGCTGGAATCAATATTTTTCCCTTCTTTCCGTTCTTCCATAGTTGGCATGTTCAGGTATGACAAATTGTGGACCACTCAATGTGGAGGGTCACTGTGGTACTAGCTGGCTGACTGACAAGTTAATTTTTCTGATTTCAGTTCAGTGTGATCATCTTGGGTGTTTGGGGAGTGAAGTTGAGTTGAGTTTTGGGTTAGTTTTGGTTGGATGGGACCTCATTCTTTTGAGCTGTTTGTAACATGTAGACTCTTTCTGAAACCCTCTTCCATTCCTCCTGCGGATAGTCATGGGGTTGAGAAGCAGAGGAATTTCTGGAGGGTATAACAGTCCCAATTTATTTTGTTAGTTTCATGTATGAGCCAGTATGTCTTGACATTCCAACAGAGAAACGGTTAAGTGATGACATTTTATACAACAGAGGTTATTAATGGCTCCAACTTAAAAATACCTGGCCCAGCACGCCTTGTATCAATGAAACTGCGTATTTCCTTGCCCACTGTACCAACACGAAGTCCATCGCCAGAGCAAACGACTCTGCCCGCATCAGCTACTGCTGTTACTGCAACTTTGAGTGGACAGCCTTTTACTTGCCTGCAAATAGAGTGCACAGTTTTGAAGTGTTGTGGAATACAGTGTAGCCAAAAAATATTTTATATGCATATTCTTTCAATGTATCTAAAAGAAACAAGACAGTTCCACATACAGTGTCAGCCAGCAGTTCAGTACTGAACTACAGATAGGGTATTATCAAAATGCAGAAATGTGTCATTTCAGTTTCTTCCTTATGATACACTATTACAGGTGGTGATAACCAACTTCCTGTTACAACTAATTTGACTGACTAGGGCAAATTTTATGTATTCATGATTTCTGAATCATCTTGATCGCCTTGAAATAAATTGGAGTGGGGCAAAAAGGGCTTTGGTCATTGTTCCACTATAGTTCACTCACTCACCTGTCTGACCACATTACATTCAACAGATATGCTCCTGGTACAGATGGCGTGTAGGTGGCTCGGTACACACTGTTACCCAGGTTCTGCAAGTGAACTTTGATATCAGCTTTCATGCCGGTTAGAGTGACTTCTGGCAAACCTGGAAGAAATACCATTGCAGGGAACAATGAATTGTATTGTAATTGTAACTGAGAGAACAAGAACATGTGGTTTCAAGAACTTTCAGTTTACCTAGACATCAATGTTACAGAAAACATTCTGAGGTCTGCATTTAAATTAATAACCTGATTTCTCTGTGTAGGAAAGTGTGATCACAGTGCACTACAGTGGGTCATCATTAAGGTGAAGTCTTTGAATGACACAAATGCTTAACAAATCTTGCGTGTAATACTGTCACAAATTAAAAACTCCCAATTGGGGGCTGACACAGACTGGTACTTTGAACTGGCAACAAATTAACAAGGGTTGACAGTATACACTATTGTAATTTTTGTAACTGCTTTTTAAGTGTGCATGTGTAGACAGACATTATTTCCTAATCAGTTTGGGCATCTGACTGTTACTGTTCGTTAATGAAATGTTAATAACAGTGCTGTTGTTGCTAGTGGCTCAGTTTTCATACATGAAAACTAATAGCAACTGTCAGCTGTCACACAAAGTAACTGGAATTGCTTTGTCATTTCAAATGGCATATTGTTAATTCTACTCTTCTAAATGAAGTATTCAAGCTGATATATTGCAAATACATACAGACTAATAAATACAAATGTGTTAGAAGAAAAATACAGAACATACTGCAGTGCCGTATGATGGTGAGTACTGCCGGCACCCAGAATTCAGAAAACATCTAGAAAGATTTAAGTGCAAAACAGTGTGACACAGGTATACAGTATGAAGGCAATGGCGATGTTCATAACACACTAGTTCACCGTTTTATGAGCTAAGTGCAGCCACCAGTGATTCACCGTTACAATTCCAAGGAATTGTACCTGGCCCAGCTTGTGACCCATCAATGGTGAATTCTGCTTCCTCATGGCATCTTGCTCCTGCAAGTCCTCGTCCAGTTAACACAACTCGTACTGGACCACTTGAAGCCCCTGACCCTCCATCAGCAATACCAAGAAGTGGAGAACGAGGCAGAGGGAAGCCGCCATACTGAAGGTATACCAGGTGCTCGCCTGAGGTGCGTGGAGTCAACAGCAGACGCACTCGTGATCCTGAGGTTGGCTCAACAGCAATGGGCACAGAGTTTCCAGAAGGACCACGACATTCTGCAGTTAGCTGGCCTGTTAATAGGGAAACAGAATTAATGTGTGTCATTTAGAGCTTGAAAAATACTGGCAGATGGCTACCATGCTTACAGTTGTCTGGTACATCCAACTGCCTCAGTCTTCCCATATCCTTTACTTAGAAGCAACAAAATTCCACACATGTAATTAGTTTTACTTAGCACAGTTTAGTTTTCTGTACCTGTACTTTCACACTAAATGGTTTATGTGTTTTGAACTTCCATTTTTTGCTTTTTATACTTTCCAAAACAAAATAAAGTTTACCCCCTTCAATCAAGCAGAATAATGCACCACAGTTTTTGTAGTCACACTCATTGTAGAAAATTACTAGGAAACTACTATACTGCTTAGCTATATTTGGTTCTCTTTTTATACTGCACTCCTACATATCTTGTGAAAAAGGAAAACTAGAAATCTTTCAGTACTTACAGTGGGAGAACAATTTTTGTGAAGATTTATTGATAGATTTGAACAAAAATGGTAGCAATTGCCATAAATATAAGAAAGATGAATTATTAGTGGCATTAAGAGATCCACATCCATGTGACATAAATATGGGGACTATAAGGAAAGCTCCTATCTTCCGTGAACAAATTTTTGGAATTGCTAAATATGTGATACAGTAATGAATTTGTGCTCAACAAATGTAAATGTATATAGTGGTCTCTCCACTGTGTAAAGAAGGCAATAGAAATCAATGCTGAGGTACATGGGAACTTGGCTGTGTAGCATTTTGTAATGAACACTGCGGGAGAAATGTATTAATGAAGTGTTCCAACTTCCTAGCATACTGACACCAGTACTTGAAAATGGTACCTATTGTCTTCATGACAATGCACAAATCTGCTAGTTCTGGGAGCACTTTGTGATTCAATATACCATGTATCCAAACAAGTTCTATGTTGCAAATGTTCAAGTATGGTACTTTTGTGCCACTATATCGACAAGAAATTAATTTTTGAGAAGAGACAAAAAGTTTCTTTTTACTTCATCTCAGATTTAAATGACAAAATGACCAGGCTGTGTCATGGCTCTTAGTGCAGAGGTCAGAGTTCATTTCCAGGCCAGTCATGTTGATTACTGTGGACAAAGAGCAATGGGGCAAGTTTTTCTCTGAGCATGCTGTTTACCTTGCTCATATCATTCCATTAATGCTCCATTCTCATTCATTCATCCCTATATCACCAACACTGCATAATCTTGGCAACTGACAGTGTCATGAAATAACATACTTCAAAGAGAAGATAACATTATCAGATTTTAAAGCCATAAAAATGAGCGACACCAGAGTTCATAAAGGCAGAAGAATATGTTAATGATATATGCAAATTAGATTTTTAGATCTAAGGTACTTCAGTTTTACAATACAGAAGTGTTCCACTGAAGTGATATCGAAGTATATCGTATGCTAGAACAGTAATGCAAGTGGAAAATCTTAATATGTCAATCTGTAAATACATGCAAGGCATCAATGTGACACTTTACCTGGACCAGCTTCTGCAATGTCCAAGCTGATCTTTTTGGTGTTGTGAACTGCCAGCTCTAATCGACCTTCTGAGTCTGTGAATGATTCCCAGCCTCCTATAACTCGTACTTTACGTGGATCTACAATCTTCGGATGGAACGGAGATCCTTGAACAGATTTAAATTTACTTACTCAAAATAAATTACTTTACTTTAAATCCTTGAAGTTCTTAATGGAAGAATTTTCAGTAACCTTGCATACCTGGTACAGGGCTGTCATTCCAGTCTACCCTAACATCGTAAACGCCAACTTCCAAGGGAGTGTAGGTGACTACGTATATTCCATCAGCCTCTCTTTCTATACTGCAAGTAGCCATGCTGTCAGGTCCATCTACATGAATACTAGGTTTGCCTGGTAAACCAGGTCCCACAACTTTGAAACTAGAAGGACTTCCTACTTGGCCACACAATAATCCATCGCCACTTGCTTTTGCTACTCCTGAATCTTCAACAGTAAATGTCAGAGGTGAACCTGTGTGGAATTATAAATATTGCCATATTAGTGATGTCATCATAGAGTACTGTATATTGAAGATTTCTCTGCTGGTGACAAGGCCAGATTTTTAAGGTGATTTCACTTCTGCATCTACAGTTTTGGTGTTAGTGGTAGCGATTGTGACACTGGGGCACACACTAGAAAACATCTTGAAATTAAAGGTGCATTTGAGTGTTTCATGCAGTTTGAACTACCATATAAAACTTGGTCGTCACCAGTTCAATGATTTCTCATTACTAACCTTTGGGGGACACATTTGGACATTTAAATTTTAGCACACTCTTAATGCTAATGTGAATATTTCATGACCCAAAAAAGATTAACATTATGAATACAAGGCATTTTGTGGAGGGAAAAAAATGGAATTGTGCAGCATGTCTCAAAAAATTCAGTCAATATGTTTGTTGACTAAATATATAAAATGCCATTGTTGGGGGATAGTGGTGTGCCCATTCCATGTACAGGCATGTCTTATTTTATGCCAGGGTTACATTCCTGAAAAACACACAATCAAAATCGTGCAAATCTAACATAAAATTCCCACTTAAAACAGTGTACTTCCTGGGGGTTAGGGAATTGACAGCCTCATCCTATATACAGTATGGCTACCATTAGTGGACACATGGGTGTGTAGAGTATGTATCGCTCATTTGTGACAACAGTGTCACAAATCAAAATTAGTGATTTTTCAGGAGAAACTTTTATAGGTTTTAAAGTGCTATAATTTTTTATGAGTGCAATGATGACACAACTGCTCTCCAGCAGCAGCTAGTTTTACAAACTGTGTTGTGACACTATACCTGTTAAAAGTGCATCTGCAAACGTTTCTTTCTCTTCCAATAACTCAAAAATGCCAAATTTTGAGTTGTGACACTTTTGTTGCAAATGAGCGATATGTACTGTACATATACAGTATATATAATTTCTATACAGTATACATACATTATCTTTAATTCTATCAGCATTATCACAAATTGTACGTACGCTACTATGAGTGAGCCTAACATTATATGTCAACAATTCATTCACCTTTTTAAAGTCTGCTTATTACATCTAATTTCTCTTCATTACTGATTGTTTTCGACTGATTTTTCACTTGGATTGTACTAGGCACTGTAGATTTTTGTTCTCACTCATGTTGGTAAGAAAAGCCAATGGTGTTCCAGAAGAAACTACATGGGCTGCCTGATTATGTCACCAATGTAATCAATCCACACATGTGACTGATGGCATGACAGTGACATCACTGCCTGCTGGCCTGCTACAGAAGATAAGCATGGCCACAGATCGTTAAATCGTGTTAAACCAAAAATTAGTAGCTAAACACTTTTGACACTTGTAGTAAATGTTCACTTGTTCACTACTATACAACAGAATAAAATAACACCGTAAGATTGGTGAACACCTTAAGTTTTAGTGGATGCAGTGCAAATACATCACCTCAGTATGGTTACTACCAGAGATGCAGCAGACATCCAATCAGTCTGTGATTTGAAGTCTTCACAGTATTGTTGATGAAAATTACAGTATTCTGCAATATGACAATGTGGTCACACTACAATTTCATTAGTGGTTACCAATCTGTTAGGGAACGAGCCACCTCCCCTACCAGGGTTTGGGATATGACCTGTTTCATAATTATACCTGATATTTCTTCTCCCCCATATGTCATTTTGAAGCGGTAATTTCCAGGCAAACTTGGACAGAACTCAATTAAATCACAATCCCTCTCATTCCCATAGCTCTTCACTTCAAGTGGTAAGTCTTGACCCAAAGGGCTGGTGACAGTTACATCCAATTCAGCAAACCCAGCTTCTCTGCGCTGAACTGAAACAAAATTACATGAAGAGATCCCTGTTATATCTGAAATTGCTTCAGTCATTTCTGTCCCCATGTTTCCACATGTGTGGTATGTGACCATATCCACTTCTTACAATACCAAGTTATCCACATGTACCATTGTTTCACTGTGCAGCTACAAGCATCACTATGCAGTTCCATGGCAGTAAATAACAGATCAGTTGGTCAACAGGAATTTCATAACATAACATAGCTAGTAGTTTTTTTTT
>JGI20166J26741_11573140_pt1 | contig 11933 bp, 5 predicted proteins | sample TergutCu122P5_FD_26741 | JGI IMG/M metagenome (IMG submission 26741) | reverse complement strand
GTCTTGTTATATATATAAATAGTACTAATATTCCTCCAATTATGATTATAAATAGGATACATGAACATCAAAATCTTCTGTCGCTGTAGCTTGTTTCCTTTCTGGTCGGGCTAAGGACTTATCAGCACCCCTGTATTTTAACGTCAACAAATCCTGTATTAGCTTTCTTGCAGTTGGAAGCCCTATTCCTTGCCTGGCTCCTTTATATATGCAAGTTCCCTGGTTCTGCCATTGCCATGTGGCAGTGTGTTATGAATGCCACTTCCCCTTTACAGAGTACCATCCTCCTTTGCTTGTAAGTGTCCCCATAATTGGGATTGCATATAAGGTTTTTTCTTTATGACATTTTCCTGACCTCTTCTTTTTTTGTCCCTTGAATAGTTTGGAGCAGAGTCTCATGTGTTTGGAGGAGTATATGCAATAAGTTGCTGTTTGCTGTCCCAAGGGGAATATTTGTGATACTGCCTTATTCACCCTAGAGCTGTGCTGCCTTCAGCAGAATACCTTATACTTTGTTTTGGGTGGACAGTGCTATATTTGGCATCCATCCCTCCATAATGTGGATATTAGGTGTCAGTTTTGGCAGGGATTTTGAAATTGTAGTGAATGATGAATTGTTCACAGTTACGCTGTTGGTGTAAGTCTGGGTATGAAACTAACCACTCACCTCCATACTGAGTAGAGGTTAAGAATGCATGGAGCTGTACCTCCACTCTCCTATATGCCTTCATGACATGGTGTTCAATGAAGCTCAAATCTGGTAGGAAGAAGTGTGCCGCAGCCCCCCCCCCCGATCACCACCACCAAATGGAAAATCAGGAGGGTGACATAGAAATGTAGTTAGGGGAACATTGGTGTAATATGTAATTTACTGCAAGTAACTGCAACTTGGCCGTACATTTTTGCTGTAATGTGGTAACTGCCATGTTTTGAATTGTTGAGATCCAGAAGATATTTATAGGCCTGTTCTTTCACCAGTTGATTACATGGCAACATTATCTCTTAATTTTAGAAGTTGTATATTAAATACTTTTTATAATTTAGCTGAAAAACAAAACTGTGTTGCCACCTGCCCTTACCCTTACTAGGGTAAGGTCTGGATGGCCAACAAAATGTTCTTTTGGTGACAGGGTCAAGAGCATTTTATGTTATCCATAGTATCCTGACTGGCTGGCACACCCATCCACCTGTTCTGTGGGTAACAGGGCCCCCCTTTCTGGGCAGAAGGTGACAGGGATGTAAAACTGACCACTTGTCTCCATCTGGTACATAGATTAAGAATGAGTGGAAATATGCTGCTGCTCACCCGCATGCCTTCATGGTGTGCAAAGGTACAGCTTGGGCTGTAACATTTACAAATTGTCAAAAATTGTTAACAGGATAGTTGGTTTGGCATACCATGATGCACTAGAGCAGTGTATGTCAACCTTTTTTAAGCAGCTACCCATATTAGGCCAGTAGCTTTGCCTCGCGACCCGAGTCAGAAGTAAAGACATGTGGGAAATAGACAAGTTAATCTGTATAAAGAACTTGATATTCCATCATTTAATGACATGAAGATAATCATGCATTTACATACTACTGCATGAGCATGGGTTTAGTACTGTGACCCCTATTAATTGCTCTTATGTCTATAGGTAGCCTTCTTGAGCTTGTAAATTTGAACTTTTCTGTGTTTTGCAAGGTATTCAAACTGAGAAAATTTTACCAACAGTTTGATAACTTGGACGAAAAATGATGTGTTGTGGCAGATATCAATAGTTGTTCATTGAGAGACTGGTAACACTGGTTGTCAGCGTTCTGTGTCACTTCTGGGCGCATTCGCATTGTCGCAAAAATTGCCTGGTACGGTCCTGTCCTTTTGGCTATCAGTATCCATCCGCATTTATCACCATGGCTGCCACTGGACGAATTTCGGTGAAATTTGGTATTGGGGCCTTCTGTGAATCTCTGTATAGAAATTCCATATTTGGTTAAAATCGGACAACATTATTGGGCACTTTGCATGAAGATTTTGTACGTTTTGTTGTTTCTGGCAACATGAAGTCGTAATAAAAGCGCATTCTTTGAGTGAAATAGTATCGGGTTGTTAGGATGGATGAGGAAGTATAAACATTAAGCGAACGCGCCGCAAGATTAATATGTGTGTGTATAAAAAAAACCACACACAAAGTTATATGTACCTGGCCTATCTTGTTTTATAATATGTTATGCTAACATTGCTGCAGTGTTACTGCAAGTGATGTCATATAAAAAGACTGCTGTTAATACATTTACGAAAGTAGTTGGAATTAGGAGTAAGCAGATTCATTAATTTTTTTAGCGACCCCCCCCCACATAGTAGCTGCTCGACCCATAGGTTGAGAAACACTGAAGCTGGTGTTATGTAAAGTATCACAGCTGCACAAATTGTACTTATCTTGTTGGTTTCGCACCCGATAATCAATATCAAATTGAATTACCCAAACGAGTGATAAACAGGTTGAATAACAGCGCTTATCTAATTGGGGAGTTCAGTCCTGGTACTTTGAAATCTTGTCTTCTGAGATGCATCACCATGTAGTTCGGTACCTATTCATCACCTGCTTGGCCTCACATTCCAAAAGACAATAATCTTTAGTCATTTTCATGATTGCCTTAAGTCTGATACCGGTTGTTTTTATAAAAATACCAGATTTGGTTTGGAATGAGATAACTGGTTCCAGTGCACTTTACTTTTGAACTCGGGAGCCCAGTATAATATTCTGTAGCTTACTTGAATTTCTATCTTAGCATTCCCGTGCCCCTCATATTTGATTTTGACTGCTGAAGTGGGATCATATGTTGATCAGAACTACGCGAATGCAGTACGTGTATGTATTGCACGCAGCAATTTTTCAGATATGGCAAGTTGATGGCGTGAGTTATTGGGTGCTGAGTTCATTGCTTGCGGAAGTAACCTTCCGAGTCTTATTAGTTAGTATTCCTTAGCAAGTATGGGCAAATTTGAGCTTCGGGCTAATTCGTCACAATGTCTTCTACTCAAGTTGCAGAAAGGTAGCTCACCTAGCAGGAATCCTGTTTGATTTTGTCTCTGGCTTAGGGTCCTCTGCATCCCCCTGGAGTTCACATATTTTCCTCCCCCCCCCCCCCCATTCTGCGTACGTCGTCATATGCTAGTTAATTGCAGCAAATGCGTTTTAACCAGATAAGCAGTGTAGTGTAACGTAACGTTGTGGCGCGTTCGTGTGGCCATTGTTGCCATGGAAACGCGACAGTTTTTCCCTTTTATATTGTTACGGTACATATTGCTGTCAGGAATACTTTTATGGCGGTTTGTGTCGCCGGCAGCAACAAAACGTATTAAGTTCTTCGTGTAACGTGCCAGATTTGTTGTCCGATTTTAACCGAATTTGAATTTTCTTGACAGATTTTCACACAATTCCCAAATATCAAGTTTCACGAAAATCCGCCCCCGTGTGGTCCGCGCTGTTACAGACAGGCATGACGAAAGAAATAGGCGCTGTTTGCGAGTATGCCAACTAGCCCTAAAACTAATATATTTTGCAGAAACGACGTGAATCTTCGTGTATTTCGTTAATGTACATCACTCTGAAGAGAATTTCAAATATTTTTTTTATCGTAATGACAACTGTGTTTAGGAGTATTTTTTCCCGCACCATGAATCTTTTTGGATGAACTTATCGCTTTGAGCGTCTGTTAAGGAAGCTTTTTATTAGGCCAATTGCTACCAGTCTTGGAGCAGCATGATAACTGTGAAGTGTATCTTTGTTTATTTTTTTATGTGTCTTTACTTTGCACTAACTCACCTTGCGATTAGACCCCTATCTAACCCGTTAAATATCGCATATAAGTGTAGAGGTCGGATGTACTGATAAGTTGGCTCTCTGACTGTGCAAGTTTATGCAATGTTCATCATCATGGATGCGAAGGAAGTATTGTTTTTCCAGTACAGAGTCGTCCAATGGGAGACTGCGTTTAAAGATCAGTATCTAGGATACTAATAATATAAGCTCATGTGCAGTACTCTTAATGCTTCATGACCACGAATTGCTTGCGTATGTGCATAGACTGGAACTTGAGAGCGCTTCAAGTATTTTGTTCATGTGTAGGGATGGTATAAGCAGTATATCACTGTTCCACCTGCACGCAGAAGGTGTTGGAGCAGACGGTTACACCCAGTGCTGTGATATTGTTAATGATGATCGACGTGGTTCTTCTTAATAGTTCAGCTGGATTGGGCAGGGTAGGTATTAAAAGCACTAACATTTCTAGTCTGTGTGTCCAAATCAAGTTTTCATATTTGCGTGTTTCGGGATACAGTGGTTTGGCGATATTAGAACGGTATACTCCAGAGGTTCGCACTGTTGTCACGTTCCTTCTGCGAAAAAAATATCTTTAATAATTAGCACACAAAATTTTAAGACCATACGTTTGTAAAACTAGTGATTTTCAGATTATTTTGAGGCCGCCAGGTTGGTATAGTTGACCATGCAACCAACTCCATGGGGCGGTGTCGTTCATGAGCAGTTAGCAGTCGCACAGTTTGTCACACGCGACGCCTTTTGTGATACTATAGGCCAGGGGTGCACGAATTTTTAAGAAATCCATGCTGCTGGACAGTCCGGGGGTCGAATCGCGGTGGAGGCGAGATTTTCCGCATTCATCCAGACTGGTCCTGCCTACCTCCTGTGCGGTGGGTACCGTCCCTTTTTCCTGGGGTTAAAGCTGCCTGGGCTCGGCGTCGACCACTCACCCCCCATCTAGCGCCGAGATTGAAGGAAAAGTAGAGCTATACCTTTCTTTCCCTTCTGGACCTTCGTAGTTTGTTCTAGGGTGAACTTCATATTTTTGGAACCATTTAAAATTTGTAGGCGTCAGAAGGTTGACATGGAGCAAGTTCCATGCTGAGGACCCCACAGATATTAGGTGCCACCGTACAAAATAAAGTCGCCACGGCGACCTGGATCCCGGGATGTGTACATCCCTGCTATAGTCGTTTATTTCCTTGTTCATAGTAACCCTTCTCATTGGTTCCTAGCGTGAGGCAGGTGAGTCCATTTTGCACCCTCACACCCTCGTTCTTCACTATCCATTTTTTTTTAGCCTTCTGTCTGTGCAACCATTTTCTGACTGGTCTCTTCTCTTCAGGTGTTTCGCTGAGAATTTGTATGCACGTTCTCGTTTCTCCCGTGTGATGCCTACCCCATCCATTTATCACTGATTTCATTGCCATGGTAATATTTTGTGTATAAATTGTGTAGTTACTCATTATGCAGTTTTTTTTTTTCCATCTTCCTGTTTGTCTGCAAGTGCCCTCAGCACCCTGTTCTTTAGTACTCGCGGTCTCTGTTCTCCCTTTCAGTCGGAGTGGTGGTTAACTACTTGTCCGTACATACTTAAGTAGTGCTGGTATTTGTACAAAGGTTGAAAAGTTATAACTAAATATTTTCTGTAAAATGACGTGAAGTACATTTTATTTAAATGTCACGTAAGTGATGCTTATGCACAAATTAGCTCCTTCGAAAAAATATTCAAAACTATAGCGTGAATGAGCAGTAAAATTGAGTGTTCCCACAGTAAATTAGGTTACGATATCACTTTAGGATGTATGGCGTGAATTTGAGCATTAATATGGAGTTTCTCGAAGAAGGTAAGAGCAAAATAAGTTTGAGAACGCTTGTTGCAGTTAACTTCAGAATCATTTGTCTTCCAGTCTCACAATTGGAAGCATAGACATCAGAGTACACGACTCTTTGTTTGTAGGTTGTGAAAACGACTCTTGCCCCAAGAGACAGCCATAGTTTGAAGGTGTTTGCAAATAGGGTGCTGAGGAGACTATTTGTACCTGAGAGGGCAGTAGTAACCGGAGATGGAGCAAACTGCACAGTGAGAAGCGGCATAATTTGTGGTCGTCGGCAAATGTGATTAGGATGATTAAATCCAGGATTATAAGACGGACAAGGGGTCTGGAAGAGATTTAAATGAGTAAGAGATTTTGGTCAGAGTGGAGCGATGAGACTATTTAGATGACCTGGCTGTGGGTGAGAAGATAACATTAAAGTGAATCTTCACTAGCGTATTATGAGTATTTGGAGTGTATTCATCTGGTTCAAGGTCAAGTGGTGAGCTGTTTTGAACTCGTTATTTAAGCCGCGTGTTTCGTAAGAAGTTTGACCGAAAGAAATGCTGAATTATAGACCGTATGAACGAAGATGACTTGGAAGACCTTTGAAGAGACGGGGCTGTAACTGGTTTAAGGCCTATCCCGTGACGGGGGAAGGTGGTGGTGGTGATGAGGTCGAACATTTTTGACTGGATGACATAACTGCTCGATAAAGACACTGCTGCATTAAGTTTGGTAACTATGGATTTTGGCTTTAGTTTGTTCCAGGGCGCTGTGAATTTCAAGCGTTTACACGGGGGACATTTTTAGTGGCGAACTTATTCTAGTGTTCTGGGCTATTATGCCATGTCGATTTGTAAATAGTTGCCGATGTTTTGAAGGATCGTAGTGCCTTAATCAGCAAGGTAAAGCAGTCCGAGAAGACGTTCCTGATATGATAAACTGTAACGTGTGAGTGAAAATGTCATTTTCAGTGAATACGTGTGACATATGCTTAGTCAATGAGTGGAACGTTATGAGAAGTAATATGCTCAGTATTCGGTGTTGGCCTGATTGTCGACAATCTCGTACGTGAAACTGAATATTGGCAGGGCTGGCATCTTCCCTGAGGATGTCACATGAGTGGCCGAAACATGTACATGTAGGATGCTCACACTGTTTATAATATAAGATACTCTTAAATGTTTGTATGTATGTGTTGTTTTCATATTCATAAAGATCTACTAAGTTTGTAATCAAAACCATGCCAGCTCGTTTTTCTACAGAAGGATTTGACTCTTTTGCCTTTTACATTTTGTTGGCATAATAATAATAATGATATAATAATAACAATAATGATATAATAATAATAATAATAATAATATAGTAATTATCAAAAATATGACTGTGCTCACACACAGCTGTCGTGGCTGCAGACGCATGAAATCTCATTGTTACCTGATATATTTTGTTGTTTAAAATGAAATCTGCCTGGTGTATTGTTTTGTCCATATCCTTTACGTTGGGTAAAGGGGGGCAGGGTCGTCCTTTATATTATATGAAGTTTTTTATGCTGTACTTATTCCTGAGAATGGCAGCTCTAAAAAGTCCTGAATCACGTTTTTGTCAGCCTTGCACACACCTGTTCTTCAGAGGAAATGATAATAAAGAATAGAATCATTTTACATGTTTTCTTCGTCGCACTGCCTCGGTCTGATGTAACCTTATAACACAACTAAATCCACTTTGTACTTAAGCGATCTCTGGAAAGAGAACTAAGTTCGTGCACAGTATTCGTGACAACTTTTCCGTCAAATTCCAACTTGGAGACGATGGGAGTGTTTCGTTATAATAAAAACGAATGCATATCACAAAAAAATGTACAGTAGCAGTATATGACGGTACTCCGCGCCTGGTCGTGCGGCATGTGTACCGCAGTACCACGATCCTGCTTTGAAAACAACCATATTCTTATAATTCTCAGGCCCAGCATTTAGCACTGGAGAGTATTCCCATTTCCCTTTACTTCTTGAGATGTTATGTGTGCATGGTAGTTGGTAGACATCCAAATATCGTACAAGCTCTTGTCGTTTCCTTCTGTCGTATACTATCAATCATGCATCAACAAGACACAATCGATGAGTATTATATAATAATCTGACATATGTATTCTTATCTATATGCAGGCAGCGATATGAGGTTCCCACCGCGTGATTTTTGAGTAACAGTGTTGCCCGGCTTGTTGCGCCGTGTGGTTTGGTAATTTCTTTCCGACGTTTCTGAAGTTTTCGCCCTTTTTTAATAGAGAAAGACGGTAATTGATCGTGTTAAGCGGTTTGGCGGTGCAATACTAGCCCGAGAATTTGCCATTGAGAACAGGGGTTTCTGGTAGCTGTCGAAGGACGTTATGTGACCCTTCAGTACGCCTGCTAGTTCTGTGTTTGACCCGCCGTTTGCGTATGCAACCCATATTACGTCCTAGACATTTTGGTAGTGTGATGACAGGGCGGATGGCCTTAAATGTAATGTTTTACACTACTTCCGAATGAGCTTGGCAGTTTATGTTACGTGCTGCAGTAGGTAACTACTACTGCCATTGGCTTTACGAATTTAAAACTTAAGATTTCCGTACCGCCAGACAGTGCATTTTATTAAGTTGTGCTACGCATAGAGCTTGCAGTTCTTCTGGCCGTCATTGGCTGTATATCTTGAACCCGCCCCTTTATTTTCTAGTGTTAATAGGACAGCTTTGGGAAAAATTGCGTAGTATTTCTAAAGCCGTTTGGGAAAACAGTGTTCGTTTCCATTAAACATGTACTCCGGTACTTTTCTGGGACTGCTTGGTCCAGAAGATGAAGGCAGAGCCCTCTTTCGAAGGTCAGTCATTATTTACCACTCGACATGGCATAATGTCCCGGAAGACTTGAATCTTTATGAACGTTGCTCTGTGAACCTCAAATCCAAATTAGTGTGTTGGAATCTAAGGAATGAGGAATGGTGTAAGAACTTGCCGCGTTACGTCTCCTTAAATTGTGGAGAATTGAAGTGGATAGACCATGACAGTTCAATAAGAAAACACGGTGCCAAACGTCTGTGCCCAAACTGGTATTTTGAACCTGTCATTCCATTATCTGAGCAACCTGAGACCCCACAGAAGTCATAATAAGTATGCAGTAACTTGATGTCTGAATAAAGTAAGTCGATCGGTAGTAGTTACAAAACTACTGTATACGTACGCTTGTGCGATCGTTGTGGACCAAACAAGTTAGTGTGACACTTAAATTTAGACTTCAGTTCTGGGGGTGCCTGGTTCGAATCTCGGACAGTGTACCGAACGTTCGAACAGGTTCATGGTTTTACTGAGTTTACAGACATACGCAGGTGTAAAAACGCACCTATGAATATTGATTTGTCGATGATAAAAGGAAAATTTCTTGTGCAAGGAGTACCAGGGTGGGATTGAACATAGGGCATCTGCAACTCGGGTACAAACAGTGAGTGTTACGAAGTAAGTTGAGAAGTCGCTGATTTTACTTACGAAAGTGTAAACGTAGAATATGTAGCCATTGGCTTTCTTCAAGAAGGCTGATAACGGAGTACACGAGATGTTTATTCTGCGGAGTTTGCACTTCTATCTGCAACCTTTTACAGGAATATCTGTGAAAATTCTCGATGCTACACTCGGCAGTATCTGTTATCTACGGCGGAGCAAACTTTAGGAGTGGGCATGCCTTGTCCGCGATTTAAACTAGAGATTGAAGTCACAGAAAACGACGGTCTTTTCAGGTCGACAGAGACTAATTATCTTTGTGAAGGAACGTTATCTAATTCCACGTGTGATGGATGCACAGTTTGGTTAACTGAAAGCGTTAAGTCGATTAAGCATGAGTTTAAGTAAAGGCCGAAAGAAGCGAAATATATGAGTGACTTGTAAATCCAAATGTTAAGAGAAGGGGACACAAAAATATTCATTTCCCAAACACAAAAATTGTAGATAATTTGTCCCCCTTATGTTGTGTAGAAAACATTTGGTCCTATTTTTATTTCGAGCCAGAAACAGTAACTGCTGTACGGTTAGTAATGTAGGGAGTATGTAGAAATTGGAAAAGGGGGCGCCTGTAAGTAAATTCGCTCATCAAGGTTACTGTGATTGGGAGGAAAGTAATCTGTATCGGTGACAGTCGTCACCTTTCAAGCAGGGCTGCACAAATCCTGGGCGCCAATATTTCTGGTTCCTGAGTACGAAACATGCGGCTTGTCACCCTTCAGGCGCCCAGAATTTTGAAGTGCCTGCTAGATTGTTTTTGGAAAATTTGTGCAACCCTGCTTTAAAGCAATACATACTCTCTGAAGCTGAAGCTTTACATTGTGCTGACGTGTGTAGTGTAAAATATTTCTCTGCAGTCTTACAGGAGCATTGACCTTCCCCTCACTCCAGCATAACGAATTGCTCGTGATGATTAATATACACTCATCCTTCGCTGATCATGGGTTCGTACTTCGCGGTTTCGCAAATTTGCAGTGTCGCCTCAGGACTAAAAATATATCACTTGGCCCTTAAATGGATAGGAGCATCGGAATTGTTTGACAACTGGAACAGGTCTTCGAGGCGTACCGCTTGACGTTACAGAGAGTTGAAAGAAGGAAAGAACGAACGAACGAATTAATTTCCTTCACAGGGTTTCTCCTAAAAAAACACTAAAAATAAAACATTGTATGTCTCATATCCGTGAATGAAAGAATATTTTCGATATATAACAGACCAACAAATGCATGTCAATAAAATATATTTTATCGATGTGCATTTCTTTGTTCGTTACGTAGTACAATTTTAAAACGATTTTTTTTGGAGGGGGGGGTGCAGGTGGTGTTGGAACCTAACCCTCCCCCCACGAAAAGCGAGGGATGAATGTAGTTGTGTGTATAGAACACCGCACTTCATCGAAATAATTCTTAGAATCGTAACAAATTTGGAAGAGATGTTGTTTTGAGCAGCATATGGCGTTGAATATTCGTTTAAGCTAATTCTAAATGGAACATACTGTACGTGATTTTGCATAACAGGGTCAAATGCTGCACAAAAACAGCCTTACACGATGAATATGCTGAAGTAACTCAGAAGATATTTAAATGTTTTATCTCCTGAGTTACCATATAAATCCTACGTCCATAGGCCCACTAACTCGAATGTGCGGGTTGTGGTGAAGCATTTGGCGCATGCGTTCCGTTCGTAGGCGATGATGCAGTACATACAACTGTCGCCGGTCGCTCGCCAGTACAAGCCACGTGGTGGTTATTTCCAGCAGTCAGGTTTCCTATTGCTTAGTGCTAAGTTGGATCTACACCTGTTTAGTTGCTCTACTAACTGGAGAGCGGCAAGATCCGGACCACGTATCATTCCAATATTTGACCAGAAATCATCGCATGCTTTTACCGCGACTTTTAATGGACGATGCTGTGCTCCAAGATCATTTACGAGTGTTATGGTTTTCATGTGAACTTCTAACTTTTCAGATCTGTGTTTTACAAATTAATGCGAGTCTTTTAAGGTATTAATTTCTGCCGTGCCTTGTATCTGGAATAACATATTTGAAAATGGCTTGGTGAGTGTATTCCTTTTTAATTCTTACTATTATCGTTGGGAATTTACTTAAATGCACGGTTGTGCTTGACTTTGATGATTTTTTCGGAGCCTTTGGTTAAGCCATCTGGAATCGATGTGTTCCACGTCAGAGTGACGTCGAGGTGAATGAATTTTTAATTTGGGTGAATAAGGGTACGAATTTTTAAGCAGTATTATGTCTGATGATGAACGTTTCTACTATCTTGTGAAAGTTAGTGTGTGGCCTTGAAATTAACTGTCTATGTAAGAACATAACAGCAGTTGAATTGGTCTCGGAATGTTGAACTTCCTCATGGTCTTATACAGACATCATCCCGAGAATACTAGCGGAAAGCAACGCAATGTTGACTGCCAAATATTTCCGCCTCTTCATGTACACCTAGACAATGGACTATTCTTGTACGTGTTGTAAAATAATAATAATAATAATAATAATAATAACAACAACAACAACAACAACAAATTGTGTACTCCGTGGCGTAGTGCTTAGAATTCACACAACATCCTTTACTTCCAGAGTCATACGGTCTTACGGACACGCGTAAATGTGATTTAATTTTCGTCCGTAAGGAAAAATGTCGTTTCCTGTGCCGGTTTTCACAAAACCAACACTTGCAGAATAACATCATTTGCAGAGCTCTTTCGCCGAGTTTCACGACAGTTTCATCATAAACGTGGAAATTACGGTTAGAAATTAATTACCCC
>JGI20166J26741_11572807_pt1 | contig 11935 bp, 14 predicted proteins | sample TergutCu122P5_FD_26741 | JGI IMG/M metagenome (IMG submission 26741) | reverse complement strand
CATACGTTGATGCGAAAGTATTAATAAAATCGCCCGAAAGAAACTGACTTAATTGATCAGTTGAAATTCTGTTATACATAGAATCAGCATCAGCAATCCCACTAATAGCCGCAATATAAGCGAAACTATCTGGGGATACTGAGTCACCATTGTCCATACTCATAGGTATATTATTGAAATCAATAAAGATAGTTTTTTGATCTTGTTCTATAACATAACACCCCATAAGACTACCAGGTCTAATTGAATCCTCAGAATATCTTGGTATATCTTTCATACCAATCCTACTATCCACAAATCTCGTATTGGAATTTGAATCTAATAAACTTTTGTGATATGCATAATCCACTGGACCCCTAAAAGAATTCGGATTATTTATATCTCTTGTAAGCGTTTCATCAGGAGATAATTCATGTATTGTAGGATTTTTATATACATACACTCGTTCACCTGTAGATCTAGATATTACAGTACCATCGTCAAGGACTATTATGCTATTCATATCTATTTTATTATGCGTGGAATTAACCAGTGGTTCTGAATTAATCGTATTAAGTACTTCACTTTTAGTCGGAGGTCTACCAGCTATACTCCAATTACCGCCAAGTTTGACACCATTAGAAAATTCTGTTTTACCAAGAGAACTAAGCAACTCTGCGTAATAAGGATTATCTATCACAACATCATTATTACTTGTTTCTTTTACAATATTCCCTGTATTATTTGTAGTTTCACTGTGATTTTGTGGCTCTGTAATTGGTGTATTTTCAGTAGTATTATTATATAGTTCTGGTTGACTTGTAACAGGACTAGATTCATTTAGTATAGTCGCAGATATCTCACTATTTTGTGAACTATTAGAAGCAATACGTTCTTTTAAAGTACCTATACTACCTAAAGTATAAGAAATGTAGAGTAATAAACTTACTATAACTACGCCTAATACTCCAATGAATATCTTATATTTCATATTCCACCTCGTGCAATAAGAATTATTTAAATGTTATGAATGGAAAAAACTGTTTAGGGTCCTTCCTAGCTCCGTCTATATGAATTCTTAGATGCAAATGTAAACCATTAACTCCTTTCACATCGCCAGTATTCCCAACCTTAGCTATCATTTGACCTTTAGTAACTGTATCCCCTTGAGATACTAACAATTCACTACAATGACCATACCAAACCTCCATACCATTACCATGATCAATAGAAATACGCCATCCAAAGCCCGCAGAATCCCATCCTGACCTAGTTACTATACCATCCGCTATTGCATATATCGGAGTACCTTTGGGGTAAGGTAAGTCAATACCATCATGAAATCCTCCATCACGTGGTCCATAATCATCTGATATATGTAAAACACCATTATTAGGTGCTATTGGTGGATAATATTCACCATCTTTTATCGCAGGTTTAGACTCGGTTTGTTTTTGTTTTGGTATTTCTGTTGATCCACCATTTGGATTATTTACTACTTGACTACCGCCACCACCATTAGGTATAGTTTTATCTGTAGAATTATTTGTAGGATTATTACTTGGAACACTTGTGCTTAACCCATTATCATTGGAAGGGGCTTTAATATTTCCACCACCCGGAACTCCTGCTTGTAAGCTACCACCTTGACTACGATCACTCATATTACCGTCTTGTGGTATATCCCCATCTATTTGCACATTCTTAAAGTTATCCACCGGTTTGATGTCATAACCATTAACTAGTGCAGGAGCATGATTATTCATATCAATTCCGTTAGAACAGGCAGAAGCCATTAATGTGGCTAATACCACACTAATGGCTAATATTAATACTTTCTTCATAATATACCACTTAACAATAATGTAAATATGACTAGATCACCTCTTAAAATACTTGTAGCCATACGGGTTACATAGAAACTAGCATCCTCGTTTAATCTTTATCTTTCAATAAAGCGTCATTATTTAAGACCTTGAAACTTATGCGCGTAATTACACCTTTTCCCGCAACTCTCATCGGCACAAAATCCTGACTACGAATTACAATACCTTCCTTGTCCATACCACTTTTATACTTTCCACGAGCGCGTTGTAATAATTCTTCTAATGTATAATTAAAACTTTCACCTTCTTCTTCAACTGGAACTGTCCTTAAACCTAATTTTTCGCAAAAGTCGTACATTTCGGCGTATGTATAGTATTCCAAATTATCTAAATTGAACACGTCGAAAACAAACCAGTCATATATCATCAGTTTCAGCTTGTTACCCTGTATACCAGGCCCACATATTTCGCCTTGGATTGCTATGTTCAACCCAAGATTCGTGAGTTTATTCCTTAAATCATATAAGCGATTCGGAGCCCAGTAAATGCTCTCGTCGTCCTCCACTATATTAAAATTCCGACTCGTACATCCGAAGTCTGCGTGATAATTGTAAACAGTACAAGATGTACCATCCATTTTTGTTGTTATGAAGTAAGGACAGCCTTCCAAAATTCTTAACATTCCAGGACTGTTCTGAATTCTGTTTTCGTCTGTTGTAGGGATTGAATATGGCTTATCCCCTTTTGCGACACCAGTTCCTGTTTGTACTTCTGGTACGTACCATTTCTTTACCCGCAATAATTCAGTTACATCGGTTCCGACTTCCACATTAGATTCTATTTCGGGGAACTCACTCAAAGGCAAAAGCAAACCCTGACTAATCTGCCCACGTAAACGAATAGACTTAATCCTATAGCCAATACCCATAAATTCAGTTTTTCTAAGTGAATTTTTCAAAAATAAATAACGTTCATCGTCGTATGGTAAGAAACTATCAACCTCAAAATATAAAGCCTTATCACCAACTTTGAACTCCCCCTTTTTGATAACACATTGCCAACCTAAAACCTTTGCCAATTCAATAAGATCAGCGCCTTCAATAGGCATGGTCGCTTCAACTAATTGGACAGTAACTAAAGACCTTTCATTAGATGAAGTGTCAATTATTTTAACATCTTTATCCATATGCTGTATTAATCCTCCAATCTTCAAATTTATTTAAGATATTTTTAGCACTTATTGGAAAGTAATTATTTACATCAACACCTACATTATATGAAAATGCTTTATTACCATCTCCACGCCCAGGTATACCATAATTTAATGTACCGTGAACATGACCGTATAGATGAACAGATCCTTTAAAATATCTTGACCATTCAAAAATAGGATAGTGAAAAAGGACTAGTCGTACACCTTCATAACTCATTTCATGATAATCTTTAATCCAAGTGAATCCACGGATTTCCTTATATGGATAAGCCCCACAACGGTCATGATTGCCCTTAATTAAGTATTTAACACCATTTAAAAGTTTTAATTTATCTTCTATAAACTCTTTATTATTCATACTAAAGTCACCTAAAACATAAACTTCGTCTTTACGGCTGATTAATGTATTCCAATTGGCTATCAAAATACTGTCCATTTCACTTATACTATAAAAAGGTCTATTAGCCAATTCTATCATATTTTTATGTCCTAAATGTAAATCTGATGTAAAGTAAATCAAGACTAAACATCTCTCCCTATTAATATACTATCATATCAATCTCCACATACTCCAATTTCACACTAGATGAATTAATGTCAAGAAGAAAACATTCTATAATTTTGTATTAACTCATTTCGGAGAAGCTCATTCACCATTCATTGGTCTCATTTCAGATTCTTTTGAATATAATAACGCCTTATTGTGTTTTGTCACTGGCAGAATACACGCAATTGCTGGTATTTTTTTCTTCAATAATTTTCTGTATATCCTTGCTTGCTTCTATTTTTGTTCAATATATTCACTTAACTGAGTGGTATTGACACCGTGCCATTTAAAGACAGTTTTCTTTCTTCTAACGGCTTTTATCTCTTCTTCAAGCGCAGGAAGATTTTTACTTGCTTCCATCCGTTTACTGCGCAACTCAGCACAATTCATATTAAAATGCTACCTTTATTTGTATAAAGTATATAATTAGATGTTTCATCATACATTAACGATCGCCAAATGCTATCATCTTTGGAGTATCCATAAAGTATAAATCACTTCAGATCAAATAAACCTATTAATCAATTGCTAAATATCGGTTAGGATAATCCAATATTAATTTAGCATCGGCAAAAATATCACTACCTATAATACCAGGCAAAGTAAAATTCATAGTAGGACTAACACATTTGTCCAAGTATATAAAAGCGTTAGATATAGTAATTAATTTATTACCTAGTAAAATGTCTAATTTTTGACCATTATATCCTGCAGTTTCTTGTGGTATTGGTTGGCCAATACCACTAAAACTATCCATACGTGGTATTATATCTTTAACAAATTTACTCATTTGTTTATTAAATTTTGTTCGATTAGCACCAGTATCTAAACCTAAACAAGTAACTTTATTATTCAATATGAGTTTAACCATAGGTGTCAAATCCCAACACATATTCTTTTCTAAATCAGAAGCTTTTGATTTCCTCATCAATATATTTTTATTTCTATAATCAATTTCCCAATAAAGCTGTTTGATTACATCCCATCCTATAACACCAGATAATTTGAATCCAAAATTATCAGAATAATCTACAGTAGTTTCAGGAATTATGAGGGATGGAATATTACTAAACAAGCAATTACCGATTATAAGTTCGGATATTTTCCCTATATTTAATTTCATAATCGCACCAGTTACATTAATTATCTCAGTCGTATCACTTTTAATTTGCACATTGCAGTAATTCGCAGTATCACTACTAAGTATAGTATAGGGTGAGCCTGTGTCAAAAACTAATTCTATAGGATTGTTATTTATCATAATTGACATTACAGGAATACCCACCAAATTCTCTACTAAAGGACTTTTATGGGGTATAGGGGATAAATGGGACGTAGATTTATACTTATTACACATTGATAAGAATTCGTCTTCTTCGGAATTATGCGGAAATCCCATCCTATATAAATCCACCGTTCTCCCTTGATTTAATAATATAACAAATAATAAAGAACTTGCTAGTACTTCAATTTCAGAAATACATGATGGAGCTAATATTTGTCGCAATAACCTCTCGGATGACTCTTCATAACTATCCAAAAACATCCGAGCCGCTTCATATAAATTACTTTCATCGCGGGTCATTCTATGAAAATCTGGTAGTTGATCAAGCAAAATATTTCTCATATAATATTCAATATTATTTTTATCATTGTTCAAATATTATCACCACCAATTAAAGAATTTTTACTGAAAATATAATTCGATTTCATACATAATAGTTTGGAATAATATGACTAGTTTATTTAAAAACGCACCAAAATATTTCTTCTAAATTTGTATCAAAATAAATAAATTTCAGAACTAAAATTGATGTCTATGAAATAACGCCCTTTATAATTATTAAAATAATCCAATTCAATATCACACTATTTAATCTGCACACTACACTGTTTCTTCGATAAATGGAGTACATCTCCATTTATCACGCCAATGCAATCCGCGAGTTAATTTAATAAATTCCCATTTATTATAATCCTTTGCATGAATTCCCCACGGTTTAAGAGCATCTTCTAAATCTGGGCGCTTTGGATGAAAAGTCCTTTCATAAATGAATGAAATTTCTTTATTGTGTCTCTGTTTCCACCCATATTCTGGATCAAAACCAGGTAACATAAGTTCTTCAGCTATAGATAAAGCTTTTTCATAACGTTCCTTTTCGAAATCATATTCGTAAATAGTACGACCACCCTCTTCTATAACTAAAGAAAGTGTTCCAAATCTAAATATTTTACCATTCTCTTGTAACGCACCGATGTATAACGTATCACGTAACCACTCAATTGCCATGAAATCATCCCTTAATGTTATGGCTTAAATCCTTAAACCATATTACTTGTATAGCCACAAATTTCCTAACAAATTCACAGTAATCTTTGTATATGGGCTCATTATATTCAACTATATTCAACGATTTTAAATCGATGTTATCCAATTTTTTAATAAATTTATGAAGACATTCATAAAACTTCGTATTTTTCTCATTTAGAATTATTTCTTTGAAATTAGCTCTTGTACCTTGCCATTTAATAACAGACATCCCATATTTATCCATATAAGCATTAATATCAATCATACGACCTAAGCTTTGCGCATTTATAGAATAAAGAGAATTGCCAAAATCTATTAATGGTGCTGGTTTATATTCATCATTTTCCCTATAGAATCCCCAATTATTAGGATGCCTGTCTAGATTATTCAATAAAGAATCTAAAAGGAATGTATTCCATAAATAATTTTCTGTGTCAGAATTAAATTTATTACTCTCAAATAATTCGTATAACACATCCAAATCATAGTTTAAATTCTCGTGGTCTAATGTACTAGATCCTAAACCTGGAAATGTTATAAGTTGTTTACTAAAAAATGTAACAAGTGTACCAATGCGAGATTTATATATAACATATTCAACATCTTGTACAGAATATCCTAAACTTCTAACTATACTACACGAAACAAACTCCGACACATGATAGGGTATAATTTTTCCATTCTGCCTAATTTCGGGTAATTTCAATATATATTCATGACTGTCACCCTCTAAATAAACTTTAGGTTGCGACCCTTGTATCGGTTTTGGTTTAATTTGTAAGTATGAAACATCTCTTATAAATTGTTTTTCTGGTTCACCACCAAAGGCAGTCATTTTATAAATATTCATAAAATATAAAATCACCTCAGTTCTGGCAGTTTGATTGTAAGTATGATATATATAAATTATTTTTAACAATCTATATCATCAATCACACGCAAATCTTTAACTGGCCAGTTATTCGTACCATTCCGGCTTTTCCTATCACGTACTTTTTGACTAGGTTTGTTAGTACCATAACCGTAATGTAACAGAGTACCATGTTTTGATAGATAACCATAACTACGTTTTAATTTATTGATATGCTTATCATAAACAGTTCCTTGTTGATACCCCCCATATATCAACACTCGTTTTCGTTCAAGAATTTTCTTGATACGAAGATATCTTCGCATTCTAAAGGACTTTGACATAATTCTCACCTAAAATATTTGGTATAAATATTTGCTAATTTTCCAGCCTAAACTCATTTCTTTTTAGCCAGTTTATTATAATTTCAGGGTAGCTATTAAAGATAAATGCTAATTCAGGGTGACAAATAGTAGATTCTATAGAAGATATACCCAATAGTTTAAGTATTGTAAATACATCTTCTTCATCTTGTAGACGATATCCGAAACCGTTTGCCTCAATGCTATCAAATTTGCCTCTTAACTGCCTAACAAGATTGAGAACATTCAGTCTTATATGTGCTAATTTCAAATCTACAAATTCATAATCTCCTTTATCGAACATAGGGCTTCCATTACCATCACGATAATAGGGAAAGCTTTGAGTATTTAACCAATCCTCCATTAATCCCTTACTGATTCCAACTTTAGCAATATTACTAAGTAATTCATCAGAGAATTCGTAATTGTTAACATCGTCTATATCATTACTACCACGTATATTTCTGCCAAGTATACTGGCTTGAATCATTAACGCAAACCCACCAACTGCAATTATTTCTAAATCCTGATTTATCATACTATCTAGTTCAATTAAAGCATCAATCAATAAATGTAATTGCATAAACCCCTTTTCACTCATCACTAATTACTCCTTCAATAAATTACATTCATTTCAGCATACACTCCAAAATGCATAGGTGGAGTCATTATTGTGATGGGTATTGGCAATGGTTTTACATCACGAAGTTCTCGGATATTAGGATATTTATCATATAGAAATTGTTTATTAAATGTCTCAATAGCACATTTCATCAAAACTTGTCCGAGATAAGAAGTTTGATTTAAGTCAATCATTTTAATATATTTATCATTCTCTTTACCGTAATAATTAAAGAGTTTTTGAATTGTTCTATTTAAAAAATAATAATCCGATATATCCCATTTAACCATATATGAGCTGTATATAGGCACATATGTTGATATATTATCAAATGAATCCATTTTATCCACAATATTAACTCCTATTAATCGCAAGATTAATAATATCACTCAAAACTACGCTACATTATTGCTCTATACCACACCTTTAATTTAGGAGGAAAACCGTTCTGGCAGGTAACAGTATCACTATTGAATATAGTCAATAAAACAAACTTTTCCTCTGCATTTTTCAACAAGCTTACAAACAGGTGCAGCCCAACCATAAACAACGCACGTTCTATTTTACTGTAATTTCCTTTATTTTGTCCAAACAAATCCATTATTTCACGCTATCTGCATCTTAAAAGTAAATCGGCTACTTCACAGCCACTAGGGATCACCCCACGTCAACCACAATCCCCACGACTAACCTTTATAGTGGATTTAATATGCTTTTATCTTTAAACAGATAGTGTCCCTAATTCAACTTTACTATTTAAACAGATTAAGTTTTCAGCCTTGAAAATAAGTTTTATTATTTTAGTTGTAAACTTTATAGCATTGGCTCTATAGGTTGGAATTGAACCAACTACAACACGTTTAAATGACGTGTGCTCTACCAATTGAGCTACAATAGATCTTACCACGAGCAACTTCTTGCGGAAGTTCTCATTTTTCCAAATAGACAATTTGGCGACGATTTTATTTAATTATTTTAAAACACCTAAATCGCCTAAAAGATGTTCGATCATGAGTTTGGGGTTTTCGTGAAGTAACCGATTATAATTACTAATAACTGACTTAGATTATGCCAATAAACAAACAACATATGGTCAATAACTCAATAGCTAAACTCGACAGTTGTAAGCGCATTACTCACACTCAACGCCGCGTCAACTTCGGTTGTATACGCAGAGATTTCGGCTTCTAGTTTCTTGATTTCATCCAACACTTTGACGGTTTCAATGAGTTCAAAAGTATTTTGCATAAGATATTCGCTCCGTGACCTCTGCATATCATCAGTTAATTTTGACGCATCTTTAGTGCCATATAGTCCAGCTACATATGTGTCTGCTTTTCCGGGTAAGATATCATTTTCGCGTGCACACGTATTTTTTGCCTGCTCGTATTGCTTACGCATGGTGTTCATCAAAGTTTTCTTATATTCGATACCAGACTTCTTCATTTCGATTGCTTCAGCGACCGAATATTCCTTATTTCCTATGGTGACTTTTGTGATAGCATTACTAAGAACTACCGCGCGTTTTAAAGCATCGCGTCTCCTGATCAAATCAGTTACACTGACGTAATTATTCGAATTATCATTACAGAATTCGGCAATTCCAATACCTTGAATCTTACTATTAGAATGTCTATTAGCTGTTACAAAAGTAGTACCGAGTATAGCAGTATTAATGCGGTCACCGATAATCTTTAACTCGGCTAATGCCTTATGAATTGTCATTTTCTCAATGTTCATAAACTTAATATCCCACCCCTCAATTTGAGTATTTCACAAACCTACGTTTTTAGTATTAATTCATTTAGCAATCTATCTCATAATCAATAAAACCTAATGAATCCAAATAACTCAATATCTCAAGTTCAATGGCATTATACAACGATTCCTCAATAACTCTTGACATAGTAAAACTTAATCTACGTTCGGATTCATTCAAAAGTATATCGTCCACAGTGACAGCATCTGTATCTTGAAAAACATCAGCTAATATCGATGAGATATAGTTACTAATAAGCACTAAAGGTTCCGTAATTTCTTGTATATTGGACTCCTTTGATTTCTCCCAACTGGCTAACAAATCTCTTGACAGAAGAAACTTATTTTCTTTATCGGCATACTCCTTAGGGAAAAGATAAGGTTCTGGATTTATAGGTTCTACAAAACCTTCTTTATCATTCGGATCAAACAACATAACTTTACCATTATTAGTCTTCATTATAACTAAAGGTTCGGACTTTTTTGTTTTAAAAGATTGCATACCTACAGTACCATTACAGAAAACTATGTTTAACTCTAAAAATGGAAATTTCTTTGCAATAGACCACCAGTTTAAATATAGATCGATAAAGTTACAATGACTATGCTCCTGAATACCTTTATAGATGCTACCATCTGGATAACACCAGCCTGACCCAATTTTTTCGTCTTCCACTGTCCCAGAAATCCAGCAGTTATCAAGAAATAAATAACACTTTATCCCGTATTTCCAATAATCTCTCTTCTTTAATTTAAAAATTGGGTCAAGTAATATATATAAAGGTGAATCCAAATTATCAAAATTCCACCAAAATCGATCGGTGCAACAGATAACATCCAATGCTTGCTCTGGAGTGATTGATTTTCCGGACACAATATAATTGGGATAATCTTTAAATTCAGTATTAATTAGGTCCCAATGACTTTTACTCACTAAATTACCTCCTACAAATAGTAACTTCGTACAATTTATTATTACATATCATTACAAAACTCACTATAATATAAAAATTACGCAAATATATTTCACATAACTTCTCCTCCCAATATTATATTCGAGTATAAATTTTAACTACTAAAATATTGGGTTAGATAAATAATGAGATATATTAATGTGATTCTTATTTTCTTTCATTTTTTGGATGTATTGCTTTATCAGCAAAATAAGTTAATGCATCAGGCGGCGGATTTTGTTTTTTCCAAATACCATTCATATAGTAAGTAACATATTGATAACTATCTTCTGACAGAGCGTGTGGTTCGTCCAAAAATGGCATTAAAGTATCAGTCCAATTAACTACCAATCCATTTGGTGAATCTTTATCAATACGTGGCCATACAGTCGGAAACCAATCTGCTACACCATCACCATTGGTATCAATAGATCTAGTGGTAGGCGCCCATATTAATGTATTATCTATATGATTATTTAAATCACGTGGAGGTTGATATCCAATTGTATGTATCCTAAATACCCATTCCGGTATTTCCATTTGTGCTGGTAATTTTACTGACCATAATTGTTTATTTGGCTTCAAAGTTCCCGTTAATTTACTTGTATCTACTTGAAATAAACCGTTTATCATTAACTGACTTTGTAGGTTAATATGATAATCGTATGGTATCTCAAAATTAGTAAAACGTTGTCCAGAATACGAACCAGTTAACACACGATTACTAAATCTATTTTGCATAACCATAGCATAAACTGGTTCACCGAGTGTTCCTTTAGGCAATCCATTAATCTTCATGCGCTCAATACCTGCAATATCTGTATAAAACCAGACATCATTCGGAAACTCTCCATCTAGTGATAACAAACCTTGACTGCCGTAATAACGATTTCTAACATCTTGATAACCAGGATCGTCCACAATACAATAATAATTATTCTGAGCGCCTTGAGATTCATCACGCACAACAATAAAGTGTTTATTGAATTTGTCACCGCTACTATCCATCCATTTGTAACCGACAGGCCGCCCACCACGCACCTCATAAGGTGTATTAACTATGCTTACATTAAAATCGCTTGCTATCTCGCCTTTAGAATAATCAGGAATATGAATATTTCCCTCGAATATAAAGAAGTATCCTTGTTGAGGTATTACATTTAAATCTGTATCTACCTTATTTACGGACATTTCCATTGCACTAACAGAAGACATAATACCGAATGATAACACAATTGATAATATTAATGCCATGATTCTTCTCAAATACATAATAACTCTCCTCAACTAATGATCGTTTTAAAAGATAAATTAAATTCACTAAAGCATACTTCATAAAATTAGGCATGTTACGGATTTTCTCGATATTATTTACAGGCATACTAGTGCCCATAAAGATTATCACTCCACGACAACTATAATTAATTATAACCTGAAAATATTTTGAGACATCAGTCTATATCACAATAAAATATGTTATTATTAAATGAAGTTATACACTCTGTAGACACACT
>JGI20166J26741_11572696_pt1 | contig 11935 bp, 7 predicted proteins | sample TergutCu122P5_FD_26741 | JGI IMG/M metagenome (IMG submission 26741) | reverse complement strand
CCCCCCCCCGGCACGCCTACTACTCGACAAGGATCTTCTCGTTAGCTGTTAACAGTACCGTGTTCACATCCTGTCAACAGGTCCTATAATGCGTCAGCACTCAGCCCCTGGCTCAATGTCCCTACAAGATCCCTGTCAATATTAAGCCTCTTCTATCAGATTTTCCGACAAACATGTTGCAAGAAAATTACAAATTTCTTAGCTCACAGACAATGAAACCACCCAACACGAAGCAGGTTGCTTGTTTGGTTTTAGGGCTTGTAGTGACTAGGCACAGGGGCTATACTCCCGGCCAGGCATAACTACATACTGGCCACAGCGTTCAGCCCGCCTCTGTGGGCCGCATAGAACCCCGTCCAATGGGTAACAGGAAGGTTACCCTATATCCATCACAGAAAGAAAGAAATTTCCCAACTACCGACCACAAACAAGGGGACATATCGGCGAAAAGGAAGGTTAAAAAGGGTGGACATATAGAAAGTTAAAGTTCAGCCTATAACATGCCATGAAGGCACAGAGGGGGAGGGGACGTAGAACTGCAATCTTTCTTTAACTTCAGGGTTAGATGGGAGAAGGGCCAAAGCCACGCCCCTGCCGCTTTACCCGGGACTGACCCGGTACCAATTGGACAGGAGGATGGGTGGACTCCAGGGCTGGTCTGGATGGGTGTGGAAAATATCGCATCCGCCGGGATTCGATGCCCGGACCTTCAAACCGGTAGTGAGTTGTTACATCGACTGAGCTATCCCGGACCACAGAACATAAACAGTCAGTTTTATTAAATAGAAGTCCATATCAGCGTTTACAGATCTCTAAATTCCATGAGTAGGAAATATAGAAGGAGACATTCTTTAAGTTTGTTTTTCACCGATTACCAGTTGTTCAGAATTTCCTCGCATGCGTTTGCCGAGATATTCCGAATGTCAAACAGTAAAATCGCATTTTTTGATCGGACAAAAACAATAAGAACTTTACGACGACTGAGCTATTAAAAAGGCACCATTTCTTCATTCTCAGTACCATTAAAACATACAAACGCTTAAAAAATAACAGTCACACCCCGTCTGGGAAAAAAGGTTTGGGTCGAAAAAGACATGTCCAAGGAAAAGAAGACGTACGGTAGCCCTACGTAACAGCGGTGGTTTAGCAAGCTGTAATACGGTGGGAGCGTGAAACTGAACAATCATCTCCATCCACACATCAACGTGGCGCAGTCAAATCGACCGCAAAACAAGCCTCGTGTCCGCCATGGAGCTTCAATGCGAATGCAGGCCACATGAACCTAGCAATGGCTAACTACCGTCAGTTAGGCCCCAACACCACGTGCCAACAACGCACACAGCCCCCCGATGTATGGGTGCCGGAATATGTAGTATCGATATTAAGAATGCATGGAGCTATGCCTCCACTATTTCATGTGTTTTCAGGGACCGATGCTGCATTAAGCACAGAAACAACTCTCAATCTTCGAACACTGCTGATATGCGGAATGGAGCCAGGACAGTTCAGTCGGTATAGCGACTCGCTACGCGCTGAACGGACCGGGGGTCGAATGCCGGTGGAAGCGCGATTTTCAGCACTCTTTCAGACCGGCTCTGAGGCCCACCCAGCCTCCTGTACAATGGGTACCGGGTCTTTCCCGGGGGTAAAACGGCTGGGGCGTGGCGTTGACCAACCATCCTATCTAGCGCCGAGGCTAAGAAAGAGTAGAGCTATACCTTTACTCCCCCCTCTGGGCCTTCGCGGCCTGTTCTAGGGTGAACTTTACATCTAATGATATGCGGAGACTAACAAGAGATGTTGGTAGCCACCCGGTATTTGACGAGGAACATCACAGCAGCATTGCTAGCATGGCGTAAACATTTCACAAACGTGTACAAAGAAGCACAAATTAAGCAATCCTTGTACATTTGTGTTATAAACATTTTCACGTACGCAATAAATGTCCGAATTATCATTATGTACGTAGCAACAAATCTCGGGGGGCACGCGGCATCACAGTGTCGGTAAACACAGCGCATTAAGACTGAATTACACACACACACACACACACACACAAACACCTTCTGCTCTAAACCGTCCACTGCAGTCCAGCGCTCTTCACATTAGCATCGTAATGCCGGTACAATCACTAAAACTGCCTTACAACTTCGTTATGGAATCACACTGCCAATGTCGAAGATAAAGACAAAGGGCGGCGTCATAACAAAGCCATTGTATTTATATTCTCAAGTCTGCTCTGCAGACAGCTAAAAATATCCAACATACCATCTAAATATTTTATGTCCCACAGCAAGCCTTTGTCCCTCGTCCGAGCGACAACAGTCCCCGTCTATTGTGTGATAAGATCAGACGCCCGCTCAACCGAACGAGTTTCTCCATGTCACTTCATAAGGCCGTACAGGTAACTTAAGGAGGCCAAGCAACAAACCGTCTTAGCTAAGATGGAGAAGCGGCCAAAACAATCCAAGCATATGGAAGACCCGAACAAAGCCGGACTGTTATAACGAAGGAGGATTCCAGCCAGAGCAAGATGGGAACACGACCTGCTGCTGGGACACACCATATCCCGTAGCAGTCAACACAAGGAACAAAACAGACAGCAGCCAGAATAGTAAGATGTCCGCTCCCACTCCTTCAGCAGAGCGTTTTGGAGAATGTGCGAATGGTCTTGAAAATATGTCGACAGAAAGTACGTTTTAAAATTAAATATTTTGTTATAAAATTTATCATGTCGCCATTTTTTTTTGTGAGAAAACCTTACTCTTTTCCGTTAACGTCGCTTCACAAATGTTGGTTCCTAATGACTGACGGATGAATTGGATCTACAGGCTACATCATGACCTCGCGAAGATCCTTCTATACAGCGCCGTCATGAAGCGGATTTATTGCTTCTATCTACAGCTGATCCATCTCTGGCCCGTATCACTTCCAGTGATTGCACAGTGCAGTAGTACCATAACTGTTTCATCTGGGAGATACTTTCATTGTTGAGATGTCTTCCATTGCTGTTGTAGGTTAGTTATGAATTGGAAAGGGAGTGGAATGAAGTGATCGCGGTCTATTGAAGGTAATATCATTTTGTTAGAGAACTGTGAACCACGAAGAAAAATCAATGGCAGTCGGTATTCCCAGCAAGGTTCGAACCGAACGCCTCCCGAACACCACTCAGAGGCTCCACCACTTGATACGTCATGGTCCGTGTTTGCGCTGACAAACAGCGGTGCGTTATAATTCTAACCACGGGCCACTCAGAAACGAGTGGATTAGCGCAGTGCCAGATAGGACATTTTAGTTTCCAGACCCGGTAGGCATAAAGGCCTACTGCCTCCTGAGCAATGGTCCTTACTTCTGTCCATGTCGAGGTCTTCAACTTCGATGGGAAACTCAGCGTAAGCGCAGTACCAGTTGTAGGTTAAGGTGTCCTGTTACTAAGCCCAGCGATGCGGCAAAACGCAGGTATGGATAAGCACACCGAGTTAGCTCTTTGGTTGGTTGGTTGCAAAACTGACCTGTTACAACAGAAACACAGGCGGATTCTTGTCTCTAACGTTACTAATGAAACGACACGGTTGTTCTTAGGATGGCGAACTGATGACAATGTGTGTGCAAACTGCACACAGGTGCATACGTGGACGCAGTGCGAGCGCGATTTCTGCTCACTCTTCCTCCCACCAGAGAGAGACAGAGTGAAGTAGAAATTCGATTTCTAACTGGCAAGGAAATACGACAGAACAATGCAAGCCGTTACGTGACAAACATCATTCTTGGGCCCGGTACCGCAGGCTGACATATCAAGCTGCAAAACGACAGTACAGTATCGTACCTTTGCACTGCAGTACGAATACAAAGATCGACTCGTATATCAATAACATTACTAAGCAAAAGAAGATAATCGAAGAAACACATTAACCTTTTAAAGTCTCGCTGTTACTTTACGTACCACCAGGTTTAACATTCAAAAATTCTACATGGTTTTCACTTTGCGTTTATGTGTTTTGTATGGATCTCATAACAAACAGCGACTTTTGCCAAACACAACGTTAAGAGAATGGTTTTGTATAAGCGAGGTGGAGAGTGTTTACTGAGCGGTACGGACTGCCTCTTTACATAAAACAGACTCGTTTAGTCTTTAAAGGGTTAACAAGTCAATCACCATCACATCTCCCGTCTTTAGAAACCAACTTGAAAGTTTAGGCGCGCTTACCGTCAATTGTTGTTGTTTAATGAGGAAGCGCTAATGACGCCGTTGGTACGAATGTTTCACAATTCAGCAACTGTCTACTATACGCAACATTTGAAAAAGTTGCCAAAAATCAATCGAATTAGGCTACAGAGGCGCTGCGGTGTAACTAAATCCACTCAGCGGTGACCGCTGCCTTCTGGTACAAAATCCAAACGTTTCATATGAATGCATTCTGACACGGGATGCGGCAGGTTACTCTGCATTGTCGGTGTGTGGGTTCAAAAAATGTGTCCATTTTGATACAGAAACGCTGTCAGGTTGAGCCAAGCGATAATCACTGCTACTACAAAGATTTAAGGTGTATATCAGCAGTACGTACTGCGAATTTATTGCAAGCTGATTTGCATGTACAAAAGGCTCAATAAGACCAACGTAACAAAACAAAATATACTGCCCCGGACTGAATATGATTCAAAGTGAATTACTATACATGTATATTATTCAGGTGCCAATAGTTAGCGAATGGGGGACAGAAACAAAAACGCCACGCGCAAAGTAGCGTGTGGAAGATACAAAAAGGGCGAAGCCGGCAAACCTGTGGGTAGAATTAGTGAGGAATAAGCAGAACAGCGGTCGGCTAGTCGCTTTCAACTCTGGAGAAGTACGCACCGTACACGTCAAATGCCACCCACATTACAGTGTTAGCAACTGCCAGACACGTTGCTCTGTCACAGCTGACAATAACTTACAAACAAGTATAAATTTATGCATTTCATGCAATCGTTAAATAGCCGGTAGCTGCAGATGACAACAGTTCATTTCGTGACAGCAAAGAAAATAAGTTTTATCTTCCTTCAGCAGACAGGTCCTGTACTTGCTGCTCATTAGTTTCACTCCGTCTTTATGGCCACTGCACTCCCCTCGATGCGAATGCAACATGGCGGAAACGTCGAGAGACTCGGCCAGTCGGATTACACGCGTTTGACGAAGAAGTTGGCAGCATCCAGCCCAATGGAGCAGGTGCCGGCCGGCCCGCTATTTTCCGCATCGCCACACTGACAGATCGCTTCATCAGACCGACGCGATGGACGCCCCATGCGACGCAGGGAACAGCACTCACATCCATTATGACTCTCCGTCGTTCAGGGGTATAAAAATTTGTGCTATGACAAGGTACAGGGTCCAGATGGCGGTATTCTGGGACGTAGGCAAACGTTCTGATGTTTCGAAGCAACCTCCTGTCGCCATATTAAATGGAAAGGCAGCAGGTCGCTGTCGTGCTTTTACCAACCCATACGGCGTCACATCACTAAATAATGTAATCTTCGTCCAGTTACCACAGTGACAACGCTAAATCTTACAGCATACAGCGTCAGGCAAAAATTCTAGCATCAATGTTGCGGACAGGAAGTGGAGACAATTGCTAGCTCCATAGCGGAGACTCTAGGCAGTATTGCGAAGATGGGCGCTGCCTATCTGTAATGACCGCTACAGGCTATACAGCATACAGTGATGAAGGTAGCACACTGCAATATCAGCCAGCCTCTGTGGTTAATCGGACCAGTTGATGGCGCTGTTCGTGCTCCAGTAACCGTCCACATTTACGGAGTCAGCGAACAATTTAAGGCAAATATATATTACCACAGACAAGGACAGCAGGCCTGCCTGCACACACCTGCTCACTGTATCTCATCGGCAACTACATAACCTCCAGTTGGTACGGCGTGCTTAAATGGGCTAACAATGAACCTTTGTACAAACTGTGTTGTGGCCACAACAGTGTACCGCGACACACAAGCGCTGACGGAGAGAAATGTCACTGCTAGGTGGGCCGGACAGGTCCACAGCACGAACGGTGCGATGGTCAGCTCAGCATTCGGGTTGAAAAGCGTTGTGATAGTCAAGAAATACGCTGGAAGTCTCCAACAGGCCCGTGGGGGGGGAATGACCTTCAGCAATTACGTTAAGCTTCGATGCTCGAGGGATATTGTAATTGGAGTACAGGAACAACAGCCATGACAGGAGCTACGCCATTTGTTGTAACAGAACATAACACTGCCGTGCAGCAAGGTGACAGTACCATGACGCACAAACACTGTCTTTAAGATGCTTCCAAACTTTATGCAGCCTACTGGGACCACCTGAGGGTCGGAAATGATTCACCAAAACCAAACTGACTTTCCTAACTCTGTGTGTGTGTTGAAGGACCACCATTACACGTTTTTCATTTTTAAAAACTTAATTTGCGTACTTAGTTTTAAGCAATGATTCTTTTACTTAACGAGGCATAACATATTTGGCAAAAGCTCTCGCGGTACGCCAGTAGGCCGCCGAAAACCGGCTGAAAACGAACCGTGAAGACGATTGCTTTAGTGAAGTCACATTACATTATATGAATGTCTCGCCATGGTCTTTGTTCATTGGTTTACGGCACACGTTTGTGTATACCGGAGTGCTCGAGTAAGAGCAGTTTATGTTTATACGTACAGACGGCAGCAGGAATCCACATTACGTCAGTTGAGTCACGAGACCAAAAAGAGAGGGGAAGTTATCATGGTTCAGTGGACTTGCCACCGGGCTGTCACCGTGGAGGACCGAGTTCAAACCCAGGCCAGCCCATGTTGAATTTGAAGTGCAATAAGTGGCGCATGCAGACGTTTTTATCCACGTACTTTGGCGTCTGCCGTCAGCATCCCTGCACCAATGCTGCAACACTCATTACTTTATCTGTGCTAATCTAGGCAACTGACAGCGCCGTTAAATAAACACACTTAGAATGTCACCGTCGAGCCGCATCTGTCACGCGGTCACGGTGGTACAGCCTACCCCTATGTAAATCTGGATGCATTTCACACTTGATAACTTCCCTCCCCACACTGCAGCACTTTTAAATAACAATGATGATGTTATTCACCAGACCTCCGACGCTGTAACCACATCATCAGGGGACCGAACGACGTTCCCGCGTGCACATTTGCCACTCAGAGTTGACATGATTCATTGTAACAAGGTTCAATCAGATTACCAGTAATGACCATGTTTAATGTCATGGAAGTTGATCGGGGCACAACAGTACTAGTAGAGACACACAGGTTCCGCCGTTTGTCTGACGCTCAGATTCTCAAATGGCAGTCCTACATCGGTGAAGAAATGTGGGTTTTATGTCATTTATGTCGCTATTATTTTATATTTAGCAAATGGGAGGAATACAAAAACTAGAACAAAACAGACGACAGGCGATCAAAAGAAACGAATACGTGGCAGCCGCCCATACCAAGTTTCGTGATAATCTGGTGACTGCCTCAGAAGTTTTTAAATGAACAAACAAACATGCGAGCGCTCGGATATGATGTGGCAGTTCTGACAATAGGAATGCAGGCTACGTACAGACACTGGCACTGCGTTCCCGTTACGTAACTCGACGAACTGCGTACAGAAGATGGCGGTGCAGCAGCACTCAGACCACCTGTGACAGCCATCTTCGTAGTTTTCACTCCGATTCAACATTCAATTGCACTGACTCACTCACCCAACGCTACACACAGCTGTTCAAAAAGTGAAAGAGGCTAAAATAAGAGTATAACAAAAGCGCGACGTCGAGGCGAAGGATATTAATTATTGCCAAAATAAAATACCCCAAATCTTAAATAGGAAGGCACTACCGTGCGCACACACACACCCTGTATAGTACGGTGAACAGGACGGTGTTCGTTTCCATACCCTGTACAATTTATTATTACAATAATAATAATAATAATAATAATAATAATAATAACAGCAGTAATCGTAAAATAAACTGGTTCCTATAGCTGTCGAGAGGAGTTGTGAAAGAAGAAACTGAAAGTAAAAAAAAAAACAGCAGCACAAGATCAGACACTGCAAACAAAATTTCATGAAAAAAATATTACAAACAGAAACAGCGAATGCAGACAGTGTCAACAGTTTGATGGGACAGCGGAACACACTGTGTCAGCATGTTCAGTGTTAGCAAAAGAATAGTACCTGAAGTGACATGACAGTGTGTGCTAAACCATGCAAGGACAAGGGTAACGGCAGACAGTGCACACTGGTATGTGCATGTGACAATTAGTGGGAAGGGTCATGATGGTAAGGTAACCATACTGTGCAATGAATTACTGTAAACCGGCAGAACCGTCCATAACCACAAACCGGACGTCATAATCCGTGATAATAATAAAGGAACATGTGTGTTAAAAATGTGGCAATTTGATGACGACAGAAATGTGACCAAGAATGAAGCCCAGAAGATTCCCAAATATAAAGACCTTACAACAGAATCACAGCGCATGTGGAATGTGAAAATAAAAATGGTACCAGAAGTAAAAGGGGTGACAGGAACCATCTCAAAATCACTCGGACAATACCCGAGCAACAGGGCACTGCACACGTACTTGGGAAGTGCTAATGTAAAGTACAAACGTATTTAACATGTAAAATAACATTACATGTAGCAGAAATTGTAAATACATTACAGCTGCAATACTATACCCTAGAAACATGGTTTGTTTCAGGTACATAACTGTAAATAACCTGCATAAAGCTGATAACAAATAATAATAATAATAAAAATAGCCATCGTCACCATGCCTACCAGTCTCTCCTTATGTACGTTCGCAGCTGCAGTTTGCAGTAGTTATGAATACGATCAGAATGTGGCACTAATAGCCGGCAATGGTAGGTATGCTTGGGCCGCTAGGGTAGCGCGCACCTCTGCCGACATATCATTTCTACCTGCAGACAGCAGCAGCAAGCAGTGCATATCAGCAGACGATGAATGTCAATATAGCTCACCCCAAACATTTTGCACGTGCACCCAGATTGTTTTCACGATCACGACGACGCTCCCGACTCAGTACCGACGTTGACAAGCAGTTCCCAACGTTCCGCAATCCAGCAGCCGATGACGGCGATTCATAAAGCTCACGCCCCGTCCGCTTTACCCGCGGGCAAACGGCACCCAGTACCCGGGCTGCTCATCCACGACTCCAGGGACTGTGCCCACTCAGCTACCCTGGCCCCAACAACAATCGATGGGCCGAGGGTGCACAAATTCGTGGCGCCAAGTTGCCGTGGCGACTAAACACACTTGCGGTGTGTACGTTCGCTCAGCTACTGTCAAAATGATTTTAAATTCGCGAATATTTTCAAGGAAAACGCTAAAAGTGCGAGTACTTTAAATGCGACTTTCCAATTTGTACACCACAAGCAGCAGCCTCCAAAATGCCTTACGTCATCAAGATTTGCAATCGATCATTATCCATATTTCGCTCGCGCAGATCCATAGCAATCGGAGGGGGGGAGATAGCCGCTTCTTCGGGCTTAGTTTGCACCTCACAGAGAACACAGTCTCAATTACAAAGACCAGTAACGGCGACATATTGTCACGAAGGTACGTTCCAAAACAAAAAACCTTTAGGAACATACGTCCGGTTGGAGTCGCGCTGTCCATACGGACAGACATGATGCGGCGAACGGTTCAGCAGCTGTCTTGTGAGCGCACCTAAGTGCAGAACGCAATTTCAGGTGGCAGCAGCTAGTCCGGTAGGACTTCAGCCACGTATGTCCCATACACGGCCGCCGCATAACAATTATACTTCATCAGCTTTCGTGTGAGTCTGTCCCTCCATCTGCATGACTGTGTAGCTCCACTCTCTACGAACAGACTTATTAACTAAGACAAAATAAAGAAATCAAGACACACGAAGAGACAAGAGAGAAGATAAAGATTGGAATGAATAAATCAAATTATAGCCTACAAATAGAAATAAAGAAAGAAAAGAGGAAGAAACAAGAGCCACAAGAACGGAAGGTTGGAAGAGAGCACTGGTTTCAGCGTTTTCTGACCAGCACACTTCGTCTAGGTGGCACGAGAACCCGGTTCGAGGGTGAGGGACGCAGTATGGTGGCCTGTCAGCGCCGCCGACCGGCCGGCAGTAAGTCATGTGGCGGCAAAGTCTCAAAGGAGGAAGAAGCCACACCCATACGCCAGTTAGACCCGCCCCTGACACTTAATCACAGCCTCATTAGTCATTAGTTATGATAATGGCGACAGACATACCTGCTGTAACCAACCGGCGGACACAGGGCACCGTCAATTCAAAGGCCGTATGCATACTGACGGAACAGTTCCACCTGTCACGACGCGCACGCACACACGCACACACACACACACACACACACACACACACACACTTAGGTCAACCTTTATAAACGGATTTCGAGGACGACGACAATATGGCGGCATGTAAGTCATCTCTGGTCAAAGATATTCTAAATGCAAGGGCGGAAACGCGCACCGGTGTCTGTCTGAACCACTCAACCTTAAAAATCGATACACCACTTTGCCATCTTCTAGCACATCACATCCATCTCAGGTCTGTTACTTCGACATTTACAGAGGACGATGCTTTACCTCCTGTGGCGCCATTTGTGAGGTCAAAGTTCCCGATCCTGTGATTTATTTACAACACCCACATACGCACACACAGTACGCAATGGTACAATTTCTATCCCTGCGACATGTTTCGGCGATTACGTCACCATCATCAGACAGTACACCCAGCAAGGTATTTAAAACGTGTTAAAATGACACACATTTGTATCACAGCGACATTCGCAGCCATGTTTATGTGATGACAAGCACAGTGACACCCAGTGACATGATGTATGCGTAGTTAAACGTCCATTTCGAACGTTGGTGTACAATTCGCAGCGGCACACATACATCTCAAATTGGTCTTGATCCATAGAGTATCTGTCCCTGTACTGCCTAATGCAGCTGCGCCTTTTCCGCAAGATGGCATACAAGTTGTTCACTCGTTGGGAAACGATTTCTAAAGTATCGTCCAGTCTGACCCAATACACTGTTTTGTGTGTGTGTGTGTGTGTGTGTGTGTGTGTGTGTGTGTGTGTGTGTGGTCTTCTGCCACGTGTTTACGTGCGGCTGTTGCGTGACCACACACGGTTGTATACGGAATAAGGCGGCATACGTCACTGCTGTTTATTTCCTTGGTAACCATCTGATGCACCAAAACACCACTATCCAGTACCACGGCGGTACAAAACAGGCTACAGAACTGTTCGACATACATGCCAATGCTCATTCGTAAGTTAGTACGAAATTTCAGTTAAGATCACAGACACTTTCCGTAAGTTCTTTCCCCTCGTTACCGAGAATGCATACAGGCCTATGTAAACCAACAGAACACTATGCAACCACAGTAATGGGTCTATAAGCTTAATTAATACGAAACTACCTACACTGTAACTGTTTTTCCTCTGCAGGCTTTTGTACAAGCCGTTCTCAAAGCTGCCATAAATTGTGCCTTTTCCTGTGAAAAGTTAGTTTGACAGAAACACGAAAGGATACGAGATTAAGCCAACATAGGAATGGCATTCGATACCAGTTTTAATATCGAACTTAATGTATGTGTGAAATCGGTGCAACAACATGAGAATAATTCAAAGAAATAATCTTGGTCCGCTCATATGACATTAAAAGTCGGTCTACAACGGAAAAATAAATTATCATACGAGGTGAAAGGATTCATAAAGAAGTGAACTGCCTTGTAATTCACCCAACTTCCTAAGGACACTTTTGGAACACAAACACACAAAAATAAAGCAGTGAAAATCATACTTCATAATTCAGACCTTCTGAAATATGACAAAGAATTCTAAAGCCAATGAAGTGGACCACAAGACACTCCTCAAGCCCCCCCCCCCCCC
>JGI20166J26741_11572585_pt1 | contig 11935 bp, 10 predicted proteins | sample TergutCu122P5_FD_26741 | JGI IMG/M metagenome (IMG submission 26741) | reverse complement strand
GTGTGTATGTGTATTATACTCTTCTGCAATGCCCATTTAAATTCCAGTATTTTACACATAACCAAAGGCATTTAATTCTGGCATCAGAGGGTTAAGTATATACGAAAATGCACAAAACGTTTTGGGCAGTATCTGTTGTTTATCTCACAAAAAATTAAGGTGTGTGCATTACATATTGGTATGAATCATGCAATTAAACATAGTGAAACCATTAGGGAGTGGAAAGCCGTTAAGTTCTGATTGTTTCCCATTGACTACTATTTAGACCATTTCCATCACCATTGCTCAGACCATTTCTGTGGAATACCGAGAAAACAGGGCCCCTCCCTTTCCCCATAAAACAGGGTCATCTCATCACACATGAAGTTCTAGTTAGCAATCACAACATTCACCTTTCTTCCAGTGTTTGTGTTAATATGCTGAGTTTTGGCAAACACTATAAATTAACAAATACAATACACTGTGATATACTTCCACATATCTCTAGTACACATTCAGATGGGGTTAAACTTGTCAGACATAATTTTACAGCTTTATGCAGTCACCATGTTAAGTCAAGTCATGATCTAGTTCTATACAAAATTTCATGTACCTGGTGATAATGATTCATATGTTATCACAACTACAAACTGGCAACCATGCATAAACCTTACCCCACAAATTCAAACAGCAGTCGTAACTAGTATTATTAATGGTAAGGAACAAACTGTATGGTGATTGTATAATCTTTAATGGCATAATGTTCAAGCCAAGAAGCAGTAAAATTAATCTATTTGCCCTTTATACGTTAATTGAGGACACACGACATATGGACGAAAGCACAGTCATATGACATGTGATGCACATCTTGCATTACAACAAAAAGGGGGGGGGGACAAGCTTATGATTAAAACACAAATATGATGTTTGTCTTGCCTGGGTTCAGCCATTCGCAGGGTACCATCCTTGCGACAGACAATGCTCTCCCGTGCGCCTGGAATGAACTGTGCCAGCCAACCAACACAAGACACTAGGAAACAGCAGTTGATGTAGAAAATAACAAGGGCTGGATACTTGTTTGCTGAGCGCCAGTCAATGACGAATGTCATCTGAAAGTCACACCAATCACCGGTCAATGTGTAGACCTAATTTAAATAGACTACTGATTTCATGATGTTGTATATTAACTTGGGCTCATCATTTAATATTGCTGTTTATTTCATCATGTACAAATATTTTGTATAATTACCCACTTTAAAATTAGGGAAGCTTCACTTGGCTTCACCTCAGTACAAGTTACAATGAATGAGAATGAACCAGAACAAAATTGTCTGAGAACAACATCAAAATCAGTAATTTCATTAAAATGAATGCAGAAAGAAGTATTAACTTGCAATAAGAACACCTACAATCATAATTTAGCCCATCAAATGGTTTACTTACTACAGTGAAGAGGTTGAAAAGAAGACAAATGGTTCCTGCCCAAGCAACAAGTTGGTGAATCTGCCTATGTTCATCACTGGTCAGCAACGGGTTCTGGCACTGGACCCCACAACCCTCCACCCCCTCATAGAATGCCTGAGTGTTATCAGTTGGCAGCAGAGGGCTCTGACACTGACCTGTTGTGTTGAACTTTAGCTCTCGAATGTCATTCTGAAATATCACATTAATAATGTTAGTGACACATCAACATAAGGATGATGCATACAGTGACACAAGTGGTCTATAATGCCTATCTGTGTGCACAGTTCACAAAAATTACTTCATCAAAGATGCCTCAAGTGTACAACAAATAAAGTACAGGATTTCCCAAATGTGTTCCTTGCAAATCTGCAGCCTTCTAAGGTTAATGCCTATATACTGCAGACTTGAGTTCTGTTTTCATTTCTTTCAATTCCATCACGCTGCACTCCACTCTCTGCCTGCCAACATTCATGACATACAGCAACACACAAGTTCGTTGTGGAAAAAGCCAAAAGGGAATGCAGAGACATGGTATTTTATGTGTATTATGATCATACAGATGCCAAACAAAAATAGTTCAAATAATGATTGTGGATCTTGAATAAGATACATATCAACCAATTTAAAAAATTTATAAAGTGTTATAGTCTGTGATATGGACAAAAATTAAAATTTCTCTCTCACTCATTTGATACAGACCTCATATACAAAATTTCTTCACATTCCACTGAGTTTCAGAAATAAAACATGTGACAGACAACCACCTAATCTATATTCATTTTAAGAAGAAAAGAATAAAAACATGACTCAAGGTTTGTTCAAAACACCACTTAAAGCAGAATACATACAATATCCTGTTTGAAGTGCAGACAAGAAATAATCATATTTTTAGGTTTCCATAACAATTTATCAACTAGAGAGGTCATGTACCATCAGGAATGGTGCAGTTTAGTAGCCAGGAAAGGATATATTACGTCTCTTTCATGGTACAATGCCAATATTTGTCTGGAAAAATGGGAAAAAACAATTAAACTCTTTTAAAAATTAAATTGGATTCCTGCACAAACTCCAAACAGATATCTCCCAAATGCAAGTCAGCCAGTTTAACACTAAAAATAACCTGTGTAACCGTAAGATAGAATAACAAATGCCACACACACACACACACACACACACAAATATGGACACATCCACATACTTAAACTTTTCACTGATTATCATCTAACAAACTATATTACTATCATGTTCTCTTTATAATTCATGATGTACTTTCTTTTCCCTAATAAAATTTCCTTCTGAAAAAGCTTTCAACAAATGCTTACCTTGCACATTTGTGGAAACCTGGTTGTATCATCACATTTGAAGAATGAAGGCCAGTTATTGGTTGAATCAAGCAAACGACATGGGCCCATTGTCATTTTGCACATTTCCTACAAAGACATAAGGTCTATGTGATTTTTAACATTATTCCTACAGAAAAACACAAAAAGGAACAGAAAAAAGAAAGACATGCAGGAAGTAATTTACTTTAATCCATTATTTTACCCAAAATTTTCATATCATTTTGGCAGCTCTGCTGATGTCATATATCACACCAAACAATTTATTCTTCAATTGAATGTGGGCACTTAATCATGAGCATTACAAAACAGTTCAATAAATATCACAGTTAAGTGATCAGCACTCAAGATTTGAACAAGGAATTTCATTATTTCATTTTTGGCACACAGGTTGGCTATCCTGACTGAGGTCTTTTTGTGGGTGTCCTCAGTACCTACAGGTAAACACTAGGATGACACCAAAACTAGACCACAGCCACTTCTGTTCCCATTCTTCCCAAACCATCATTCACATTGCACCTTCCACTTAACACTAAGTAATCCATGCAGTTGAAAACGTAGAATTATAAACACATTAAAAAAATAAAAACATATAATACTTTGCAATATTAATTTTCTAAATTTTAGGCCTGTACATTTTGATACAACAGCAGAGTTTTTTTTAATATTAACTTTAATCTTTCCACACAAGGAACACATTCTCTGCCAACATTCCTGCCCCTGTGCCCTTACAATGCCTTCTTCAACCACTGCAACATAATGAAACAAGACATTCTTATACACCATATTTTTTACCTGCTAACACCGTTCATAATGTCACCTTGGGCAATGTCACTCACTATTCCTCTGGTAGCAGAACCTGAAGGTTCAGTACCACTAATACAAAAGCTCACCACTGGATATGATCTTGATATTACATCTCCACATCCCATTACAATAATCTCTCTACCTAAGACACATCTCTAATTTTGGTTTTGCATCTACTTATTTATCTTCCCAGTAGCCATGTTCAAAGAGGGTTCTCCACCACAGTTCTGTGTTTACTTCTCATTCTTAATCTTGGCACCAGGTAAGGAAACTGATCAGCCTCATGACCCAGCTGTTTTACCCCTGGTGACATGGTGCCCCAGTGCATGCAGCAGGAGGTTGGTAGCGCCACCAAACTGGTCTGAATGTTTTCTTTACTGGGAATCAAGCCACAATTCTTCAGCCAGGCAGCCCATAACCTAATAACTATGGCAACTATGCTATTTCAGCCACCTTAGATTTCAGTACTGTAACAGTCACAGAAATGACTCAGTCTATATACGTACTGTGTGGAAAGCTGCAATTCGTAATTCTGGTCCCAACTACTAACCACGTTTATGGAGTGTTTCTCAACTGATGAGCTCCAGCAAAATGGTTTAAACTGTTTTTGCATCAATACTTTTTATATTCCTTGACATTTGTTACATACTATTTAAAATAACCATTCTTCAACTCAACATTTTCTTTGTCTCTTCCTCTACTGATCACCCTGAAGATATACATCTCCTGGGATGGGATGCTATGACACTAGATGAGTGGTCTTCAATGTTCTGAAGGAACATAGTGCCTCCATCTCCAAGCATCAAGGAGTCAAAGAACAATAGCCAATGTAGGATAAAAAAAGGTGACATACGGTAAGGAGTGACTATTTTGTGGCTGGCTGGAGAAGTAGGTAAGCCAATCAGGGGGATATGGAAGAAGCCTGGGGTAGAGACATGGCTCTGAAAAATGGTGTAGTTAGATGTATGCTGAAGGGATCATCACCAATTGATAGCCAACAGGCCAGCTAATAGGTTCAAAACATGCAGAGTTTGGAATGTTACAATGGAACAGAAAAGATGAGAAAAGGTGACACATCATATAGACAGTATCCTCTGCTACCAACTCAAGCACAGCAGCATGGGTAGCATCATCAGCTGACATGGTATATCATCCCAGAAGCCTTAAATGTTCAGTGACACCAGTGTGAGAACCTCAAATCTTGACTATTACCTTCTCAAGAATGACTGTCTGGCATGAAATAAATTACACAGCTCCTGCATCCATGCATGTGCACATGCACATACAAACAGCATTACAATTACAATTCTGCATGCCCTTAGTCAGGACAGACTGCTTCTGAGCTCAGGACTGAACGCAGAACCTTCCAAATATGAAGTAACAGCACCTGTGAAGGCAAATCCACTGTTCCGTTCTCACATTTTGGCATGTAGAGTGCACACAGAAACTGCTGAACAACAGCCCAGCATTTTGGAATATGATGTAACCCTCGCCACTGCTGCAACTTTTCCTGGAATATAACAAGTGAAGTTACAATATTTATTGGTCAGGTTGGTCAGTTGTTACAACTTATATTAAAATCTTTTGGAAATATATTACACACAGTGTAACAGTTCTCACCTACTGGTCGGTTAGCATCTTTAGACTGTATGGAAACCCACCTTCAATTACGTTTATCTTAAAAATCATCAGACTTAACAGAAGAGATGTAAAGGGAATAACATGTATGTTTAATTTGTCTCTGTGACTTTTGTTTAACACTTTTCACTCACACAAATATTCCATGAGTTATGCTTCAGATGCACGCGGAACTGCAGGTCTTCATGTAAACTGCCAGTTATGTTTATCTGAGTTTAACCAAAACTGGAATGTGTCAGCTAATTTTAGTAACACTCACAAATATACCAGTTCAAGTACAATCTCTATTTCAAATGTTTAAAGTGTCTTCCCTCCACGGGTGCCAGGAGGGTGACATGAAGAAAGATCTATACTGAGAAGCCATATATATTGGTGGCCTCCATACAAAATTCAGTCACCATGGCAACCTGACACCCACAATTTGTATAGGCCTACCCTTGCTTCCTTCCACAATGACACTTTGTCCAAGTATTTCCAAAATGCTTGCTCATACTGTCCTCTACTTGTAATATCAGGCAACAAAATTATCATATATAAGACCTTGGCATGTTAAACATCAAGTATCAGGCAACTTTTTTGCCACCTCCGACGTGCCTAGTATGGTCTCAGAACCACACAGTCAATAACTGCATTTTTGCACCTTCTTGCTGTGAATACATCAAAAAGAGTTTCTAGTTCACTATAATTCTTAACATTCTTTTTGAGAATGACTACATAATATTCAGACTTCAAGCATTGTTCAGTGGGAGCAACGGAGCTGAAATGCTAAAACGGAAAAACAGGAACACTTCACAAATATCTGTAAGAAACATGTCAAATCTCTTTGCCTGAATTGTAAAATCATATAATATAGTGCCTTTATCATAACTATGCCATCGCATTATTTCCTGTTGAATTACTTCTGTTATACATAAATATTGTGGAACCTCAATATGGTAGTTAGACTAGAGAGTAGGCTAGAGGTTGGGAATTCAAAAATCGAATCCTAGCACCAGCAAGAAATTTCTTCTAATCCAAAATATCCAGACTGGCTCTGGCACCCACCCAGCCTCCTATTCAATCAGTACTGGGGTTCTTTCACCCCACATAAAGCAACCAGGGCATAAAGTTGACCACTCATGTCTATACTGGGCTAAGTCAAGAATGAGCAGAGCTACATCTCTGCTCCCCATACATGCCTTCACGACATGGACAGGCAAAACTTCACTTTTTACTTGAAACCCATCAACCACTCACCAGCTCATGCCCACACTCCATTATCATTGAGACTGCAAGGTCCCCGTGACTCATCTGCAGCCAATATGTGAACTTCCATACTATACATACACTAAATACAGCTGTTACAAGCACTGTTGTAAATTGAAATGGAAAATTCTGGATTCACCAGTGCCACAAGAAAATTTATGAACAAGTGCAATGGTTTCCAGTAACAGGTTCCAGTTCAGACAGTGTGAAAACATGCACACAACATGCTGAGGAAAAATGGCAAGGATCTGCTGCTGCTACATTGAATTTTATACACATAGGGAATTTGTATGAAGAACAAACCTGTATTTGTTCCTGTGTACTCGAATCGCCCACTAATTCAAGTGTAGTGGAACCATACGGGAGTTTAACACCCATACATGTCGTATAATTAAGACTTTCGCATTTGGCAGGGTGTCTACAGTACAGTAATTTCCCATCGGGTGGTGGAACATTTCCTGGAGAGAATCTGTCTCGAAGGAATGCATGTTCCCCCTCATACCATGAATCTGCATTACTGAAGTTAGATCTTCCTGTAAACGTCACATTGCTTCCTCTGGTCTCTCCCAAAACAAAATGGTATAATGCAGAAAATACTGTAATACAAATTATTCTTGATACTATACTTCCTTGCATTGCCAGTCGCAACTGTAAAGAGAAGTGGTTAGTTAATTAAATAAAAATGTATGCGTACTCACTCGTAACGTATACGAAATAAACACATTATAAAACCCTACCTCTCAGTACTCATACGACAGTGTAACTCTAACACCCAATATTTTGTTTTACGAGCGTACTTCCTCAACAAACGCAACCTTGCCATTGGGATACTGACTCAGAACCCAAAACAAAGCCTGTCTCCTCTATGCCAGACCACCCAACTTGCCGCCAGACCACCCACGATGCACCAAGTTTTCTACCTCATCAATAGTTCAATGCTTTATCCGACAGATAGCACTGTTAAGAAATCACAACGAACAATGTTTCGACAGTGCATTTTGCGACCAAAAAAACTATGAGATCGTATAGTATGACATTAGTTATGTTTGAAGCCCTCGTCTTTTTTCTCCGAAGAAAACTGTGACTTTTCTTACATTCGGCAAATCATATCAGTTGTTCGCGTTGACAATCATGTCGAAACATGAAAAACGTGCCGCAGATGATGCAATGACAATTGTGCGTGAGTTGTTGCTCTGAAATATTTACGACAGGTATACCAACACAGCTGGGCCCACGGTTGCAGAGCTGAGGAAGCCCTTAGACAAGAGTGAACAAATCTCTGGCGCCGGATTATTGTTTAAGGTGGCGCCTAACATTTGTCGGTCCGCAGTATGGTAATTGCTTCATGTAACCCTTCTGCCCTATAAGTTTGAGGGTGTTTGATATTTCAGGGACTTTCGTGCATCCTGTACTTCGGCAAAGTTCTCAACCTAATGGGATATGATGACGTTTTGATTTGTACACAGGTTCCAACGACTCGGAAGAACCTGCTGCATACATATTCTAGATTAGTCCATGTTTGCGGATTTTATCTAGTATCAAATGCATAGCTAATGTAGTATCGGAAATTAAAAGTCTTAGGGTGTTCGACATTGTCACTGGGCGAGCCGCTCGCGCCGTCTCCAAAGATCATATCGTCTTTCTTCTCAACGTCAAGTAGTCCAAAAATGAATATATGAGAAATGACGAAACAACTACAAATGGTAATATGTAAAGTGTGCACGCGGTAGTAATAATGGCTTATTTTAACATGAGTACATCCAGTTTGGGGACACATTCGCGCCCCATCTTCCAGCCTCTTTAAATGTCGTGTGTTACAGGAGTTGGTAATACAGCCGTCATGGCATACATCGGTGTTCTCAGAACAAGAACGACATACGTGCATAGTATTGTTAGGGAAAGGTTAGCTGGAATAAGAATTTGTAAACATCGTCCAGGAAGAGCGGGATATACAGTTATGTGTAATTTGTGTGGCCACTAATGTGTAGTTTGTTTACACGTTAATCGTGATGTATACATTTATTAGCAACGTTTATTAATTGAATTACGGAGAAGAGATTACTGTTACGCGAGGATGATTATACTGTAATTGCAATTACAAATGAGAACACCGGAAAATGTGTGAAATTGTGGACATCACATTCTTGCAGCTGTCTTGGGATGATATTTTGTTCCAGCACGTTTTACCGCTCCTTACTCTGAAGGATTGTTTCAATTTGCGTTCCACTTCGAAACTGTGTAGAGAGCTGGTGGACGGCTACCTCACAAGAATAAAAGACGTAAACATCGCTCTATTTAAAACATTCAATGGCCATGCTTTTGAAGTACGTTGAAACCGTGGTGGTGCAGTGGTGGTTTACACATATACAACTACTGCATAAGTATTCAAGAAAAAATTTTCCCAGTCATATAAACTTAACCAAACATTCTTATTCATTCTACAGGTGTTGGTAGAGAACTGCAGGAATATTCGACACATAAACGTTGCTTACTGCAATTGGCTTGAAGATAAACTTCTTAAGCCTTTGCTCTGCAACAATAAATATTTAACTTATGTGAACTTAAGTGGCTGCCTTGGGTTGACGAATGCATGTCTGCAACCTCTAATTGTCTCTTGCAAAGTGAGTTCTATGCATATATTATCATGAAGTTATGAGACATTTATCAGAGTGTATGTATAAACTTTACTTGCAAGTAACAGTATAGTTAAATTCCCTTTCCTGAGTCATTGTTAGGCTAAGCAGTATAGCTAAGTTTGTGATTTAATGTGGTGAAAATTATATATCATTCGTTTGAGACTCATTCCTGTTTTTGTTTGTTACATTACAGGATTTGAAGAGTCTGAAAGTGAAAAACTGTCATTGGGTAACTGCTGACACTATCAAGGCATTAACTTTCCATCAGAACAATTTAGAAGAGATAGATCTTACATCATGTTGGGATCTTGGGGACGAAAGTTTAATCACACTTGTTCAGAAGTTCAGAAGGCAATAAGTTATTAACTTTATATATGTGAATACATAAATACATATATACACACGAAATTTCACTTTCATAAATCCTTAGAGCACATTGGCATAGTTCATAAAGCATGTCATAATAATAAGTCTGATTTAAGACAATCAGTAGTCACACAAACAGCTTCACATAAACACAAATATGGTCAAGAACCTCATACTTAAAAATAATACTTACTTACTCCATGGAGCAGAGTCCTTCTTGAGAAGCTAACCGGTTTTAAGCTAGCCAAGAAATTCTCCACATTTTATGGAACCCGAAGGTTCATTACCACATTCACAAGTGCCCGCCACCTGTCCCTATCCTTTGCCAGCTCAATCCAGTCCATTCCCCCCATCCCACTTCCTGAAGATCCACCTCAATATTATCCTCCCATCTATGCCTGGGTCTCCCAAGCATTCTCTTTCCCTCAGGACATAAAAATAATAAAAAAACAGTAAAAAAGATCTGGTATGAAACACTAACAGGAATTATAATTGATTATTAAAAATAAATAAAAAAAAATCAGGCCTCATATCAAATGGAATATTAAGAGTTTATACATTCTTCAATTGAGTAGAAGGCTTTGTCAATTAAATACTACTTCAAATTTGATATGAAACATTTGCCTTAGAACCAACTGAACAATATAATTGGGCAATGTTTTGAAGATTTTAATGCTCTTATAGTATCCTCCTCTCCAGTATACTGTAAGGGTGGTTGTGGGTGTACGTGATTGTAATTTATTTATTGTATTAAAACCAGAAATTGTAGAATTAAATATATAAAGTTCCAAATTCTGTGACAAGAACCTCATAAAGGACAGTATGTATTGTGAAGCCAAATTTCATAATTCTAATCCCTGAAATAAAGGTTTATATGATGTTCTAGAGCTCGAACCAGTCATAATTGTAATTATCCTTTTCTGTTGTAGGAAGACTTTATTGGTATCTATTTGAGGTCCCCCAAAATATGTCATAATCCATTGTACCATGAAATTATTTAAATCATTTGAGAGTGGATACGTTACTGTAAGAGTACTTAATTCTAACAACAAAGTATACACTACTCATTTTAGGTATAATATGATTTATATGATTCTTCCAGTTTATGTGTTTGTCTAATTTTAACCTTAAGAATTCAGTATTAGTAGATTCGTTTATTGAATTATTTTGATAGTTTCATCTTGGTAATGTTTTGAGCTGAATTGATTATGTTTGTCTTATCTATATTTAAAGTTAAATTATTCGCTCAAATAGTCCAGTGTAGTCTTAGCTCTTATTTCTAACTCATTATTATTCTTAGCAGTGTGATATAATCCATACAAGAGATCATTTATATGAATTAAGAACAATAGTGGTCCCTAGATTGAGGCCTGGGGAACCCAAATGATTAGTTTCCCAACTGGAAGATTATTATTCTCCTGAATTTTGTGTAGATATATTAAACTTTTGTTTCGTGTTTGTGAGATATGATTTAATCCAGTAGTAACATGTTCTTTAGAAGAATTACATGGTTAACACAGTCTAAAGCTTTAGACAGGTCACAAAAATACCAACTATCTGATGCCAGTGATTTAGTGCGGTTAGTAAGGTATCCATTAAAGCAGAGAGTGCATTTTCAGCACATTCTCTGAAATGTCAGACTGGACTTACGAACTTCCATGGTGCAATAATCCAGAAGACTATAATCTGAACTCCCCCTTTCTTTGACATTTAATATTTTCCTGTACACACAGACATGAGAGTGATTCAAGTTCTTGAAAATATGTTATACATAACCCAGTTGTGATACTGCATGCCCTGTAGGTGTACTTTGTGTACTGAAGATACAAAAGTAATGTACCATGCAAAAAGTGACCTAACTTACAATGATACATGGGTTTGAATATTACACTCTGTACTGAAATAGTTGACATAGAAGTTGTAGATAATATTTCATGCTATGTGATAAGTTTGTGTATGATACCAAGAGCAACGAAGTCCGTTTAAACTTTACGTGAAGTAGGAGTAAGCTCTTCATTACCAAATTTAATCTAAATCCACACAGTGGCTCTGGAGCTGAAACATGGAAAAATATCCTCCCCATTAAGCATTAATTTTCGGCACAGTGTACAAAGAACATATAAAAAACAGTGAATCAAATTGCAGTTATTTCGGTGTAACTGGAGTATAGCAGACATAAGAGGATCCCCAGAGCATATTTTGTACAGTACCCATTCATCCCCTGTTTGCTTTAGAAATAATGTAGACAATAAATTATATAGTCTGCACAACTGTGCTCCCTTATTGTATATAAATGTATTTTTAAATTCAAACATACTCTGCACTACAGCAAAACTCCAGGATCCCAGTACAGTATTTATTTAATATACAGGGTGTCACAGGAGGAACGGACCAAACTTCGGGAGGGTGTTCCTTATGTTAAACTATACCGATATAACCCAAAACACCTATGTCCAAAGT
>JGI20166J26741_11572363_pt1 | contig 11937 bp, 8 predicted proteins | sample TergutCu122P5_FD_26741 | JGI IMG/M metagenome (IMG submission 26741) | reverse complement strand
CCTCTTCCAATTCTTAATCTTCATTTTCTGCAAATCCATTCTCACATCATCTTCCCATCTATTCTTCAGTCTTCCTTTTGGTCTAGAGGCAAGTGGCTTCTATTAATAATTTCTTGTGACTTCTCTTTCATTTGGCATTCTTTCCACATGGCCTAACCTTTTTAGTCTTTGGGATTTAATAAATCTTATTATATTTTTTCGTTTGATCAGTTCATCCAGTTCTTCACTGGTTTTAATTCTCCACAGACCATTTATTTTAAAAACTATGTTATAAAAATCATATCATAACTATAAGTTAACAATGTTTGCAACTGCACTTATATACATATAAATATAGCAACAGATTGCATTATTTTGGCTGAAGGCTGAATCACAACATTTTATATCATCATGTCTGCAAAATCTGTGTTTTTTAATTTAAATTTGGGGTGGCTGCAGCCCAGCTGCCCTGCTTGGGGTGCGTACCTGATTTACATCAAGTAAATGGAATGGATAAATAACTGGAGGGGAAAATGGGGGCATATGAAAAGGGGGAAGCATAACAGCTCAAGAGAAGTGTGGTGGGTGTCAATCTATGTGATATTGTTTTTTCTTCCAAAATTTTGAGTAAAGTTAAATTTCAAGTTGTTATCAATTATTCCTACATTCTGTGCCACATTGCTTCAGTTTGCAAGTTTCATATACAAATATAAGCCTTTCACTGTAGAATTTCTTTTCTTGCCTTCAAAATTATTATTCTAAAATTGATTTATGACAGTTGTAGCTAGAGAAATGAATTTTCTACTCATTCCTAAAGACTAGACTTGTTACCTTGTGCAGGAATATTGATTTGAATAGCAGGCCTGATGATCTTGAAGTAAGACACTGGACTGTCATTTACAGGGTTCTGAATTCAATCCACAGTCAGATCTGTGTGTTGTTTATTCTACTTCTGGACTGAAACCTTTATCTCTAGCAAAGATAAAGCTGAAGAAATATGATGAATAACAGTACACATGGTGTTCGGCCAACAAATGTAATGTGACGGATAGCAAGACTTCATGAAGTTTGTAATGTACTGTTGTAATATATGTGTGCATTTCTGTAGCAAAAGTTTCATTACTGTCATAAGATCACTAGAAGCAAACGTTTCTTAGGATTCTGCCAGTACTCTATGTGTTTATGTTAACATACAGGAAAACAGGATTTGAGGAAAACTGGTTTGTTATTGTTTGAAATTAAATGAAAATGATTAGCCATTGATTAGTGGCTTCAGATAACCACTGACAGTATTAATGATGCTGTTACCTCCATTTCCATTAGCTGTTTCATATTCTTGCATTAATATGTCACATTGTGTAGAATCTCCAACTACTGCTGTCGCTGTAAAACAGAGTTTCTCTTTGAGACATAATGTGTCACATCCACTGGCAAGTGATCTATCACCATTCTTCACATAATATCTGGAACAGAGAGAAGTTTTATTGCTGTTTGCTTGCATGCTGTCTCAGTACTCTAATAAGTTACTTAATGGACAAGTTTTCTGCAGTTATTAAGGAGCTTGTAAAAGTAGTAAAATGTGGTTATTGGCTATTGTAGCTGAATATATTTCAATACGGAACTGAATCCAAGAAATGGGTGACATTCATAAACAAATACTTCTATTTAAAGTTATGTAATAAAACCAACAAATGCACATGTGTAAAATATATAATTGGAACCACTCAATGTTAAAACGTTGAGTGGTTCCACATATGTAATTTGGCAGTTTGTTGTGTTCTTAGTATTATTTGTAAAGCTACCCTGAAGATGATCACAAAAGTGATCGAAATATGTTGGTAATTAATAATATGTGATAAAACATATTTTATACATGTGCATTTTTTGGTTTTATCACTGTAATGTATGGATGTGGAACATATATAGTATAAATGCTTATATTTTTTCTAATACATTTCATTGACCAAATTTTTCAGACCAAGACTAATTTATGAAACAATTAGGAAGTCTTCTGTGTAAATTATTTGCCATCAAATAGTTTCCAATTTTAAATGATTAGGATAAGCCATATTTTAAATCCCTCTGTCTAGCCATTGATGAATAGTTTCCGAGCATATGTAATCATTAAATAGAGCACATGTTCATTATATGAACACAATACCCAGAAAGGTAATAATTCTGACATACTGTTCATAATGATAACATTACTTATACCATGTTCTACTGGTAAAAGCTGCCACTGTGCATTCCACAAAGGCAAATAGGGGAGTGGAGGTATAATTGCATTTATTTTTAGCATCAGCAGCAGATGGTGGTGACTGGTCAGATTCACACCCCTGAAACTTTAGTACTGGTGAAAGAACCCCCAGTATCTGTTGAGTGTGTGGCTGGGTGGGCCCCAGAGTCAGACTGGACGTTTTGGTGAAGAGATATGTCTTTTGCCCCTACCAGAAATCAAGTCACAATTTTTTGGACCTACCCTGCTCTGTTGATGAGTTACTGCTGATCGTCAAACAACCATAACTGTCTTCCTGTGGCGTCAGCATCCTTACTATGATGTATTTAAGATTCATTGTTTTTTAATATACTTACTCAGGATGGTGCAAAAAGTACCATCAGAAATTCTTATTTTCTGTGCAGTGTTATCACTGTCTGATGACAACCATAGTGTAAATGCTCCCTCCCCACCTCATCAACCTTACTTTGTCCTCTGTCTGCAATGCTTCAGGGCATCCTAAGCAGCTGTTGCCTTCATTTACCATCATTGAACTTGTAATGTTACTGAAGGACTGTGTACTGGAATATTGTGTTCTATACACCGTCCAGAACGCCCACATAGTTTACATATTTGATTTTCCCATTTGCTAATAAACTTTATATAATCCTGCTACTTGAAATGATCCATTCTTCCAATTCAAAACCTTCTGTATACTGTGCTGTCCTGTGTGAACTCCTTCCCTAGCTACTCTACCAGCAACTGTCTATATCTTGGCATTCACAAATATCATAGCCTACTTGCCATAGTGTCAGTGTGTGTGTGGATATGTCTGGGACTTTCTTAAGTGCTATATATTCTATATTCTGTTGATTTTCCTTTATTTTGAAATTTGAACCAGTTTTCGCATAATATTGATGTTTATTATATGTCCCTTCCATGACACAACTCCTTTTACATTACAGATCAATAAAGAGGTATTTCACTAGTATATACTTCTATTCAATTTCAGTCACACACAACAATATTGAAGTTTATTTTACAGGTGACTAGTTTCAGCTCCAATTTTGAGCCGTCAGTAGGCCTTATCCAAGAATAAAGAGGCATAAAACCTTATAACTGCAACTGGATGTCATATACAGTTTACAGAGGGATTTCCATCATGTTCATAGTTGATACCCTTTGCTTTTTTGTGTATTGCAGAAATATGTGCATAAACAAAAGTGAAAACTTACGAACATATCATAATGAACAAGAATAAGTATGAGACAAAACTATTTGTCACATTAAATGAAATTAGTGCTGCTTACTTGTCACTGTAGCAATTATGGCTTGATACACTTTTCTGTTGATATAGTATAATAAAAACTTACATTTTCATATGCATCCAAGGAACTTGAAATTACTAATTGCTTAGACATAGTAGCACATTTAAGTATAGTTACTGGGGAATTACAAATCAAATTTAGAGGCTAAAAGGCTAACTGTGATATGATTTTCTATTCATTTCACACCCACAGTAAATGTGTCAAATGCAGTTGTATTCATAAATATGCAGAATGTTTTAACTTATGTTTAAACAACAATAATCAGTTACCTTGAATACTTCTCTAGAAGACTTCTGTTGGCAGCCAATTTATGTGTCAGTTTATCCATTTCTGTAGGAGTCAGGGACTGAACTCCATATGCATCTTTGAATGAATATAACTTAAACCAGGTTGGATTTACATTTGCATTCGTGTTAGCTTTGGTCAGATTGAAGATCCAGGTTTCACTGTTGAGAATATTCTGCAAATAATTTACGGTGATGATTAATGTCAGTGTTCAAAATACCTGATTTTATGTTGAAAGAGTGGAAGGGTATGCTCTTTGGTGAATTACACAGAAGTCTCAAAATCATTTATCCTGACAAGTGTTTCCTGCTTTTATATATGCTTTTAGACCAGTACTGATGCATTCAGGTAAAAAGATTGGAACACATAGGTAACTCTGTGATAATGGACACAAACCTGCAATTTGATTCATGTTTTGATTTTGGCTATAAAATAAAAAAAAATTAAGCAATAAAATAATGTTTTGCTTACAAAGCAGTATAATTGTCAATTTTTCAGTGATTCACAGTAACTTTTATGATAAAGATAATCCTGAGAAGTTATCTTATTGGTCAGTTTGCTTCAGTAGGATTTCATTCTGTACCTCCTGCCCAGTTTCCTTTGGACTGAACAGTATTTTAAATTTATATTCTCTTTTCATCTGACATACTCACATAAGTGACAGAATCCACACTGTATGTCTTGTAATTAGAATTCAGATCACTGAATGGTGTTACACTTCCACCATTGACTGCCACACTGATAGGTCGAGTTGGTTCATCAGTGGAATAATAGACATGAAAATGATCATTATGAGTGTGTCCATTGAATATTGCTGTTACTGTGCTTTCAAACCTGAAAATAAACATACATATCTGAGAAATTATTTAATTTATATTATGTGTGATATTTAATACTTCAAATTCAACACTTGCTTTAGAGCAGTCATCTCAGTTGTATGTGATTTATGTTTTATGAATATTATTTTATATAAAATAAATTCTAAAAAGAAGGAAGGAAAACTATGTTATTATATCAAGCACAGTAAAGTGTGGCAGGAACAAGATTATAGGGCATTTGTTTTACCAATGGAAATGTCTATGGAGAAGATAAACTGAAGGGAAGGTGGAGTTTTTTTTCCTGTTTGTTATCATCTCACCACATACATAATAATAAGTGATAGTATGTAGTACTTAACTTTAACCTTTATCTCTGTCATCCATCTTTACCTGGTGACAGAAATTGAAAATGTGTCTACTTTACATCCCAAGCAGTGGTATTGGAACCTATTATCTTGTCTCAGTTTTTCTGCCATTAGTAATATGATACTCTGCTAACCTGTCAATGATCCTGTGGAATTCTCTGCTCCAAGTCCTGTAACACTGTGAGTCTCCTGAAGGGATATGCCCCAGAATGTGGACCTTTTCTCCAGCTACCTCAGCCCTGTGCAGTGTGTCAGCCAGCCACTGTAGCTGACCATCTTGGTCCTTAGGGTTATAGATCAACCACCTGTAAAATAATCAGTTATTCATTCAACACTGTAACTCATTCTGTGAAAGGCATGGCCTGAATGTATGTTTTTCATTATGTTAACTGGAATTTGTGCCTTTCTATGGCTTCCAGTCTTCATCATGTATATCATTCTGACTACTGGAACTCTCTAACATGTCTCACTGAAACTGATTGTATTGTAGGTTTTGTTCTACACAATCTATAAGTTCTTTGTTCTTCACGTTTTCTACACTTTACCATGTAGAATAATGCCAACTATGATTCTTTTTGTGTAAGCCCAAAAAGTAACTGGGGTGAAATATAACAAACCCTCTAAATTCATTTTTTCAATATGCAGCTGTATTGAAAATCAGTTTTTAGGGGCAGTAATACAAAGTTTATTTAGACACATTTTTGATTGAGTGTGATTTTAGTGACATAAATGTAAAGACAGCAAGTTTTGCCAAATCTTATGGATCTCTGTAATAATTAAAAATTTTTGTAGATATCCTCATAGTGAAAGATGAGATTTGAAAAGATGTACACAGTATTGTACATTCCATATTTTTCATGCATTTATATTAGGTATATATAATTACTGCATAGGGCATGCAGTTGTGCAGTTGGTTGAAGCACTGTGCTAGAAGTCGGAAGGTTGCAGGTTTGATTCCCCATGGTGTCACTGGAATTTTTTATTGAATTAATCCTTCTGGTCACACTGTGGTTCTGGGGTTGACTCAGCCTCTAACAGAAATGAGTATCAGGAGTATTTCCTGGGGGGTAAAGTTGGCCAGTGCAAAAGGCTGACAACCTTACCACCTTCATGTGCTGACTGTCTTGAAATCTGGGAGTCTCAACGTCTTGGAACCCTCAGGGCCTGTACAGGGACTGCTGTACCATTTTTTTTAATAATTATTATATAAACTAACTGCTGGAAGTTGATTTAGTAAATATTTATTACACAGGGACTTTATTTTATTTGAGAAATATCATTTCCCATTGTTGCTGTGTTAATGCTGAAATGCATGATCATCATCACACTGTCAGTGTTGCCTTTGCACAATTAAAAAATCCTGCATTATTTTCATGTGTGATTTTCAGTTATGTTTTGAAACTTCATTCCTGCCATTGCAGTAACCATTACCTTCAGTCCCATGTTATTTATGAGAGGACATACAAGTAGTGGTCATATCTGCCACTCTCTCAGAGAGGACCTATCAGTGGTACTTCCATCTGCCTGCCTCTGACAGATGACCATCCATATGGAACCATAAATATCAGTGTTAAATATCCCTCTACTGGCAGTGACACAGGTGCAAGAATGATTGAAATCCATACAGGGATGATGTTATTTCATCAGCTTCTCTATGGGTGATGAGATAATGCAGACAATGTGGATTAATTTTTTTGAAATACATGTCAACCCACCTTTAATTCCTAGAAGTTTGTTGGTGCTACATAAATACACCACATGTATGGATTATATTATATGTTGTTAACATGATGTGGAGTTTGTCCAAAATGAAAATGTAAACTTTTTGTGACCAGGAATTGAATTGCATATGTAAAAACGTGGGTGCTGCTATCTGCCATATTTTTACCAGTTGAAATGATAGCAGACATTGTTGTTAAGCGCTATAATCCGGAAACCAGGACGTGCCAGCACAGTGTAGAATCCTCCACGTACAATAGTTTCTTTTGTTTCTGGTGGGAGCCAAACCGACCACAGTTCTGATGATAGTTCATACAGCCATCTTGTGGAAATTTTCTCATTAGTAATATAATGGGGTGCAAACCTGTAAGGAAATGTAAATAGTTACCACATAGATAAGCAGTTCCATTCTTTGTACAGTGTTTTGTCTAGAATGTAGGCCTATCACGTATATGTATAGAAGTCAATTTCAGTTTGATGATTATTTAGGTTTGCAACACTTGCAGATATTTTGAAATAATATGGATGATTGTGTTTTGTTAAAATTACCATAAACCTAGTAGTAAGCAGCAAAATAAGGATGAAGTGAAGTGAGTGTGTGGAATTATGAAGTATTGAAGCAAAAGCAGTTCACACACAGATATTCTGCTACAGAAAACCACTTCAAAGCACCCCTTTTACAGTGTCAGTATCAGAGAACTCACCAATAAATCAAGATATCACTTACTAGACATCTGAGTATAAAGTTCACAAATTTTTATATTCTTGGTGGTGAATTATATTTTTGTGTGTTCTGAGTTCTCCTGATTAATTTTAACCACACAGCAGTTTAGCAACAAGAGAGTATTGCAATAAATCTGTTAAAATTTTCACATTGTATTGTTGAAATTTATACTTATATTTATTTAAAAAAATTGAATTTTACGTTGTAGGCCATTTAAATAATTTTACCTATTATTGTTGTAGTTGTTGTGACATATGATCTTTTTTTGTAAGGGGAGAAAATAAATTACAAATATTTAAAAAAAAAAAAGCCACAGAAAATATTCAAACTTAAGGTAGATTAATGAAGTAGGAAAAGGATGATTATGTTATAAGAACAAGAAATTGAAATATTTCTGGTATACAAAATGAGAAGCGCACATTGAGCTGAACATGTGGCTCAGATGGCATGTGCAAGAAATTATGCAGAATTTTGGAGAAAGAACTTCCCTGAAATTTATACCCTGGAAGACGGACACCAAAATATTTTGTTAACATTAAAGTTAATTTTAATTAGAGATATATTGAAGATGTTCTGTTTACTGGACTGGCTTAGGATGGAGACCCATGGGGAGCTTTGATATCAGACATTTTGCAGCTTTGTTTCCAGCTACTGAAGAGTCATAATGTGTCAACTTTGTTTCCAGTTACTGAAGAGTCATAATGTGTCAGCTTTGTTTCCAGTTACTGAAGAGTCATAATGTGTCAATGTTTACTATCATACACAACACACTCTTTGTGATTGTTTATTTCCTGGCTACTAGTTTTGACCACAAGTATAGGTCATCATCAGACCAATTATACAAGAACATGATTATAAACAGAAACTAAGAACTGTAAGGTAGGAGATGTTTACATTCATGTTCTTGTATAATTGGCCTGATTTTGACCTACACTGGAAGTCAAAACTAGTAGCCATACATTCAGCGATCACAAAGTGTGTGTTGTGCGTGATTGGAAACATTGATATGCATTATGAATATTACACCAATGGGGATGTTCCATATGAAGCTTACTAAAGAGTTAAGTTAATTTCTCAATTAGTGCCGCTTAGCATAGCAAGTTTATATGAAAGAATGAATTATCTTGAGAATCACCTCCTTCATCATGACATTTTAGGTTGTTATAGCAGTGTTTATAAAGATTACTGTCTTGAAGGATATGACACCTTACTCATTGGTGTATAAATACTGACTTTTCAGAGGAGCATAATTTCTTATTCTTCAGGGTAGTCCAAGAAGAGCATGCTGTGTATAAAGAATTAAGTATTGTTTAAGAGAAGAACAGAGGGCAATAGCAAGCCAGTGTGAGTAAGTTTTATGAATGCAGCATGCTCCTTCAGACCATTGTTACCTACTGACCAAGCCCTTGTTTTGTGCTTAGTTGTGTTACTGAAAATTGAGCCTCAATCAAATACTGTATTCCCTTAAGAAATAATGGAATGGGTAGGGATTAGTGTGATAAAGCACAGTCAGCCAGAGGGTGTTAAACTGAAAGTGAGAGGGCATAAATTAAGAGCATTTTACATTGGCAAGGAGGGCATTAAAACCAAAAACCTAAAACATGGGCTATGTGACAACCAGTGTGCATGGTGTGCTGTCACAGAAGACAGGAATCTGTACTCCTCTTTACTGTTTACATTTAATTAGTTACTTAAAATCTCAGGAAATGTACTCACACATTTAATGGACTTGGCTCATGGTTTCCCAAAATTGGATACACGGGTGTATCTGGAAATTCTGTAGTCAGTTGTTGTAGAACTTTTGTTATTATATCAGAGTTTTTTTGAATACTTGTGTTCCATACTCCATGGTCTATAATATCTCCAGTCATGTAGATATAATCAATTCTCTGAAAAAGCAAAAAGAGTAAAGACAATGTATTCTTCACACTGTTTGGTGCTGTTGCTGAATTGTTATTGACTGTGAAAATTAATGCCATAACCATTTTTAATATTTTCAATTCTAATTCTAATTTTTGTTTAGAATGGCCATAACAACAGTGCTCAAATCTTCTCTGGAATTCCCACCATTTTTCTATTTTCAAGACCCTAAAGATGGAGGCTGTATGTTCTTCCAAAACATTGTCTTCTACTTGCCAATTTATATGATGTTATAACCAGAAAGCACATTATTAAAGTTAGTGACCTACCTACCAGACAACATGGTGTCAAAACTGAGATGACAACAGTGTGAACTGGAGGGCATATATATTCTCCAGTCTCCATTCAATCTACATTCTCACTGAAGAAGGTCATGATGATCAAACAAAATGCAGTACTGATGAATATTCTGCATTGTGACAGATAGAAATATGTTGTCATAGATCTAAATACTACTCTTTAATCTGCTGTGGTTTTAATGTATACATGTAATTTAGTCTTCTTGCAGGCCCAGATGTTAAACCTAATGACTGTAAGCCTTCCTGTCACATTATTAAGTAACCTTTACACTAGCAACTGTATCTTCTGACCTCTGATAATCCAGTTCCATAAAATCTTGTGCTACAAAGAATGATTCATTACCTGATGAGTTTTCTTAACTTGCTGCAGTGTATTTACAAAAACATTCCATGGTGTGTCACAGTTCCTGTAATCACCCCAATAACCGGCCGCTGCTGCAGGGTTTTTTGGGTTGCCTTGAGTATTTCTACAGCACATTGGTTCACCACATTCTGCATTTCCTCCTGCTAAGTATATTGGGTCATGGTGGATGTCTGATATTTGTACAATAGTCAGCATATCTGCAGCCTGAAAATGTGTTCAGGTAAATAGCTCATGTTTGTAATGCTAATTTCTTAATTTCAGTATTATTATAAAGCATAATTGGGGCCTGGGGTGGTGTAGTGGTTAAGGTGCTGCACTACTAGTCGGACGGTCTCGGGATCCATTCCCAGTGGTATCACTGGATTTTTCAGCGACATATTCCTTCTGACTGCACCATGGCCCTGGGGTTGACTCAGCCCCTAGTGAAAATGAGTACCAGAAACATTTCCTTGGAGTAAAGGCGGCCGGTGCGTAAGGCTGACAACCTCACCACCTTCATGTGCCGAATGTCATGGAAATCTGGGAGTCTAAACCTCCTGTAACCCTGTGGGCCACACTGGGCCTCTTATGGGATTCCTTTACCCCTTTTTTTATAAAGCATAATTATTCATTAACTAGTATAATATGCATGGATGTATCAACACAAAGTATTATTTTGACATTTCTCTGAAGTCTGCATCATCTATGAGGTCATGCGAACAAACACCTATGACACTGACTGCAAGAAGCCAATTCAAACTTGTGAGGTAGCACCTTGGCTTAGGACTGTGCCAGGGAACCAGGCTTGTTGTTGTGGATTACAGCCACATATCACTATTTTAACCTCTTATGTGGTTAGTACTGCTTTGTAACTGAACCTCAAAGTTGTAGATATATTGTCACAAAAAGGTGTCTGATACAGAGGTTTGTTGCAGTGTTTAAAATTAGTGTGTCCTGATCCTAGCTGATCAGTGCTTGAAGTTTAAACAGTATACTAGATATCACAGAACATATTTGCTACAGAATGTCTCATTTGTCATGACCTTGAGCACAGCGGCTGTCACAGAGTGTCTCAACAGATGCAGGATTTCTGTGTGATAGAGCCGCCTTGCTCAGGGACTTGATAAACGGGACACCTGTACAGACTACAGTGTTAGGCTTGGTTAAAACTCATTGTGGATGTAAAATGGCTTTGTATTATTTTTTAAGTTTCAGAACACAGAAAGAATATTTAATTCTCAATTAGCTTATGCTTTCTTGCAATGTAGTGCCAAGGTTGAGACAGAGTGGAACTATTGCTCAATATCTCTATATGCCTTCATGGCATGTAGAGATATGGAACTATTGCTCTGTATCTCTATATGCCTTCGTGGCATGTAGAGGGACATTAAATTCCATGCAACATTTTCTCATTTTAGTGTTATCATGCTTGTAAGAAATTTATCTTGTATTTAACATTGATGGTGTTATTGTCTGTTGTCATATTAAATGGTGTGCACTTTGAACTCAGTTGGAAGCAGCAACTTATGAAAGTGAAGTGCAGCAGGGAATGTTGCATATGTGCTTGCTCTTACATTTGCTTCACTGCTGTTTGCTGTGTTGATTTCTGGTTTTGGCCCAGGATCAACATCAACACTCCACTGCAGACTCAACTGACCTCTTGAACAGCCATTACCTTGAAGTGCAATGCCACAGATTTGGCTGGAAGTGAGCCCTTCCGTGTTGTTAATAATGTAAGCCACTGTGTCCTGTAGATTATAAAAAAATGTTACAAGCAAAATTGACATTTTGAAATGTCTTTGAATGATTGAGGTTATTCCATAATAGTTTATTGCATCAACTTTATGATTTTTATATTCTGCTAGAATTATATTCCAGATCTGATTGGTTTTTTGTTTAGGCATATTGTGCGTGAATCTGATAACTTACCTCCGTCTGGAGC
>JGI20166J26741_11572252_pt1 | contig 11939 bp, 14 predicted proteins | sample TergutCu122P5_FD_26741 | JGI IMG/M metagenome (IMG submission 26741) | reverse complement strand
CAAGTGTTTAAATTTGTTTGGAGATTACATTGAAAAGTAAATGCTGTTTGTATGTCATTATCACCATTAGTTTCTTTTAAATCACGATTTGTAACTTACTTATTGAATTTCCCTCGTACATACATTTCATCACTTTTTCCAGCACGTAACGCTGAGCCATTATTTACTCTTTGTGGGTGATAAGTGAAGCAGTCCAGGGTAATCTACAGCAGCTTTATAATACAATTCTGTTCAAAGGCATTAATACTGTAGCAAATTTTGTGTATATATTATCGTTATATTTCAGTGGTTTACAATAAAAGCGGCTCTTCTTAAACCAGAATATGAAATCACACTAAAGTTGACTGGTAAGAACAAAAACTCCTACACATATGAAAAATTATAAAGAATACTGTTACAAATTACGCCACATAGTCTTGCACCAATTTGCAGCTGCACTGTCCCAAAGTATATTAACTCTTTGGTGCAGAGGGACTAGTCATCATGCAGTGAAACACTGAGAAAGCCAAATGCCCACTATAGTTGTCAAGCCATTACATGCGAAATAGTGGGTGGGCCATTTAAACTCTGGTCTTTTGCAATATGCACTTAGTACTGAATTCAGGCAAGATTCAAGACACACTTTGGCAATCCATATTTTTTAAAACTAAGGCACTGCTTTTGTGGATGACAGTACTACTGACTACTACCAAGGCCATTTTGGTAAACTGTACACAAAGATTCTGGTTACACTAAGCAAAATCACAACTGATCATACATAACCAAAATTCAAATGTGCCCCAGTGTAGAACAGAAGTTATTACTGATAGATTACAAAAATTAATGTTCTCTGTATCTAACAAGTGTAAGCTATTAAAACATGTGAAATGTTCAGTACCACTGTAGACAATACCATCTGTTTAGAAACTGACCATCTTGCACCAACGATTATCAGTTCAAGTAGCCATTTTATGAGCTCTGATTATTTACTATGCACACACTCTTGCCTTCAGTCTAAATGAAGTTCTAGCCACAGCTCAGTGAAGATCAATGGTACAATGTTCTCGAGCGAATGTGACAAGGCAATGAAGTATATAAAAAATGTGGTGATGAGGCTGCCATTTATGTCACTCACATCCTGCAAAACATCTGGTATGGATGGCTCCAAAATACCAACTTAACCATGAAAATAAAGGGGTAATACTGAACTAATTAATATGTGAGGTATGACTGTTGCAGACAAACCCCAAATCAAAATTACATTCTCACTAAAAAAAATTACAACACACAAAACAGCTCCTCTGCAGTGGAATGCCAACAAATCATTTTTTATTAGTGAAGCTAACATCCATTCTACAAACCTGCACCAAAGAGACCCTACCAATAACTACAGTAACAACTACTTCACTAACAACCAAATGAGCTGAAATAATATCTTAAGATAGAGGCTTGGCTTTCCAGAGAGACACTTTGAAAGTACCACTCTCAAGGGTCAGTCCTTACAGTAATAAACAAAGCAGTTACCTAAATGGTCTTGGTTGCAATACAAAAAAGTTAATGAAATGAAATGTCAATTCAATTCACCTGAGAGCCAATGAAATTCAATCTGGATTATATCATACAAACTACATATTAAGAACACTGTAGAAAGCAAATGTCATCCTTTCATGGACATATGAGAGTTTGTAACTATATTATGTCTTCAGTCATCAATATGGATGCATAGATTAAGAGACATACACAAACACAGCACTTCGTAGATAAAGTAAACACAAATTCCATTTCCAGTACCTCAGGAAGTTTGGTTCTTTTCCGCATGCCATATAAGACTGCACAGCTACTTTTCATTGTAAAATTATCCAGACTTCATGACAATTGTGAGTAAAATTAACACTTCTTTGCTGGTCCCATGCTCACAATTTCCTCCGTTTTCGTGGTCGTGGTGGATTCCAAGACACTGGTGTCTTATCTGTCACCGATATTATGTCCAAACCACCCATCTGAAGGCCTTTGATTGCTGACTGAAAAACAAGAAACCAGAAAGAACAATTAATAATATTTCAAGTGTTAATTCACATAAGACCAGTGACAATTTATTCATCACAAACTAGTAGCACTATTTCTCTCTGCTGATTATAATTTGCAACCGTATAAATATTATACCTGCAAATAATAGTCATGAAAATCTAAACTGGAAAACTTTGCCTAAAAGTATGACAGTTGAATGAAAGCAATGCCTCCACCTCTATAACTCGCCAAAACACTGCATCACAGACACACTACAGTTCTGGCACATCTTTAGCTTCATCACTAACACCCCAGTTGGAGACAAGTCGCTATGTTGTATTGAAGGGGGGGGGTTCTTTTTTGCAGTTTTGTGTGAAATTGACTGGTGTGCTGAACACTCGTCAGTGCAATTTAAACAATGTGCTGTGACTGAGTTTCTGACCACAGTAAGCACTACTCCAAATGAAATTCATCGACCTATGCAAGTTCTATATGGTGGTAACTGTGTTGATATGAGCACTGTGTGCCATTGGCCCACAGATGCAAAAAGATGGTGAAGCTGGAAAAGTCTGGTTTGTATTGATTCTTGGTGAATAACCATATATATAAAATATAAAATTCTAGTTTGTATGATGGAGTTCGATGACATGTAATGGCAACCGAGGAATTTCACACTCAATGGACTGATGAGCTGATTACAAAACACAGGTGTATCTCTGGGATGTCAAAATTGGCATCTCACAAGGATGTGTGGATCACATTATTCATATTACTGGTTATTGAAAGATATGTGCACGATAGGTTCCTCACATGCTCACAGGAGAGACAAAAGCTCAGAGACCTAAATTTGACAGCAACTTTTGTCGCACGAGATGTGAAGCGTTTCTTCACATTACCAATGCAGCAAAAAAATTTTTGCTGTAAACTGGGTGAAAAAGGCAATAAAAGCTTTGCTAGACACTGAAAGTAGCTTTTGGAGAGAACACAATGGGAAGACGACCAGTTACTGAGTAGTTTTCGAAGTTCAAAGGCGGTGTAGTCTCAGCTTAAGGTGCTAAAGCTCGGAAACCTGTCTATGAAAACAAGAATACCACTATCCGTAGTGTTAACTTGTTCGGAAACAAATTTGTATCGGTTCAGATCATTCTGAAACAATCTGAATGCGCATCCGATTGGCGCCAAGTTTGTCCCACAGCCACTGAATGAAAATGACGCAGGAGAATGGTGTCAAAATGTTTTCAGGACCATGTCCGTCATACCATCCAGTCCCTCCACATCAGATTTAGCACCGTGTTAACTTCTCTTAGAAAACCTCAAGATGGAGTTACAGCAAAGGTTTCACGGCTACCACAAATTAAAAAAAGGCACACTCAATTGTGATGTTGCAGAAAATGCATTTCAGGAAATGCTCCAAGCAGTAGCGCCATTGCTGGACTCAGTTTACAATGTCCATGGGGGACAACTCTGATCAGAAGGTACTTTTTGCTCTGGACACTGAAATTCAGTGTGGTACCAATCCGATCTCAGCATGCACAAGACAGTAGCTCTGTAACAGCTCTCCAAGTCATTTATTACTAGACTAGGAAGACTGGAAGACATGTGTATCAAATGCAACCCTTTGTTACAGTCCAACGCTCAAAATAATTGCCACTTTTTTAATCTATACACCTCTTGAGGAATCGTTAAAACAAGGTTGCAACATCAGCACAACTTTGTACATTTCTTTACTGCCTATCTTCTTCACAGATAGCTTCATGTTTTGGCATTGTACCTTCGGTCTAGTACAGCAACATTCCTTTAATCCGACGTCTAATAATTCAAAAATGCTGATAAACCACCACCCAATAATAAGAGTTGTTCCAAGAATGGACGTTGTGATCTTTACCAGAAAAAGAGGATCAATCAACAAGATAGATCTCAGTGACACAAAGTGCCTGCACCTTAACTGTAGTGGAATCTCCTGACATCTTGTCTCCTACTCCATGAACTTCTCTGCTATGAAAACTTCGCAGAAGAGGAAACTGATGACCCTGAACCAGCATATTAAAGAGACATCCAAATGAAGTATACGTGAATAGTTGTATGGCCCAAGTGTACAAGCAATAACAAAAAATTGCCGGAAGAACTTAGGTCAGAAGGAGCACTGAATAATAATCTAGAATGTTTGTATGTCGGGTTAACGGGACTTTGCTGTATATTAAGTATAAGCCTGTCGATAGCATAATGTTAAGCACACACAGCAAGTAGCATACACAACAAAGAAATTTACAAAGCTCTGTCAACTATGTAAACATTATTATGAACTGTATACTAATTAAAACTTCAAAACATGATTAATCTTTCATCAACCAGCACAGGAAACCTAACATAAACACGACCAAACTCGCAACACACAGAGGTCTAGGACATTGAATAATCTTCAACTACATGTCTCACCACCAAACAGTATCTTGAGAAGAAAATAAAAAACATTTGTGTATAACGTAACATTGAAATGTGTTCGTGCAACCACTGCTGCAGTAGAAAAACATTAAGTACTGCATATTCTAAGTGTCTGCAGGCTTAGGTATTCACCACGTAATGTGCATGCGCCATATTGTTTATCTGTGGCTAGTCCAATTGTACAATATTTTTCCACATTTTCATACACAGCATGTTTTTCGGAAGGGGGGAGTTACTAAACTTAAGTGTGCCTTCATTTTCTCTACAACTTTTTTCTGAAACATTTCTCATACTAAGAACTGAGTGAGATTTGATAAAAAGTACATATTGGCCTTCATGTACAGTACCTGTTATCTGTTATTCCTGTCAGATTTTAACTGAACTTGGATTTTCATGGCACATTTAAAAAAAAGCTCAAATATCAAAATTCATGAAAATCCATCACATGGAGTAGAGTTGTTCCACGCAGGACAGACAAACATGACAATGCTAACAGTCACTTTTCGCAACTTTGCAAACACGCCTAAAAACTGTCCACCAGTATGGGTACAATTCATTTTATGTTGTATGGCGTCCAATCTCCTTTTAAACTATGAGGATTCTCTTTCTTTTAGCAGGAGTTTTTACTGTGAATTATTATTTTACAAATCATATGAACAATATACTCACAATTGCCTTGGGATTGGACTGATCCTTTAGTACGGCCTAAGCAACGGAAAACTCTATTTGGAATAAAGAGGAATTTGCCTGAGTTGTGACATCCATCACTGTACCTACTTGTAACAAGGGTGATAAAACGGTCATAAGTATACAGACAGGCATATCAGTTTCGTCACCTACATACGAAACTGTATCCAACATCCTGCTGTCAAGGTTAACACCATATGCTGAGGAAATTACTTAAACTGAATTTAACTATTTTGAAGGTTGATGTTACTGTTTTTTGAGTTTAAAATGGGATCATCAGTGTGAATTATGACATAACAGGTCAACTACTGATCATACATTGCAAAAAAATGAGAAAACCATGAAGCAGTGCACCTGGTATTTATAGACTTCAAGAAATCTCATAATCCAGTCTGTAGGAGGGAGGTCTTGTATTATATTCTCACTAGGTTTGGCATCCCTATGAAGCTAGTAATACTAATAAAAATGTGTCTAAATGAAACCTATAGCAGAGTCAGTGTAGGCAAACATCTGTCTGACATGTTTGCTATTAAGAATGTTTCAGAACGAAGAAATTCTTTATTGCAACTGCTTTTTAACGCTGCTTTAGAATATGCAATTAAGAGCATTTGGGGAAATCAGGAGGGCTTGAAATTAAAATGGTACTTATCAGCTTTACGATTATGCTTATAATGTTCACATCTGGGCGGAAAAATACATACTATGAGGGGGTGCTGATAAGTCCTTATCCCGATTCACTTCCCCATGTCGTAGGACGGAATCGATAGTGTCGGAAAGAGGGGTCTGTTCATGTGTCGTATTGCAAGTCTTTTCTTGTTACAGAGGGTGAAAGGAAGCATGTCAGGCGACGCGCGTGATTTCAACAACATCGAGACATGAGCTGTCATCATGTTTTTTTTTTTCCTGCAAGGCAAGGTACTGAAGGAAATTAATGCCATTCTGAAAGAAACATTAGGGGAACATGCACCATCATATGCCGTCAAAAACTGGGGGCCTAGTTTAAACGTGATCTTTCCACCTGTGATGCGCCTCGTCCTGGACGACCCAAAACAGTGACCATCCCAGAGATTATTGATCAAATTCACGAGCTAATCTTGGAAGACCGCCGGATTTCAGCTAAATCAATAGCTGAGTAACTGGGCATCTCACGCGAGCAGGTTGGGTCCATCATTCATGAAGATTTGGTCATGCAGAGGCTCTCCGTGAAGTGGGTCCTGAAATGCCTGAACCTGCATCAAAAATGTCAAAGGTGCTAGTCATCTGAGCAACTTTCGGAATTTTTTCGGCCCAATCCAAATTATTTCCTGTCGCGATTGGCAACCATGGATGAAACCTAGTTATATCACTGTAACCCACAGACAAAGCAACAATCAATGGAATGGCGGCACAGTGGCTCATCGACCCCAAAAAATCCGAGTGCAAAAATCCGCTGGAAAAGTACTCGCCTCGATTTTTTGGGATCAAGACGGTATCCTCCTCATGGATTATCTTCCAAAGGGCCAAACTATCAATGCTGAGTATTAATCATCTCTGCTGGTGCAAATGAAGGATATTTTGAAGGAAAAACGGCGCGGGAAGGTCACAGAGGGTGTCTTGTTTTGTACTACAATGCCCCGGCTCACCCAGCACTTGCAACCCACAATAAACTGGCCTACCCTTTTCTCTGGATCTGGACCTCCTGGACTACCACCTGTTCCCTGAAGGGGGGGGGGAGAAAGGTCCCCATTTTTCGTCTGACGTGGAGGTCACTGCTGCCGCGGAGACCTGTTTGGACAGATGACATTCTGATTTTTTTTTTTTGAGTGGCTTGCAAAAGTGTGAGAAACGGGCTAAGAAATGTATTGAGCTTTGTGGGGAGTATGTTGAATAAATCCTGAGTTTGGTCGCTGTAGCTTGTTTCCTTCCTGGTCGGGCTCAGGACTTATCAGCACCCCCTCGTATATAGAAAAATCACAGAACCTTTAGTAGGTAGGTGCTAGTAAGGGGATTGGACTAGAAGTAAATGTCAATAAAACTAAGCACAAGGTCATATCTCAAGATCAGAATGAAGGATGAATTCACAATTTAAAGACTGATAATATTTCCTTTGAAAGGGTGAAACAGTTCAAATATTTGGGAACAACCCAATGCATCAAAATTGTATTCAGAACACATTACGAGCAGAATGAACTCAGGGAATGCTTGCTACCATTTGCTGCAGGATCTTTTTTGTTCCAGTTTGCTATCCAAAAATATAATTTTTTTTGTTGTGCTGTGGCTCAACTCAGGCCATGGTCTCCTCATTCTTGAGGTTTTTAGACCACACACGACGATGCACCACAATCGGTAGGACTCCTATGTACGAGTAATCAGCTCGTTGCAGAGACCTCTCTACCTGATAACACACAACACTCACAGCAGACACACATCCCATGTCCCCGGCAGGTTCAAACCCACAATCTCAGGACGGCGGCAGCTGTACGCGGCGTAACCACTGGGAGAGACATTTGAAGATATCTAAAAAGGGATGAATGTAGGCTATGGGTGTTGGACAACAGGGCGCCGAGGATAATAGGGCCTAAGAGGGAAGAGGTAACAGGGGATGAAAAAACTACATGAGGAAGAGCTTACTCATCTGTACTCCTAATAAAATATTATTCGGGTGATTAAAATCAAGAAGAATGAGAAGGGAGTATCATGTAGCACTTATCGGGCAAAGGAAGGGTGTATACAAGGGTTTGGTGTGGAAACCTGAGGGAAAGAGCCCACTTGGATGATCCACACATGTGGGAGGACAACATTAAAATGGATCTTCAAGAAGCTGGATGGACGTGTACGGTCAGAATTGATCTGGCTCGAATAGGGACACGTGGTGGGCACTAAATGCGCTAATGAACCTTCGGGTTCCATCAAATGCAGGTTATTTCTTGATTAGCTGAGAACCTGTTAGCTGGTCCGTGTAGTTAGTTATGAATGATATACACTTGGAGTTTCATTAACCTTTGGTTTTGTAATTTGTGTTGCATTCTTCAACATCTATCCTGCAGTCCACCCCAGAACACTGTAAAGTTATGTAGTACGGGCCCAATTCCATGCATTACGTGGTGCTGGCATCGCTCCTAATTCATTCTTGTCTGCAATATTATTACCGACTGCAGAAATTAAACTGGAGTGTTGGAATGACCTACAATGGCGTAACATTCATACCAGTCTGATGATTGCTGGTAAAAGACGGGATACACACACAATAAGCATGGTGTTTTCGGAAGCCAACATTTTTTACCTTAAAAAGGCAGTTCAGGTTGAAAATGGCTAACAATTCAGTGAAAAAAAATTAAATGACAACTATCATGTGTCCCTTCTGGCTGCTAATCCGTCGCAAATGTCGACGGTCGGTCGAGCAGTCCACGTTAATAGAATAACGAGCCGAAAGGATACGGCAACCGAGTTGTACATAAACAATGACCCTGTTGTTCAAAACGGCGTTCCGGTGACAATTCTCAAGTACAAGCTCTGACTGGTGGGGGTAATTAGAGGGACTGAAACGGCAGTACTTCCTACTGTGCACATAGGGTTATAATAGTCCGTAACTCCCGAATCAGTTTTATAGGTTCGGGATAAAAATCCTCGAAAATTGACATATGTGCCGAATGGAGGATTTCGTTTCACCGTTTTCCGAAGTCATAAATCACCAAAAAATTCGAAAGCGTGCGCTCAACTTCCTTCTTTAAATGGCGAACTGAAGAAATAAAACCGTGAACGGTGCGTTTATGCGCGCGTAAGTATTAACGAACGAGGCTGAAGCCAGATAGTCCATGCTGCACCGTTACTGTGTTAAGTTCTCACTTTGTTTAACAGCTAAAAGGCATTCAGTGTGCCACTGGAACTCTGGTACTGAGAGAACTATACTTAAGTAATCCCTTCACTGAGCGATGAAAAATATGAATACCGCGTGCGTGGGCCTATTGAAAATGTGGCTGGCTGTACCTGCCAGCGACTGCAACGCGCACTTGTTGGCATAAGCGCGCGCAGAACATTTAATTAAGAGTGTGCACTCAAGGAGTTTTATCCTTCCATTTTTTAAAAAGCTGAAAATTCATTCATGTCTATTTACCAAACGAACTACAGAAACTAAAACATAAGCAGAGAGCAGAGTTCAGTTGATTTTAAAATTAACTCTACTTGAAAACACAAACACGAAAAATAAGATACAAAATACCAAAGAGATTTGGGTGTGCCTGGACACACCCCGTACGTACGCCTTTAACAAATGAATTTCAGATGGTCTCTGTGTGCATGTGAAATACATTCAGTTGAATAATAATTTTTCATTTGCAATAATTTTCGAACGTACGTGTCATAGAGAGGAAAAGTAGCTGAAGCTTCCCTTAAAAAAAAAATTCCCTCGTCAACGTTGCCGAGTAAACGGCAAAGATATCGTGCTAAGAATAATATATGGAATTGGACATTCATTTACGGGTAGCAACGTAGAATATAAAACATGATAACCTGTACTCTTCTCCGGTGAGGCATGGCTCACATTAAGCGATGCTTTAACAGATAAAATACCAGCCGCTTACTTTATGATAATCTCCATTCCTGTGAAATTCCCTTTACATGGCCGAAGTCCGGTGTGCCATGTGTCCGTATTTTTAGCTTGAAACAAATTCCAACCATGCCATTTAGTTAGTCCAAAAACCAATATATACGAGGGTTGTTCCAAAAGTGTACTGTTTTTTTTTATTTAAATGTCTACCGGACTCACCTGAAATTACAAGTTATCTCCTTCTAAGTATGACCCTTGGGAAGTTACACAGTGGTTCCAACGTTTTTTACACTGATCATAGCAGTACCGGAAGTCATTTTCCGTAAGTGTGTGTAACTCATTGGTTACAATTTTTTGTATGTTTCCATCGTCCTGAAATGATGACCCCTCAACTTCGATTTCAACTTAGGGCAGAGGTAGAATTCGCATAGAGCTAGATCTGGGCTGTAGGGAGGGTGTGGAAGTACGGGAATGTTTTTCTTCGCCAGAAATTCTCGAATTGAAAGCGCAGTGAGAACTGGCGTGTTATCGTGGTGCAGCGCCCAATCGACTGCAATGTCCCTTCGGACTCGCTGGGCCCGTTTTCTAAGTCGTTCCAAGACATCTTTGTAGAAGGCGTGATTAACTGTCCTGGAGGTACAAATTCTTTGTGCATAATGCCACGGCTGTCGAAAAAAAAACAATAATCATAGTTTTCACCCTGGATCTGCTCATGGGTGCTTTCTTCGGACAAGGAGAGCTTTTCGTGTGCCATTCCTCCATTTGCCGTTTGGTCTCGGGATCATAGCCGAACATCCATGCTTCATCTCCTGTTATTACTTTATCCAAAAAATGTGGCTCAATTTCGAGCCTTCCCAGCAAATCCTGACAAATTTCCAACCGGTTCGCTTTTTTGCTCCACAGACAAGTTTTTCGGCACTAGTTTTGCACAAATTTTTCGCATGTGCAAATGGTCTGTTAGAATTCTATGAACTGCATTTTTATCCATTATTCTCAATCATCCTGACACTCAATCGGCGGTCTTTCGCCATCACAGCTCGCACCATTTCCATATTTTGATCATTTGTTGACAAGATTGGTCTTCCAGAACGAGGGTCGTCTTCAACATTTTCTCGGCCCCCTTTGAAAGCCCTGTGCCACTTAAAACCATAGTTCTCGATAGAGTGGCATCTCCATAAGCTTCGGTTAAAGAAGCAAATGTCTCTGTGGCAAATTTGTTGAGTTTCACACAAAATTTGATAGCGTACCGTTGTTCGATATTTTCCTGCATCGCAAACGTAACGAGGTTATAGAACACGACCATACACAAACAGCAGTAGCGCACGACTGACTCAACCAGTCCAGTTTAAACAAGTATGGACATGCAGCCAAGGTAACTACAAACGCGCCGATATACATCAACGAGGTGCTACACTACCAATTCGTACATAGGAATATCAGTACACTTACTTTTGGGACAAACCTCGTGGGTAAAACTTTCATCAACTGAAGGGAAATCTGCCCAGAAAAACTGTTAGCATTTCATGATTTCGTCGCGAACGGGGCCTACTTAGAAGATGATCGGCTTCTAAGAAATAATGTATGTTAACCCATTAAAGACGAAGCGCGGGCTGCTTCATTTAAAGACCCAGTTCGTACAGCGCAGTTAACACTTTTCATCTCGGTTATAAAAACCAATCAGTCTATATTATACGGGGAAGAAGTCGCTGTTTGTTCTGAGATAAATACAAAACAAACACAGTGTGGGCAGAACGTATAATTCTTAAGTGTTAAACCTGTTGGTGTACGTAACCAGTAGGCTTTAAAAGGTTAAAATGCAATCTCCGGAGGGTGGAAACGTTGTACGCTACGCTTACGTAACTACGATGCTCGGGGCCACGATAAATTACTCCCTTTAGGTGACAGCGATTCTGACGAAAAGTACTAATGATGATGTAACTCACGACTACAAGAACACCTAATATCCCAGGTATTTGTTTTTCGGTAATGTAGGCAACTACTACTACTACGTTTTTGCAAAGTGGTGAATTACGCAACAAGTATTTTCGGAATTTCTTTAAAAGTTTCTTACCATGTGTGCTGAACATGGTTAGGAGCAACTGCGACTTCGTCCACTGTTTTTGTCGCAATGTTTCTATGCTTTTAGAAACCTACTGCAAAGAGTTCAACTGTGCCTTAAAAAGTTTGTTCAGACTGCTGTACATTTACCAGCACCATAAAACTTACAGGTCCTGTCAACTGTTTCGGGAAACATGCCATATTACCAGCGGGGATTTAGTTGTACGTTTGTCACGTACAG
>JGI20166J26741_11572029_pt1 | contig 11940 bp, 11 predicted proteins | sample TergutCu122P5_FD_26741 | JGI IMG/M metagenome (IMG submission 26741) | reverse complement strand
TTGACCCTGACATATGTACCTCGCTGTCGTTTCCTTGTCTTGTGCCGAGCGGCGTTCTGGATGCGGCGTGGATCGAAACGGAAATGCTGTCGAAGTCGCTTTGTAAAAGGGTGCGTCAGAACGAGGTCATCCTCGACCAGTTCGACACCGTTTGACCGCTCTGCCGGCACACATTCAGCTGTCTTTCGAAACATTATATTATAGCAAAGGCTATTTGGGCTGAGGCAGACGATGATAAGCAGAGATGAGGTTCTGGCAAACCTTGACAAATATGACATTAAAAAAACCAAGATAGGAGTTGTTGCATCGCATTCCGCACTGGATACCTGCGACGGGGCGATATCCGAAGGTTTCAACACCGTTGCTGTCTGCCAGAAAGGAAGGGAGAAGACCTTCGCCAACTATTTCAGGACCCAGCGCGATGCTTCCGGCAATGTTCAAAGGGGAGTCATCGACGAGATCGTCCTTGTGGACAAGTTCAAAGACACCGTACTTCCGAAGGTTCAGAATTCTCTGATGAAGAACAACGTGCTTTTCGTACCGAACAGATCGTTCGTGTCGTATTGCGGCATTGACGCGGTCGAAGATGACTTCAAGGTCCCGATCGTCGGAAGCAGGAACCTCCTCAGATCCGAGGACCGTGGCGGCGAGAGAGACTATTATTGGATACTTGAGAAGGCGGGCCTTCCGTTCCCGAAGAAGGTCAATAGGCCCGAGGACATAGACAGCCTCACCATAATTAAAGTGCACCATAAAGTGAAGAAGCTCGAAAGAGGATTCTTCACTGCGAAGGATTATGATCAGTTCGTCGAAAAATCGACAGAACTTATCAAACAAGGCGTTATCGAAGAGGATTTCCTCAAAGAAGCAAGAATGGAGCAGTACATCATCGGCCCCGTTTTCAATCTGGATTTCTTCCGTTCCCCCCTTGAGAAGAAAGGAGAACAACTCGAACTCCTGGGAGTGGATTGGAGGTTCGAAACTTCCCTTGACGGGTACTGCAGGCTCCCTGGGAAACAGCAGGTAGAGCTGGAGAACGATGGAATAATCCCGGAATACACAGTGTGCGGCCACAACTCGGCCACTCTCAGAGAATCTTTGCTGGATAATGCGTTCGAGATGGCTGAAAAGTACATTGCGGCGACGAAGAAATACTACAATCCGGGCGTTATCGGCCCATTCTGTTTGCAAACGTGCGTGGACAAAGACCTTAACTTCTACATTTACGATGTTGCCCCCCGCATAGGCGGAGGCACCAACGTTCATATGTCCGTCGGACATCCTTACGGCAACGCCCTGTGGAGAAAGGAGATGAGCACGGGAAGGAGACTTTCCATGGAGATAAGAAGAGCGATCGAACAGGAACGCATTGATGAGATCATTACATAAGGTGAGTAAATGAACAAAAATAAGACGCTATTGGCTCTTGCCTTCGTCATTCTGGCAGTTGCGCCGATGAGTATAATTCTCATCGGTGAGCAGTCGAATGCATACGTGAGCATGAGCGATGACTCGGCCAGAGTATGGGGGGAGGGGTTCACCACCAACGGCAACGGAACGCTCCACGTAATATTGAAGAATAATGACGAATTCAACAATTCTGAACAGATAACGCTGTCCGTCCATGATAAAACAATAGACGGCCCCGTACTTGCGACCAGTTCACCGGTAATAGTGCCTGCCGGCGGCACCTATGAAGTACAGATCAGTTTCAATATCGGCTCTGCCGGAGAACACAGTCTGGCAGTGACCGGTGAACCTGCAAATCAATTCCCTGTCGACGGTCAGGGTAACCATGCCAACTTCATCTCTACGGTATCGGTGACTGTAAAGGAATCTATTCTCAGCAAGCCGACAACGTACATAGCGATCGCAGTGGTTGCCATCTTGATAGCCATCGCCGTCTTCATGCATATGCGCAACACGCCTGCGAAGAAACCGGACACAACATTCACTGAACTTGAAGAACAGAAGAGGGCTTCAAAAGGTGGAGCGGACAGCGCTCCGAAGACATCTGCGACGGAAAAGAAAAGATACGATAAAGCTTCTACAACAGAACCGCCCAAGGCCACGCCCAAAGAAAAAGCAAAGCCTGCTGCGGAAGAGAAGAAGTCTCCAAAGGAGAAGACTCAGCCCAAAGAGAGCACAAAACCTGCTCAGGAAGAGAAGAAAGCGACCACTTTCACCGAGCTTGAGAAGGAAAAATCCAGCAAGAAGGACGCAGCAACCAACAAGGAGTCCTCCTCTTCCGAAGAGCCGAAGAAGCTCAAGTACGTGAGCTCCAGAAGGAAATAAACACTGCCTTGAGCGCACGGGGATGTGCGCTCCGGCATATTCACTTTTTTCAAAGTTTCAATTTCGGATCCTTAAGGTCGATGAGAGCCACCTCTCTCCTGTCCATAAAGAACCCTATCTTTTTGTGAAGCATTATCGAAGGGGCATTCCCGGTCTGAAGCATGCTGTGAGCCGCCTCGGCGCCCATCTCCCGACCCTTTTTCAGAACTTCCCTTAACAGTTTGTATCCGATCGCATTCCTTCTTACATATGGGTGTACGCCCATGTTCTCGATCCAAACAAGTTTGTTCACATCAAAGATGTGCTCCAGCATTTTTGCGAATATGAAGCCGTATATCTCTCCGTCCTCTTCGGCGACAAAGCTTAATCCGCTCTCTAAATATGAAGCAAAATGATTCCTGCTGCTTGCACCGAGGTTGTCCTTCCATTCTTTGGGGAGATCCTCCCACTTATTCTCGATAGTATCCGCAAAATACTCTTTTATGCATGATATCTCAAGCGCTCTTACCTTCTCTATATCTTTCAGTTTTAACTGGCGGATCTCCATTACATCTCCTCCGGATAATCGATACCGAGGGTCTCCAGAACATTCCTCAGGACGGTCCTGGTACATTCGACCAGAGTAAGCCTCGGATCTCTGTTCTCGTCGGAAGCGAGTACCGGCACCATCGCATAGAACTGGTTGAACGCCGACGCGACCTCATGACCGTATGCCGGCAGAATATGAACGCGCTTCTCCTCTCCCGCTTCCCTTATCACTCTGCCGAACTTAGATAGTACCTTGATAAGCGCTTTCTCATATTCGTCGGTGAACATCGCAGGGTCTGTGCAGTGCGCATACTCTCCTGCCTTCTTCAGCATGCTGCAGGCTCTCGCATGAACATACTGGATATACGGCCCGCTGTTGCCGTCGAAGTTAAGCGCCTCGTCCCATTTGAAGACCAATTGTTTCTCCGGATGGACCCTGACGATGTTATATCTTATTGCTCCTATACCGACCTTTCTTGCTATGGCGGCCATCTCTTCTTTGGACAGGTCGCTGCGTCTTGATCTTATTTCATTCATCGCGCGGCTGACGGCCTCATCGATCAGATCGTCCAGATAGACAACGACCCCTTTCCTCGTGGACATCTTCCCTTCAGGGAGAGATACGAATGAGTAGAACATCGCCTCCGGGATCTTTTTGCTGCCCATTATCTCCAAAGCGGAACAGAGCTGCTTAGAGCCGAGCTTCTGATCCTCGCCCAGAACGTCTATCGCCTTGTCGGCCCTCTTGAATTTATCCAAATGATATGCCAGATCGCGTGTTGTGTAAAGGGTAGTCCCGTCCGACCTTGTGAAAGTGAATTTTGTGTTCTTCCCCTGTATCCCGAAGTCTTTGAGGTCTATGTACCAGGCACCGTCCTCCGTCTGCCCGGAGTATTTTGATCCCTTGAGCTTATTGACAACGTCCTTCGCAGAACCGTCCAGTATGAAATCGGACTCCCATGTGTATCTGTCCATTTCGACGTTTATATCGGAAAGGGTCTCCTTGAGACCGTTGAGCATCGCCTCGGCTGTCCTTCTGACGCCGCTTATGATCTTGCTGTCGCCTGCTTCGAACTTTCTGAGCATCTCTGCGATCTGTTCTTTCACATCATCGTTCTCTTCCATCAACTTGTTGGCTTCGCGGTAATATGCAACGAGCTTATGGTCGGTCTTATCTCTTTCCTCTTCGGTGACCGACCCTTTGGGAACATTGCTGACCCCCCAGGACAGGATCACGACCTGCTTTCCTACATCGTTGACATAGTACTCGGTCTGAACATCATATCCGCATCTCTTCAAAGATCTGGCAAGCGTATCGCCGATGATGGGATTCCTGGCTCTTCCGACATGTATCGGTCCGGTGGGGTTCGTAGATGTGTGCTCGACGTTCACCTTTATGCCGTTCGACGGCATTGAACCGTACGCTTCTCCCTCCGAGATTATTCTTTCAAGCGTCTCTTTGAAAAGTGCATTCTCGTCCATCATGAAGTTGATGTATCCGTTTACCGCTTTGACCGAAGATATCAGCCCTGAAGGTTTGATGTGGGCAACAAGTTTCTCTGCGATGCTCTTCGGGTCTGCCTTCAATTCTTTGGAAAAACTGAAACAAGGTACCGCCAGGTCCGCCATTTCCGAGACTTCTTTTATTATCTTCAGCTGGGATGAACCAATCTTCTTCAGAGCATTCTTTATTGCGGAATCCACTTCCTGCTCGAATCTCTGCCTGCTGTCCATGATCACCCCGTCCTGTATCTGAGAATGGCGGCGATGCCCCCGAACGCCTTTAACAGCATATCCCCTTCTTCGGAATCCCCCGATATCAGCTGCACTTTTGTGTTGTAACCTTCGGCGATCTCAAAGAAACTGTCGATCAGATCGGTCTGTTCAATGACTTTTGCGGGCTGGCTGCATTCAGGGCATAGGATCTTGTCCTCCGGATTATCCACCGTGACGACAGAACTGTGGCCCGAACCGCACTCCAACCTCACTCTGTATTTATTGAGCATTTCCGAAAGCAACAGGACGTCGATCGCGCCCGATTCCGCAGCCGTCCTTACGCTTTCCTCGCCGTATGCGGAAAGTCCCCCGTCCGGTTTCCTTATCTCTCTGAAGAGTCTCTGCATGTATTCTTTTTCGATAGTTAATTGAATATCTGTGAGGGCCTCTTTCGCATTTTCCACCAACTCCTTCAATCCGGATTCGTCTGTGTATCCCGTGTCGAAAAGTGTATTGACAACCTTCTTTCTGAGCTCGTGGTGAAGATAATCCTCCTTCACAAAAAAATCCTTGGTCGAGCCCGGGCCCCCGACCAGTATGCCCTGCAGTTCCGGCCTGTTCAGGAATACATCCGTCGCACTGTCTGCCACTTTTTTGTAGAACTCGTGTGCGGCTATCTCTATCAGTCGTTCAAAACGGACCGAGGATTGTCCTCCCTGGTGGTGCTTGCTCGGAACCAGCGAATCAAAGTGCTTCAGGACTGTTATCTTACTTCCGGATAATAGTCCCAGCGTCGCTTCCTTCCTGTCGATCGTGATGAGTCCGAATGATTTTTTGTCCAGAAGCATTGCTTCCAGAGGCTCTGTGTAGAACTCCGAGTCACATCTGTATACGAAGGTGGTTATCTCTTCGGGCGGCTCGATAGTATATTGGACCATCCTCGTCTGGTCACCTGCGCGGGGGACCTCTCCGCAGAATATCGCCAATCCGTTCGGCGGCGCCGACTTATACGTTCTGAGTCTGGACATTATGGAGTCAATCGCGCTCGTAACATTCTTCATGGTCGATTTCGATTTGATGTTGGTCGCCTGCGACTGCTCCTCCCTGAGATACCCCATCACATCCGATATCAGTCTTGTACTGGGGATGTAGACCGATATCAATTCCGTACCTCTACCTCGGTATGATGTTATCTCCTGCATGGCCTTCTTGAAATCATATCTTGCCCTATCCAGAGCATTTGCGTCGCCCATTTCTTTCCACCAATAATATTTATCTCAATTGCGCATTCCTATAAAAGTATTGGCGATGAAGAAAGAAAAAGTGGTTGTGTCCATTGGCGGGTCGATCCTGATACCCGGCAATGACGATTCAAAATATATAGCAAAACTTGCCGGGATGTTAAAAGAGGCATCCGAGACCATGCAGATCGTTGTCGTCTGCGGCGGCGGGAAGATAGCCAGATATTATACCGAGACCTGCGGGGAGCTCGGCGGCACGACGTGCCAGTGCGATCTGCTCGGAATAGGTGCAACGAGGCTTAACGCCCAGCTTTTGGCCACTTCCCTCGGAGATGTATCATCGATCGACATTCCGATGACCGCCGAGGCTGCCGCGGAACTATCTGCTCCCGACAACATCGTTGTGATGGGGGGGACCGAACCGGGACATACGACCGATGCGGTGGCTACCATGGTCGCCAGAGAGCTGCATGCGAAAAGAGTGGTCAACGCCACTTCCGTCAATGCCGTTTATTCCGACGATCCCAAAAAGGTCCCTTCCGCAAAAAGGTTCTCAAAACTTACGATAGGTGAACTCGGCGATCTTGTTTACAAAGAACACGGTGCCGGAAAATCAAGCGTATTCGATCCTCTGGGTATAAAGATCGCGAAGGAAGAGAAAATAGATATCCTGATCGTTGACGGAAGAGATCTGAGCGAACTCAGGAACGCTATCCTTGGTAAGAAGATAAACGGAACATACATCAATTCCCATTGATGTGTTCAAGGTTCGAAGAGGTTATCAGCTCGAATCCCGCGGATCTTATCAGCTCTGATATCCTTCTCTCTTCGGGCCCTTTCATGGACTTTCTGTGAATGTAAACGAGTTTGGTATCTGATGCGGAACAAGCATCTTTCACCATTCTGACTGTGTCCTCGTCGTCGCTTCCTTCTATTTGATAGTTCGGAAGCATATGGCCGAAGTTTATTTTGTACTCCAAAGCGACCTCTGTGAACCTCGGAGCATAGTGGCCCCCTCCCACGCCGACCGCTGTGCAGTAGTCGCGAGGCTCCATATCCAGAAGAACATCCGTGAGGATATCTGCCGCTCTTTCGTTCCCCCAATTCCTCCCATCACTTCCTATTTCAATGAAAAAAGTGGGCCTCTTCAACCAGGGTCCGTGGTGAGTGACCTCAAAACACACTTTGAAGCTTTCCAGATCATTATATCCGGCGATCCTTCTGAGTGCGTCGGTCATGAGAGCCGGATTCGCTCTGACAAGTGTCTTTTCTCTCCCGCCGAATTCGTTCTTGTGAAAATTGCCTATCGGATGTACGGTCAGTGCGGCCTCTCCGCTCGTTGCGGAATGTCTGGACATGAACACCACCTCGTCAATGGTAAGGTTGGCGTTGTCTATTCTATTATCGAGGTCCTCCAGCCGTATATGAAGGTCCGGAGTGGTCATCATTACTGTTCTTCCGTTGATGAGAAAACTATCATTTCCATGCATTCCGATGTCTTCCCAATCCCTCTTCCTGATCAGCTGGCTCTTCATATTAACGGAGGGTATATCGGTCTCGCAACAGACAAGCAGCCTCATTCTCTCGGTCATTTCGAACGTGTATCATCGGCAATGTTTGATAAGTTTTCCGATATCGGGCCTTATTGCAACGTGTGTTGCAGAACCCCGCACTGGATCAGAACATATGCTGTCGCCTTTTTTTACAGCGCCGAATCGCAAGCATGATATAAACCACCTTCATATTGGTGGCCGTGTCCATCGAAACCGCAACGATAAGGGAACGAACACTGCTCCACCTCAGCAGGTTCCCCCACATGAATCCAAGCGAGACGTTCAACATCCCGTTCGAACTTACTCAGGACGGCATAGCGAGAGTACTTGGGATCTCCCGCGCACATGCCTCTCTGGAGCTCAAAAAGCTGAAAGAAATAGGAATGATCGATGATTGGCGGGGCAGAGTAAAGGGCTCCGGGAACAAGAGGATCGTTTATTACCTTCTGCCTGACGGCGTAAGGGAGGCCGATCTTTTACGGAACAGGTTCGAAAAATCGGGCATCGCCGTCGAAGCTCTGCTGGATATGAAGAGATGCGACCCCGGGACAATGTGGGAGAACCTTAACCGGAAGGATAAGGAAAGTTTCGGAGTTGCATGTGTTTTCAGAATACCGATCCCAAGGAATGCCGTTCCGGAGACCACCTCTGGGGTCATACCCGTCGACCTTGAAATGAACATCAGCATAATTGATGATGTCCGCAATAAATACATCTCGCTGGCAGACCCCAATGATGTAAGATCGTGGCACGGCCGTGCGGCAGAGTGGTACATGGATCACAGAGAGGAAGAGATACAGGAAAGGCTGTATCATCTGGTGAACGCCGGAAGGAGCACGGAGGCGTGCAGGTTCCTCATCAATGAAACAGAGAAGTTCCTTTTCAATCCGAACGAGGACCTGTTGGAAACGGTGAAGAAACTTGTCATTCTGCCGAAGCACACCGAAAAAATTTACAACATAAGAGCGAAGATCGCCTTGGCCTGTGAAGATACCGATGACGCAAAGATATGCGCAGATGTGCTTGCCGATTTCAAGACCAATGACGCGGATCTTATCATGGCCGAAGTGTACATGCTTTCCGGAGAGGTTGAGAAGGGATTCAAAATGGCAAAGACCATGTACGACAAGGACCCCTCGGCAAAGTCCGCGTTGATCGCCGCACGGTGCCTGTTCAAAATGAAGAAACACGATGAGGCGGCCAGTTTCATCACATCATCCTGCAATGCCCTTTCGGAGCAAAAAGACGCGAGCAGTATCGACGAGATACTGATACTGAGGGCGGGCATCGCATACGACCTCGGCAGGATCGATGAAACGCTGAGTTATCTGAACAAAGCGGAAAAGGTCTCCAGGAAAGAGTCGACCCAGGACAGGATAGCTTTCCTTGCGGGAAGCATAAAGGAAGGTATGAAGGTCAACTTCTACTGATCAGAATACAGTGTTCTTTTTGAGATCGTCCATATCGGAGATGTAAAGATCACGTATATCCGTGATGTTCCATTTCAGCATAGCCAGTCTCTCAAAGCCGAATCCCCAGGCAAGCACCGGATACTTCACCCCGAATGGTTCCACGACCTCCGGTCTGAAAACTCCCGCCCCGCCGAGTTCCATCCATTTGCCGTTGAAGAACACTTCCAATTCAAGGGAGGGTTCGGTATACGGGAAGTATGCGGGCCTTATCCTGATCTGATCGAACCCCATGTTCGCGTAGAACTCTCTTATCATCGAGACAAGCATATCGAAGTTGCCGTTCTCGTCGATCACTATGCCCTCGATCTGCGTGAATTCCGGAAGGTGTGTGGAATCTATCGATTCGTTCCTGAATATCCTGGATATCGAGAATGCTTTCTGCGGCGCGTCCGGGTGTTCGGCGACATATCTGATGCTGCTTACCGTGCTGTGGGTCCTGAGCAACGCCGCTTCTGCTTTTTCGCGACTCCATTCTCCGCCCCATCCTGTCGAACCCGTGTCCCCGCCGTTCTCATGTATATCCTTCACTTTCTGAACAAGGGCTTCATCCTCAAGATCTATTTTATCGGGTATATCGAGATAGAATGTATCTTGAAGATCCCTCGCGGGGTGGTCCTGCGGCGTGAACAGAACGTCGAGGTTCCAGAATGCCGGCTGCACATAATCGGAAGACATCTCTACGAACCCTCTGCTGGCGAACAGCTGCCTTATCTCGTCGCCCAGTCTCGTGAGCGGGTGTTTCTTTGCGGGGGTGACGGTGGGTGCGAATGCTCCCACATCATACTTCCTGAAGTTAACGTTCTTCCATTCCCCGCTCTGAACGAGACGGTCCGTAATATCGGTGACCTCCTCTTTCAACACCAGTCCTTGTGAAATGACCCTTTTTCCGTCCTCGGTAAGCTCCATCGTCCTTTGTGTGACGATCTTATCTTTGATCAGGCCTTGTCTTCCTTTAAGATCCTTGATTATCTTCGGGTCCGCATCCTTTTCGCTTATGGGTGATGATGCCATCTGCTCAAGGAGGACCTCATCGCTCATTTTTGACCCCAATAGGGCGGTAAGCCCGTTGGCCGTAAGAGAAACGATGTTGAATATACCGTCGTACGAAATATTGACGAGGCCTTTCCTCTTAAGCCACCCGATCGCGATCTTATCTTCGCCGTTCGGCATTTTGTCGGCGAGACCGCCCATTCCGATCTCTCCGCCGCTTTCATTGATTATCGATAGTGCGCGCCTCTCCGGCAACCCTCTCTCCAATATTCCTTTGTCGGTCAGCTCGAAATATTTTTCGGTTCTTTCCTCTATTTTAACGAGTCCCTTGAATTCAAGCCGCTTCGCGGCACCCATCACATCGACCTCAAGGTTGAATTTTCCTATTTTTATCAATTCTGCGGGAGAGGCGGCGCCATTGATTTCGCCCAGGGCGATCAACAATTTTGTCTCATTGTAACTTAAACCTTCGACAATGTCTGAGACCATGATATCACCACTTGAATCCGTCGAACGTCATGCTGTCGACCACTTCTTTCGCCTCTTCCCTCTTAGCCTGATGCTCTTCCAAGAACACATTGATCTTCTCGGTGAGCATCTGCTTGCATTCGCCGCAGAGTATCTCGCCTTTTTTACATTTATCGACGAGATCGTTCACCTTCTTGTCATCCTTCTCGAAGAGATAGAAATTATACTTGAACACGGCGCAGACCTCCGGGTTGCCGCCTTTCACCCTTTGCTCTTCGACAGAAACACAACCTCCGGTGAATGCTCTGCCGACCTTCTTCTTCACGTTCTTGGGGGAGTCTGTTGTGTAGATCGTTGCCATCTCGTCGGAAGAGGACATCTTGTCACCGCCTCCCAGACCGGGGAACATCTTACAGTAAAGCATTGTTGGTTTAGGATAGTTCAGACCGGGAGCGGCATCCCTTGCCACCCTGAAGTGCGGGTCCTGATCTATTCCGCATGGTATCAGGCAGGGTATCTGTTTCCCTGCTCTTTCCGAGGGAAGGAACGCCGGTGCAGCCTGGATCGTTGTGAAGAATATCGACCCGATGTTGGTGGAGTTATCGAACCCGAACACTGCTTTGGCGGTGGAGAACGTTACCTTTTTTGCCACTTTCAATGCGATAGGATACAGTTCCTTTATGTTCTCTGTATCGAGTATGATCTTTGTCTTTTCCGGGTCGAATCCCAGTGCGACAAAGTCCAACGCGTTCTCGTATGCCAGCGCCCTTGTGTCTTTTAACGTAAGGTCTTTGAAAAGGAACTTCTCGTCGTCCGTCATCTGGAACAGCATGTCCGCTTCGAATACATCTTGGACCCATTTATTGAATATCCACGGCATAATATGTCCCAAGTGGGTGTGCCCGGACGGACCCCTTCCCGTGTACAAGAAGAACTTATTCCCTTTGTCATAGTCGTCCAGAAGCTTTCCGAAGTCCCTGTGGGTATAGAATATCCCCCTTTTCAGCATCGGGTGGATCTCACCGTATTTAGCGATCCTTTTCATCAGCGCATCATCGATGGGCGTGGTACCGAACCTCTGCATAAGGACCTCGTAATCTATGTCCCCGGTTACCTCCCACGGTGTGACCTTGAAATCGTCTGCCATATCTGACCGTATGGTGGAAGTAGAGCATTATCTTTAATCTTTCTTAGGAAGGATGATCTTTTTACGGTCACTTGTGGGAATAAGATAATGGTATATCAGAGGTATTTGCCGAGACCCAGTTGTTCCATCCAGTATTTGAGGTATGTTACCTTCTCATACGTTACCCACGCACGGACCGTCATACCGTTGGAAAGGTTTACCTTACCGCCCTTGGAATCCTGTATATAATCGGCATCGAAACTCACTTTGACCCTGAAGTATGCACCACCCTCTTGGGTGATGGCATCACTTGAGATGCTCTCCACCGTACCGTTAATAGATCCATATTCTGTCTGTGCCAGTCCATCAATTGTGAAGTTACACTCCTGACCCACGTCTATCAACGCTCTCTGCGCCGCTGTTATGTACAGGTCAACATATCGATCGGCAATGGGGTTGCTTACGCTCCCGATCATACTCCCGGCCTGCAACGTCATACCTGTCTTTATGAAATTAAAATGCCGGCAAGGTATGTCGAGCTGTCGGAAGAC
>JGI20166J26741_11571918_pt1 | contig 11943 bp, 8 predicted proteins | sample TergutCu122P5_FD_26741 | JGI IMG/M metagenome (IMG submission 26741) | reverse complement strand
GAGGTGTGCCAAAACGCCTTTCAGCTGCTCAGTTTCCGTGTTTTTCAGCGTAATTCACGACTTCAGTTTTAAATGCAATACTGTAAGATAATCGTCTCTCGTTTGATCCGATGAGGGTTTTCTTTGATTTTTAACTTTAAATTTAACTCTTTAATCACTGTTTGTAAAAATGTAAATACACACAAAGCGGATATACTTTAAGGAATGTGTAACGCACTCGAATTATACTTGACTACACTTTGCAACTGCAGTAGCGTAAATACCCGGAATCACATGTGATGCAATGTATACGTTAGAGTAAATCCCTGGATAAGAAAGTAAGCCTTTCACAAGCAGTGATGCCAGATTTCATGATTTTGAAGCAAATTTCACTATCTCACGATAAAAATGTTGTATAATAGATGTACGGGTATTTATAAGTTTGGAATTAATACTTACCCTTGGCGCGTAAGACGCAGGTCGAATTTATGGGTCACATTTTTTTGGGAAAAATAGTGCGTCTTATGAGCTGAGAAATATGGTATATATTCATTATATTTTGCTACAGTATGTTTTGGCCACCTTATACAGCCATCATCAGGTAATCTTACACATAAAAGGTAGTGTGTTTTAAAGGAAGAGACCTCCCCTTAACAAACATTGAATATACTATTTTAGTCGCTTGGTTATTATTCCAGATAGTGAAATAGTAATAATAATTTTGAAATAACAGTTAAAATTAATTAATATCATAATATGTTGCTGACATCCTGAGGTTTGCTCTTTAAGTGTTGTATGTTGTTCTAACAGCATATGACTTTTACAGTCACAACAGCAGGTATAGTTGTGCTTTGTCAAGGCTACCACATCTGACTTACATGAGACAGTAAATACACTGTGATGGTACAGTATTTCTTTGTCAGCACACACATTGAGAATATAGAGTTTCCTCTTTCTTTGTATGGTCTCAGATCTACCTTTTATTTTTTGGCTAATTTAGATCATTTGTTACTGATTACAGTATCATAAAATATAGGAAATTGCTGGAGTACTACTAAATATTGCTTGGCTTGGAGATAAGCCAGCTGTAGAATCACTAGGGTTGACAGTTGGTGCTAAATGCTATAAAGTGGGTGATTGTAGGTTTGTGAAAGTGAAATCATTGGGAAAAATGCAATTAGGGTCAGTCATGGTATTCAACCAAGTTGACTCATTGATGTGCCAGCATGGATTTAAACCTCCCAGGTGCAAGCCAGATATTTCACTAACAGGTATTCAAAATTAGCAATCATACAGTTTCAAGTCAGGTCAGTGAAAGAATGTACACAGATTCTCCCCCAGCTATCTGCCTAAGAGCTATTTCCACTCTTTGTCCCTTCCACCACAGCCACTAAGTGTCATGTTATTCTGGTATGGTTTTATATAACTTTCTGCTGTTAGATTACATTATTTAATTTTATTAAAGTAAATTAATTGTAGTATTTTATGTTACATATTTTATTACAGTCAATGACAGTGAGGCTGGTCTATATTGAAAAGGGGGGGGGCATAATGTAGGGGAGCTGGAAGCATGCTTGAACACCCCACCCCCTTCACTGCCCTTATTTTATTATTTTCCTGGCCCAAGTGTTTGTCCATAAATCCTGTCACAATCTTGACATGTGTGAACATCTGCATCTGTTTCCCAGTTCATAAAAACCATTAGCAATATTTTAATAAAAACTGTGATTTTGATGTATGTGGTTTAATTCACAGCACACACACACGTGCGTTTTGAAGCTCTGTGTAATCTAGTATGGAGTATTTTTTTTTATTATACTCTCTGTACGTACATGATGGTGTTTATTCCAATTTTTCTGCATTCCAAGCTATTTTCCCTCTTGTTTGTTTGTTAAATATTCTGTACAATCATGTTATCAGTGTGCAGTTTATTCATGTTTTCATGGGTGTTGTACTTCATAATCACTGCTGTCAAAAGAACAAAGTCAAATCCAACTGCCACATTATTTATCGTATGCTTACAAGGGCAGGTAAAGTTGTCCATTAGCCTATGAGTCATAACATGAAGATGTATGGTGTTGTGGAGGGGAAGCGTCATGTATTCATAACTTCAGCACCAGGTGGAGGTATGATCAGCTTCATGCTCTAGGTGCTTTTATATCTGTGTCCAAGAGCCAACCTTGATGGAGTGTTGAAGGGAAAATCCTGTACCTCTTGCAGGAATTGATCCCTAGTTCATCAGGCCATACCTGGTCACTAGATAACTGTTCTGGCTCCATTTCTTTGCTCATGTCATCAACTGTTTTCTGCTTCCATTTCTATTTTTAGAACAAGATGTTTTGAGTGTCTTCTGTGTTTTCAGAAGCTTGATTTTGTTTCTTGTCATGTATGTGATCTCTTGTGCTCATATGTAACCTACCTTGTGTTACAGTAAACGTGTCCAGGATTATGAGCAGATTGTTGTAACACCTATCCATCCAGGGCTGGAAGTAACGTCAGCTCAAATGAACGAAGAGAATCAAGATTTTGCTTCCAGGAGACGCTATCATCAGTCGTCTACAGTTCAGGGTCACTTTGTTAAAGTGGATGAAGACTAGAAACTGTGAGTAGTGAAGAACATACGAGTAGTTACTGCCTTCCTAGTGTTGTTGCATAAAATTTGTTTGCCAACTTTCCACTCTATGTTGCATGTTGTCTCTTTGTAGGTATTAAATGAAATGAAGTGAACTCAGTTGAAGTCAGCAAAAATATCAAGATTGAGAAGGTGGAACCAATGTTAAGTGGGTGCATTTTCACCACAGTTTGTGGATAGTGGAGGCAGTCACCCAATAGGAGGGTAGTTTTGGAAAGTACTAAGTAAGGAAATATGGAGAGCTGATGAGAATTATTCATCCAGCTTGGAGGCTGACCAGCTGGCTAAAAACTCTTATTAGATGTGTTAGCTAGTTATAAAATGTTACACAGAGCACTCATCTGGGCAGGCTGTTGTGAGTACAGTGACAAACTGTGTGTTCTGAGACCAAGTTCTTGAGAAGCTGACCAATGTTAGTTTCTCACTTATGTGTTTGTTAATGAAAGGTGAGGCAGGTGTGAAATGAAACATTTTGAGAAAAGGTGGACTTAAAGAACAATTTTGAGGACAGAGACAAAATAACTGTTTCTTTAGGCAACCAGCAAATATTTTTCTTTGCTGCTTTACATCTGTCAAGATTTCCTTAGAAGAGATGCTGGTTAAGACATTATCTTGATGTTAACTGGAAGTCTGTAAGTTTAATTACAGTTTCCAACATGTAACTGAGAGTGACAAGTGTTTCCAGTGCAATGTTTAGAGATAATATCATTATAATTGTTATTGTCATCACTATTACCACTACTTTCATCTTGCCTACTGTTCCCTTTTTTTTTTCCTTTCTTTCTTTTCTCTTTCACTTTTTCTTTCTTCTTTTCCTTTTTTCTTTTCTTTTCTTTTTTTCTCCTACTTCATCTTGTTTTGAGGCTGGGGTTTTCTGATTTCCACAACCTTCCCTTCTTATACTCCATAACTGTTAGTCATACAAGTCTCCAAGAATTTGTTTTTTTCCATATTTCAGATAAAACTTTTTTCTCAAGTTCAGTGCCCTAGCTCTTTCCTTAAAGTTGTCTCTGTGTTTAATTAATCACTGCACCAGAAAATCATGTAGCAGAGTGGAGAGTAAGTTCCATACATTCTTAATCTCAACAATAGATGGAACTGAGTGGTGAACCACCTGACCCATTGACTAGAAGGTTGGATGAGCTCCTCACCAATCTGGACACTTCCAGGAAGAGAAAAAATGTCTCTTGCTGCTGCCAGGAAGATAAATAGTACAGGTGTTAGACATGGTCCAAGAAATGGCTGATTATGATTTACTTCTATTAGAAACATACACTAACTAAAGTTAAGTGTCTGGGCTAGGCAGGAACTGTGACATACCCATTCTAAGCTACCATAGTTCAAGTAATAGAAATTGTGTTACCATAATGGTTGCACAGTCACCCCTGTTCATGCACAGGGAGAGGACTTAATACCTGTCTACTTGTCTATCTTGATAGGACTATGGTCTACAGCTCTTTGTCTGTACATCAGTTGAGGGAAAGGTTAATGGATTGTCTTACGACTCAAATGACAACATATTCTGCTCTATATATGAATCTACTTTACAGTATTTAATTAACTTAACAACAGATATTTCTGCGTCCCTCTCTGTTACTGTTTGCCACTTTAGGCCATTTCTGCTAGTTCTCCTTAAAAATGAAACCCAACCCTGTACTCAGGCAGTCTACTCAACCAGTGATGGTTTTTTCATTACCTTTGTACTGGATTGTACTGGATTGTGGATTATGATACTTTATCTACATTAAACACCAACGGTAGCTGCCTGTATGACAACTAGAAGGCAGTCCATTGCCTGGTATCTGTCAGTTCCTTGTGTCACGTTGCTCAACCTTTCATGATTTTCTAGGCATTGTCTGTTGTCTTTTGAACACCCAGTCAGTTATCTGTCCTGTCAGATGTCCACTGTCCAAATTAACAGCAGCATAATGTCTATATCAGACTCAGGATGAATCCACTCTTTCTCAAGTAAAACAATATTGAGGTCTGTATGGAACTGCTATGTATGCCGTCCTAATTTCATAATGTATTAACACTGGTATATTCAGGATGTTTCAGGTGAAATCTGCCATGAGTGGGAGAACATTCCCTAGGTTACAGTACATTGATTTAGCCTAAAACACCTATATCCAAAGTCAAACAGTTATGTAGGTATTGATGCAAGAAAAATGTCTGATTGTGGTTCCAAGTACTATACCCTGTGTAGCGTGATGCAGGCCCATTCTTGAGCTGGTACCTAAGCCAAGCAAAGCCATGTGGCAGTGTGTGTGTGTGTGTGTGTGTGTGTGTGTGTGTGCGCGCGCGTGCGTGCGTGCGTGCGTGCGTGCCATGTACTAAGAAACCTCAGGACAAATTTTATGCAACTTTCTGAGTGTTTCATAATTAATCACAGTTCTTATATCACTCAGATATTAATTACATGTTAAGCACATGTGTTAACATTACAGGAACTACAAATTCCTCCTTGTTGTTATATAGATTTGGTAATAAATAAATATGTAACAGTTCTCATTCTTTAAAACTTTAAATTGCCTTTATCTCCATAACCATTCAACTTCAGATATAGGTGTTTTCAGTCATATTGATGTACTTTAACCTAAGGAACATACTCCAGAAATATGGCAGATTACCTCTAAAATACTCTATGTAACACTGATGGCCAAATCAGGTTTTATGGTAACACAAATATCAGTCATCACTTGCTGCATCTGATTCCTACATAGTTAAACCTAGATTCACAGTACTCCAACTACAGTTTATTGCTGCAGTATGAAAATACTGACGATGGTTTGTGTATTTCCATATGTGACATTGTGGCTCTGTGTTGGTTGGTGTTGCTGAGTGTTGGTGAAATTTATAGAACCATTATCCATTATGAAGATGAGTGCACTTCTGTGTACCGCAGTGTGTGGCACATATTATATGTATTGATGATGAAAATTGTGTGCTTGATATTATTTATTTCTGTTTCTTCAGGCAGTTGCTGGTATGCTGTTTTAACCCGCAGATTTAACACTTGAACTAAAAGAACTGGTAAATGTATGGCTGTTCTGTTGAATATTGTCCATTGATATACAGGGCATTTTAGAAACTGGCTGTACTTTTATCTTAATGTGATTTTGTTATCATACAGTTAATATTAAATGGTAATGGGTATAGCCTTAAAGTAGACTCTGGACATGAGCAGAACAGTGCTGGTGTTCCTTTGGTATTTCAGAATGGGAAATTGTATGTGTAGAATGGGGTGAAATTCTTGTGTCAGGACTCAAAGAATTAATAATGAAGTGCAGACTTGGTGGGAACATGAATTCAAGGAAACAGAAGACTGGGTAACATTTATCACTCTGCTTATGCAGAGTTAGCTGAAACCAAACAGGAAGTTTATAGAAGCTGGAAAACATAAGAATCAAGACTGTAGAATTAATATTTCTCTCTAATTCTGTTGATACAATGACAGAAGTAGAGCCAAGTTCTGAAATGTTCTGTATCAGATATATCTTACAACATTGAGAACTGTCCAGTAACATTTTGTATAATGAATCAACCATAGATTTAATTCCTGAGAGAAAGATGTCAATTGATGTTTTAGCAACAGTATTGGACATACACAAGATCTGCATATTCTTAGCGCATGTTTGGCATAACTTTCACTTAAGTGATTACATATTTGTCAGGAGTGAAAAATGTTTAGAACAGACTGTGTGGACAGAAATGGAACACACATTTTAGATCTGACAATCGTCAAGATATTTCGACATAAGGGTGCGCATTGTTATGCAATGCACACATTACCCATCTTTTTGTATTTATGCTTGAGTGCCACTTTACCAGTATGAGTTCAGTAATATGCTTTGCAATATCTTATGCTCCAGTACTGCCCAGTTTCTATAACACTTTCTGTCGGCAAATATTTTGTACCCCTACTAAGGTTAAATTGTTTTATATATATATATATATATAAAACTGAGCTATTTACCATACATACTACAACTACATAAGATGCTTTTCAGAGTGTGCAGCGTAAATGTGTAGGATCATGTGGATGTAATGAAAGCTGTAATTCCAAAATATAAACTGAATGAAGGTATTTAATACAGGAGTGTCAGTAGGACATTGTGTTGCTTTATGATGTTTATATCATGTAAAAATAGCACCCCCTTGTCAATTTTCCACTTTATCGTCCTTGTAACCACTGAGAAGGAAGGTTTGAAGGGATTGAGGAGTCCATAAATATTGGGTTGATGAAGATTCATATCATCTGCATTGGGACTCTGTGTTGATAAATAAATGAGTATGCTATCATCATCATCATGGGTCTATAATTAGACAGTCACCATGGGTGAAGTACTTGCGACTGAAGAGTATAAATTGTTCGTATGAAGCATAGTGCTAGTGTCTGGGTGACTGCATTTCAGCAAGTTTGAGTAGATCTGTGTGGCATTTTTAGAACCTTCATTAACACTACTAATGTCTTGGTCTCACTGACAAACTGTTGGTTAGATCTTTTATTTTGGTTGTATCTTAAACACATACTATGATTATATTTTGATTATCATTTCCCCTGTTATTTTATTGAGATAAACATAATAGTATCAAAGGTTTGTGTTTGTAGGATATCCAGTAAAAAGAACTGGTAAATGGTTTTGTTTTTCAGTCAGTTTGGCTTGTAATGTGATTCATCAGGGGTGAAAGTATGAGTACATACTACATGACATAATGTTCACCATGTTAATGGTCATTTACCAGTGTCAGCTGATACCAGCAACAATAATGTGTAATTATATTTGTAAGGTCCTTTTGTAATTAGCATGAATGTATTAAGAGATAAATAGTAATAGTAATTTATTTTTTGATGATGTATATTATTATTTTATGAGTAAATTGTGTGTTGTTATTTGTATTCAGAGGCAGAGCTACTTACAAGTACATTGAAACTGCATTCTTCTTATTGGAGTAAGTGCAGGGGAAATGCTAGAATCCGTGTACTGGAATGGTACTTCCCCTAGGTCTGAAATTAAGAATGTACTGAGTTCATGCACGTCAACAACACAGGTACACAATGTCCCATGTACCAGTGTGAGGGAAGATTGCTACCAAGTCTTGTATGTAAGCATCAGTACAGCTATGGCAAAAAACATATCTTGACCAAATAAAAAATAACAGAATAACAGTAGATGGTATGATATACACACTTTCTCCAATTGACCTTGAAAATCTAAACTCAGGACCCAGTCATTAATTCCCCTGCCTTTTACGGAGCCTGTAATTCATAACTGAGTTTGTCTGCCACTGGACCTCATCATAAGCACATGAATCCACTCATCATCACCTACAAAATCCTGGGTAAGTTCGTAGGTGCTCAAGTGGTCTAGAACTTGAGATTGTTTTTTGGAAACAAAGTATATTGTAAAGTTGACAACAGTAGCCCAGTTTACTCAATCATGAGTCATATCATATTTATTTTCATTCCATGGATCCGTACAGGATTACAAAACCCATATGGTTATGGAAATAGTCATATTTGCTTAAGAAGTCTAGAAGTGAAGTCAGAATAAAAGTGTACAATAATTTTAGTTACTAGGTCTAGTACAATATTTGGGGTTTGAACATACCATAAATTATTTTAATATAAAAGTAATAACATTAGAGCACCAATTTAAAAGATACAGTACTTACTGGCCAAGAAAAAAATTTACTATGTCACTTCATAGCAGACAAAGATTGGTACATTCATGTTGTTGTGTTACATACACAAACAGGTCTAAGATACAGATTAGTAGATAAAGAAAAAAGGAACATACATCCATATTGACTTCAGATGCTGAACTTTCAAATACCAATCTAAATCATATGTAAATATATTTAAATTTTTTGAAGTTCAAAATATTCCTCCAGAGAGTAAAAAAAATTTTCGTATAAAAATTTCTGTAAAACCAATTGAAATTTCTTGGGATTATCAGACTCTATTTTTATATAAGTAGGAAGTTTATTAAACACCTTTACACCTAAACAGTACATTCCCTTATGATATTTATTCAGATGCATAAAAGGTTGGTGAAAATTTGCATGTTGCCAAGTGTCAATGTGATATACCTTAAAATTTATCAGAAATTGACTCTTATTTCTTATCACAAACAAAAGGAGAGAAAGCATGTATTGGGAAAGGAGTGTTAAGATTTATAAATTAAAAAATGATTTTCTGCAAGAGTCACTATTTACACAACCCATCATGATTCTAATAATTTTCTTTTGTAACCTGAAAATCTTTATACTGTCCATGGCGTGCCCCCAGATTAACAGACCATAGGTCATTACAGAGTGGAAGTAGGAATAATAAATCATTTTCAGAGTATTTATTGATACATATTGTTTGACTACCACATAGTGTAACAAGCTGAGTTTAGTTTAGACATAATACATTCAATGTGTGTTTTCCAATAGAGATTATTATTAATAAATAGGCCCAGAAATTTTGTTTCAATTGCTGTACAAATGTGTTTATCATCATACGTAATTTGTATGTCAGAGGTACATGTAATTTTATTAGTAAACTGGATTAAATCAGTTTTGTCAAAATTCAAGAAAAGCAGATTAGCTTTGAACCATTCATTTAGTTGTCCAAAAACTGTATTAAGATCATTCTGAAATTGAATATTATTAGGGCTTGTAATTAAGATACTGGTATCGTCAGCAAATAAAATAGGAACGGCTTTGTGTTCTATGGCCTTTGGTAGGTCATTTATATATACTAGAAATAACAACGGGCCCAGGATTGAACCCTTCAGCACCCCATGTCTAATTTTGGTCCATTCTGAGACTGTGTTTGCATTTATATACGAGTTGATGATTTGAACTCTTTGATATCTATTCTGAAGATAAGATTCGACTAATAATTTGGCCTTACCTCTTATTCCATAATAAGGTGGTTTAGACAGTAATATATCATGATTAACAGAGTCGAAAGCTTTCTCCAGATCGCAGAAGATACTACCAATCATTGTTTTATTGTTTAAAGCATTTAAAATTTCATTTGTTAGTTTAAAAATGGCATCTTCAGTTGCTATACCTTTCCTGAAAACAAACTGATTTCCCACTAGTAACTTATTACTATTAAAATGTTCAGTTAGCCTAATATACAAAGCTTTTTCAAAAATCTTCAAGAAAGAAGTCAATAGGGGTCAAGGGGAGGCAGCTGGGCCATACCCGGGATGGCCTGTTACCGAAGGGAGATAGTGCTGTCCTGAGGCGGGCTGTTGGCTGTTCTCCATTGGTGGTTTATGCGTAAACATAGCCTCTCTCCACCCAAGACTGTCTGTGCGTGGTGAAAAGCCACATCCTACGAGAGGTGAACCTGTTGCACAGAACACAGCCGATCTAAAGGAGTAAACATTGAAAAACAATCCCCAGTCCTACAGTGTGAGTGCCGTACCTTTTGGATGAATGGCAGTGGATGTGTCTGTCGATAACAGCACACTCTAGGATACTAGGCGACCTCCCAGATGTATTTAACCTTACCGAGCATGGGGGCTCAGCTTCGTGGACCTCATGTTTCCCCTGATCTCATTGGATCAAAATTGAGAATATTGAAGAATCAGAACCTATGGAGAGCTCCTTAGTAGGGGACTCCAGCAAGGATTCTAAGGAGGGCTGCAGTCAGGGGGAACTCCGGTGCATGGAGGCTTTGCAAGGGGCAGCAGGGCAGAATCCGTGTTTGCAAGGAAGCTCGGAGAATCTTGAGGCGCTGGCAGAGAAGGTCCTCACCCTTGGTCTCGAAAGTGTTAGAAGAAACCGCTGCGGGGCTGCTAAGAAGCGGGCGAGGAAGGCCAGGATGGCAAAGGCCCTTACTAGGACTCAGACAGCCGCCAACCTCGGCCGCTTCGAAGCGGCCAATTACAGACTCTGCAAGAGCCGGGAACATCTGGGACCCAGATTAAAGGGAAGGAGAAGGTAAAGAAACCTGGACCCAGTACAGTTGGACCTGCATCTTCGGAGAGCAAGGGTCCAAGCAAGCGCCAAAGGTCATCCGGGGGCACTCCTGAGGGTAGGCAGGCGAAGAGGCTCAAGAAAATTGAGCAACCGAGCTATGCCAGCCGCTCGGGAGGGCATCCGGACCATTGTATGCAATGGTCATCCAGAGGTTCAGGTCCGCAGAGAGAACTTTGTAAGCATCCAACGAGTGATTGGTGTGCTTGTGAATGAGCTTCCTGAAGAGGGGTTAATCCCGACGCTCATCAATACGTATTGGACAAAAGGAACTGCCGTTGTGGTATGCCAAGACGAAGGAACCAGGAATTGACTGGCCAGCAGAGTACCAACCCTGACAGCTTGAGAGGGCTCTAGGCTTAAGATGGTGGGCTTGGATGCTCTCCCTACATACAAGAGAGTGATGGTCTAGTTCCCGGACTCTGAGGAGGGTACAGGGCAGTATTTACAACGGCTTCGTTGGCTGAACCAGGATCTGGACACCGGCCATTGGAGGGTCTACGAGTGCAGGGAGGAACCCAATGGGGTCCGCCATTTGCTCAGTATAGATTCTACGTCTATCACGGCGCTGGAGAGGCTGGGTTGGAGGCCATTCAGTGGCGTGAGTCAAGCAATCGTCTCCCTTCTGGACGTCAAACTGGAGAGGAAGAAGTAAAGAAGGGGCGGAAATGGAGGAAGAGGAGGCTGAATTTGACATGGTAAGTACCATTTCATTTATTCAAGCCAACTTGCAGCACAGTATTGCTGCTTCTAGAGTTCTCTCTAGGACAGTGAGTGTTAAAGGAATAGACATGTCACTTATACAGGAACCGTGGTACCACGAGGGCCGTATTAGGGGGCCTGAATATTCGAGGATATACCCTGTTCTCCGCGGGTGGAATAGATAGACCTAGGTCTTGTATCCTTACGAGGAACGAGACTAGATGCTACCAGGATTCTCTTGTAGGGGCATGGTAGCAGTCCTAATAAAGTACAATGAAGATGGGGCAGAACGACGGTTGGTAGTGTGTTCCGCTTAACTGCCCTATGATTCCGAGGATGCTCCCCCGTCAAAGGAATTTGAGGAACTTGTGCGATATTGTGAAAGCGGAAACCTCTATTTAGTTATAGGGTGTGACTCCAACCCAGACCATAGTGTATGGGGCAGCGCTAATATTAATGATAGAGGGGAGGGCCTGGTGGAATTTCTAAATTATTCGAATCTGGAGGTTCTAAATCAGGGGAATGAGCCCACCTTCTGCAGTGGCTGTAAGCTAGAGATGATCGATGTTACCCTAGGGTCCTTTAGGCTTCTAGAAAGCATTACAGGCTAGGAGGTTTCATCAGAGATTTCCCTGTCGGACCACAGA
>JGI20166J26741_11571807_pt1 | contig 11944 bp, 9 predicted proteins | sample TergutCu122P5_FD_26741 | JGI IMG/M metagenome (IMG submission 26741) | reverse complement strand
CATTACAGAAACCACATATTCCTGCCAGTTTCAATATGAATTTGGTAATCAGTAAGTGTGTAACAGCTGTCAAAGTTTCAAACTTCACTGGCCATTATCTTGGAAACCGTTCAACTTTGGACATAGGTGTTTTGGGTTATATCAGTATAGTTTAACATAAGGAACACCCTCCCGAAGTCTGGTCCATTCCTCCTGTGACACCCTGTATAACAGAAACACCCCGTGAGACATGCGTAAGTGGTTTCTGTTCTCAAATTGACTTACTGTTACAGAGTTGTTTAATATTCATAATTGCAGAAGGTTATATATTTCCAACAGGACACAATATAAACATTGTGTTAATTATTTGTTATTGCATTTCAAATTTGAGTTGCCCAGATTAATGAAAAGATTATTAATATGTAAAAGATACAGAGCTCAGTCTTAAAAACACATCGACAAAGACACTGGCAATGTGACTGTGATTATTGTATCAGACCTGAAGATGGCCATTTACTTGGCTGAAAGATGTAGTCTGAGTACCTTGCATGTTTACTCTAAAACAACGTTGTAAGTCATTTTAATCTGTAATTATTAATTTTAATATTGCACAACCAATATAGACTATAAAGGATTTTATGTATGGAATAGAAGTTGCTCAGGCAGGTATGAGAGATGGATATGCAAGTATTTGGACTAGTAGCAGCCTTGACAAACCAAGAGCATATAAACATTATGATTTCCCTTCATTATCACTCCATCAAATGTGGATGTGTACCATGAAGTGGGCCTAAGCATCCTCTGCATAACATTCATAGTCCATAGCCTCTGTTACTGCATTGTCCTGCTACTTGTGTTTAAATACCATGTATGAGATACACATCGACAAATGTTAATGTACAATACCATGTGAAAAATGATTGCATAAGGCAAGGGGAAGGTTCTGTTGTAAATTCCAGGATTAAAGGTGTAAATAAATCAGGACACAAAGAGTCATTATGGAACAAACAGGAAGCAGTTTTCGTACTGTGTTATATGCAGAGAAATTAAATGGAACATGCGCTAGGTTGTATCAATCTTAAAAATTCCTGATACACCTCGCACAGGAGACCAGGGTTTCAAAAATGTCGGCACAAACTGCCAGAAAATTCCGGAAATTGGAGTGGTGGTAGAACATTGGTCATCTGTTGCATTACAAACAAACCTGCTTAGCAGTGTCATATCAGGGATTTTTGGTTTGATGTTGAAGGAATAATTCAGATATTTGGGTACAACCCTAACAAATAAAAAATTGAGAAATTAGAACAGGTTTGAGTCAGGGAATGTTATAATTTGGTGCAGAATCTTTTGTCTTCTGGTTTCTTTCTTTTTTTTCTGCCTTTCTTTGTTCTTCTTTTTCTGGCGTTTCATTTCTTGGTAAACCTTAGCCTCTTCCAAAATTGACCTCCACTGTTCTTGATCCTGTGACATAGGTTCCCGGTTCCTCACGCCTGTATTATTTAGGTCTTTCTCATCTGATTTGAAGCTACCTCAGCTTAGGTTTTCCTACATGTCAAGTGCTTTCTGGTTTAAGTAGAACGAGCCCAATTTTAGAAGCTTCCCAACAAATATATTTTTATGGGGTGAGGTCATCAGCCTCACTCTTAATCCCAAACCTAGAGGACCAGGGTATCCCTGTCCTACCTTTTACCTGTCTGGCAGGGAAGGCCATACCTGTAGCTATGCTATCACCAGCATAGCTCTCAGGATCATTCTTCCAGTTTACTATCCAAAAATATAAATATTTAAGATGTACAGAACTGTAATTTTGCATATTGTTTGCATGGGTGTGAAGCTTGGTCTTTCCCACTTAGGAAGGAACATAGGCAGATGATTTGATGTTTTTCTGACCATGCATCATAGTATAGACTTTTTCAAATTATCAACTTAATGCACAGTTGTTGAGGATCGTAGTGTAACATACATATTGTTGAAGAATAAAAGAATTGTGCATTAAGTTGGTAATTTGAAATAGTCTATAGGCAGATGATGTTCGATAATAAGGTGCTGAGGAAGATATTTGGGCCCAAGAGGGCTGAGATAACAGGGGAGTGGAGAAGACTGCATAACGAGGAGCTTTATTATCTGTACTCCTTACCAAATATTATTTGGGTGATCAGATCAAGAAGACTGAGATGGACAGGGCATATGGCATGTATGGGTGATGAGCGGTGCATGCAGGTTTTTGATGGAGAGACCTTGGGGAAAGAGACCACTTGGAAGACCTAGACATAGATGAGAGGTTAATTGAAATGTTTCTTCATGAAGTTGGGTGGGGTGACAGGGACTGGGTTGATCTGGCTTGGTATAGGGACAGGTGGTGGGTGGATGATTGTGAATGCAGTAATGAACTTCTGGGTTCCATAAAATGCTTGGAATTTCTTGACTAGCTGACGACCTGGTAGCTTCTGAGAAAGGATTCTTCTCTGTGGAGTTACGTATTTAGTCACTTATTTGGTTATTTGAAGAGGCATAGAAATGTTTAGAGGTTTGTGGTTTGTTGGGGTTGCTAACAGGCCAGAAGTGTACTGCTCACATTCACACAAGTAGAATTTGTCTCTTGCACCTAAAGGCCTTTTAAATGATCACTGTGTAGATATGGTCATCTTGCACTCTGCCATGTTTTAGAGCAGTGAGAAAGAGTAATAAATGTGTTTGTCTTAATGTCCTCATCCCCTCATAATCATTACAGAAGTGGTCACTCTGCATTTTATTAGTCAGCAAGCTTATGATTTGAATATTTTCAACTTACTTTTGAAAGCATTGTATATTATGTGCTCTTGAAAGCTGTTAATTGTAATTTCCCACAGCTCAGTTAATATCAAATCTTAAAAGTGTTCCATTGTTCTTCGAGGCTAATCAGTTCTGTTGCTGTTCATAACAGGTGCAATAGCACACTTACTTGTTAGGTAGACTGTAAATTCTTTATTCTAGTGGCAGATATTTACCTGTTGAAATCCTTGTAGGCAATACAAATACATTCTGTAGATGATTATCGTTGTTATAGGTCTTTAGGAACTGTGTATGTTGCGGTATTGATTACATGCATTGTTAATTCATTTAGGGAATGACATTCCAGCAGAAATTATTATAGATTTAGTGCATGTCTGTATAGGATGACAATTACATTTAAAGACAGTTGTAATGTAGTAGTTCAGCGGTTGGTCAGAATTGGATCAGTGGCACAATGTATTTAACACATTTCCACGTGGTTTTGGTGATTACTAGGATTGTTCTTTTTGTGTAACCCATTCCTCAGAATTGCCGTTTGATGCATACATGTCTTAAGTATTTTTCTCTTGGACTTTGTAATGAATGTTTGTCAATGATTATGCTCATCTGTGTCAATAGTTTTGCCAGTAAATGGCAGGAAAGTGGTGAAAATATGATTCACAGGTATTTATCTTCAAAAAGTGACATTTATGCAAAAATGGTAGGTACACAGGGACTGTTCCTCACCACAAAACACGGGAGGGGATGTGTTAATACTACATTTACTTTTTGGGCAGTTTCTCCTGTATCTCTTAAAGCAGTGTATTATGAGAACTACATTGTTTCAAAGCATGCTTGTTGGTGCACATGAAGAGTCATAACCAAGTATGACTTGACTTATTCCAGTTTTGCAAATTCATGTTACTGTTTAAGAAAAGGTGGGTGTTTAATCATTATGCAGCCTAATTTTCAGTTCCAAGAAAATCATACATTTTGGTAAGTAGAAGGTTGGATCCTCACCCTAAAATGGCAAGGTAAGTCTGCAGATAAACTGAGGTAAGTTCCCTTTATTTTCAAAATGAACGTCATGCTGGATGGGAATTTAGCTGTAGATGGACAGGTAGGTTCTAGTATTACTTTTATTGCAAATGTTAGTTTTTTTCTTGTGAAGCACAGCTATACAGCACACATTACAAGACCTAGTTTTATGAAGAATAATATTTAATGGCACCGTGTAACAAGAATATAATCTATCGATAGCAGTTTTCAGCAGCACACAGATATTACTAATTTAATGTACATATTTATGTTAAAATTTAGATAATGATAGATGCAGTGTTACAAGTTTGTGCCAATCCTTACTTAGGTCCAGATAGTTGAGGAAATGTGGCACAAAAATGGGATTGTAATTTTCCCAGTGCTATAGTGACAGTGGTATTACATGAAACATACTGTTGTGTAGGTGTCAGGATAAGTTACACAAAGAAGCTTACACTGAGGTATTAGAATATGTGTGTTTGCGTAACTAGTTACAAATAGGCATACACTTAGGTATCAGAATGCATATGTTTGCATAACAGGAGAATATATATAAGAACAGTAGTCATAGATTTTTACAAATCTGTTACATGATGGTATGAATTGTCAGATGGTGAAGACGTTTGACATAGTTGATAAGCAATATTCAAAGCAAGAATCCAGATGTGGAGAAAGCCAAACTAATCATTCTGTATCAGACAGAATGTACCTAGTATAATAGGGATTATAACATTCACATTTGTTCCCAAGACAGGCTTCTGGATGTTTCAACTTTGAGGTGAGTATTGGGTAGATGGGTGGGAAGGGTTGGAGTCTTACCAGCTATTAAACCCATGTGTTGAGCCCTTGTCATTCCAGAGTTGATGCTAACAATGTATATGAAGGAAATGGAGATGGGGTCCTGGTGGCCCCAGCATGGAATCTTAATCATGTCTGCAACCCTATACATTACACAGACCAATGTCTATCCATCGGCCCAAAGACGCAAAATGAGGGCTTTTGAGGGCTTCATACGGCGAGCAGTAGTAGTTGTACCAACAGACGAGGAGTTCAAGAGGCGTGTTGAAAAACGGGAGAAGCTGGAAGGCAAAGATGTTCCAGACTCTGCTGTTCTAGAGATGAAAGGTAACTAAATGTACCCGTCTTCCGTGATACTTCATGCGAAAGCCAGGTTGACTTTTCCTCTTCTCTTATATACATACCAATTAGTTGTGCATTACTGAGGCAGCCCATTCTAGCACACTGCTATTCTTACCAGCCATTCTCCTTTGTATCCTTGTCCTGATAACTCATGTGCATCTACTGTATACTTGATTGGACACTGTATGACATTTTTAATATTTGTTTTTTGTCCTTGTCAGTGTTGAAAGTGATTACTGCCTATGTAATTGATAATCTGCTGTATACTAGGCATGAAATGTGTGAGGAGGTACCAGGGCTAAGTATCAGGTTTCATGATACTGTATGACCATTGTATATTTCACATCAGCTGTCTCATATGAGTGATGTCTTTTGTTTGTATTTGTAACATGATTCTTTTCCACCTGTAAGTGCAGTTTTGCTGAGATGAATCCATTACAGCCTGCGTTGTATTCTCACATTGTTAGATACAGCTCCAGCAAAACCACTTTTACCACTTTTATTAAGAATAAGTTATTTGGTATAATAGCATGTATTTGTCGCAAGTTCGGGAAGAGGTACATATAGATTTTGGTGTTAAGTAAAATTTTAATTTGTGTTGTGTCTTTTATAATACAATTTCCATCAGCAATTCATCATCAGGTTTTTGGATTTTCACCATTATTTAGTTGGGGTGTTTGATGGAAATGAATGTCAGTTGTGCGTCTGTGTGTCGTAGCTACAGATGCTGTTGACATGGTTCATTGTAACTTCCAGGTGCTGTAATAGTGTTAGACTGTCCTGTAGGAGACATTTATCATGTAGTAGCATTTACAGTATGGGTCTTTTTTATTTCATTAATTTTTCATATTATCTCACACTGTATAAGAAATTAACCATGTACTGTAAATTGAAATCACTTCAAAGCCAGAGTGAAATTTAATGCTGTAACTTATCATAGATAAGTCCAGTATATATGATATGCATAAATGAAACAATATTTGTCCTGTTGGTATGACATTAATAGTTTTATTGAGGCATTTATTAGCTTTTTCAGTTCACTTGGCATTTGTATCTTGAGACATGTCCTGTGTGCATTGTTGCACCCTTTCACAGAGAAACAGGACAACACTCTTCCAGGAAATGTGTATTATGCCTTTCATCCAAAAGGGGAAATCTCCCACATTGGTAATTTGAATTGAACAGTGCTGAAGCTGCAGCAGAAATGTGGGATTTAAAAAGCTGAATGCCGAAGGTTAATAGAGATTATAACATATCATGAAGTGGCATGTTCGCAGCCAGGTTGTACCATGTTTAAACTAATTTTGAGTACATTAAAATGATAGTGTTTTTATACTGGCATCACAGAAAATGTTCTGCCTGGCTGATGTTCAGTCATATACAAGGAACAGTTTATGATACCTGCACTTTGTCATGGCTTAATCACACCCCTGCTTGTTCATAATGTCATTATAGCTTTCAGTTTCTGTCATCTGTATTGACAATAGATAGGGATCGTAGGTGAAATCAAACACACTTGGATTCTTGAATGGCATATAATACATGTGGAATGTATCTTGAAACAGGCAATAATATTTTGGGAGACAACATAAAACTTTACTGACTAAACAAAATTGATTTCCATGATAAAGTATGAATAATTTCTTGTTCTGATAAGACACACATGTTAATGTGTTTAATGAGATTCCACTTGAAAATTTTGATACCAGTTGATCTAACAGATTTTGATATTTTTGTATAGCGCAAACTGATGAAGTTACATCTAGGCTGTATTTTGAACATTACAAGTATTACTGATTTGTCCTGAAGCATACTTCTTATACTCTGTTAATCAGTGATTATATACGTCAGGAATCCAAGGAACTGTGTTTGGATATCATTGAAGTGATGCTGAGTGATGTAATTTTGCTTTTACAGCCAATTTCATGCTGCCAGAGGTAGGTGACATATTCAACGAAGTATTGTACACCGAACTGCCAGAGGCAGAATCCCGTCTGTTGGTAGAGCAGTACAACAGAGAAGGGCGAGACGCTGGGTATGGACAGTCACAGAAGCGGCATCGGAATGACAACCGTGATGGAAGGGACAGGTCCTCATTCCGAGGAGGATATAGGCCACGAGGTATAACAACATTGTGCTGTTCATAGTCTCATCCCATTTGTGTACTCCACAGTTACTTCAAGGAAGTAATTTCATTGAGTATATTATTCAAAACATGGGTGCTGGTTCAAGTGTTATATTTTTCATGCAGAAGTGAAACTTTGGCTTTTAACACATGCACTCTTAGCTACTCTGCTGTGGGGTTACTTACCAACCCAGTCATTTATGGCAGTACAGTATTGATTTGTGGTAGTTCATGATCAAGATCTGAATATTAAACTGTCACTGTAGAGGGAATGGTGGTAGCTGCTTGCATCTTCAAGCAACAATGGGCAAAAACTGTTGTGTTGTGAAAAAGACATATTTTGTATATCCTTGGTCATTTACTATCCAGCTGAAATGGGTGATATTTTAGTCTGGACAGTGCACAAGCAATTAACAAAATTAGTATATGGAAATGAACATGTAATGGGACTTCCAGCGTATGAAGTGAATTTTCAGAGACCAGTTGGCAGGTGTAAATGCATGGTCTACTTAAGGAATACAGAAGATTATAAGTTAAATACTTACATTTTGCCAATTTGGGTAATAAATTTTTCTGTTGTAAACCTGTGACAGATAACTGTTTAATGCGGCAGGGAAATAAAAACTAGCTTCAAGTACAATTACAAGTGAGTATTATTGATCATAAACTCAACTAAAGGAAATCCAAGTCAGTAGCTTAGTCTTTATATTCCTAATAGCATGTAATATTCTGTGCCATGTATTGACATCATGAATAAAGCACAAAGAATGGTTTTTGCAAAGTAGTCTGGTTACAAATGTGAGAATGAACACAAGATGTTTCAGGATAAACATACAAAATGCTGTATTTTGAAACACAGTATTGTGAGGCACTGGCAGATGCATTTTACTGTATTTTCTGAACCAAAAGGTGCGCGCGCACACACACACACACATACTTTGGATGGATAATTTTAGGAAGAAGAATGCAAGAGAAGCCCTATACAGGGCATTTGACTTAGGTAATGTAGAACATAAACCATAATATAGAATTCACTGGTAACAGCAGGTGGTGAAAAGGCAGTAAGGCAGTAAATGCTAACTAGGGCTTAAACAAGGGTGCCGGTTGGGCTTCCCCTCATGTTTGATGAATTCTGTTGAAGCTGGGACAGGGTGAAAGGCCTGAGTTGAAGATTAAATTTTAGGAAGAAATTTATATTGTTGTGCCATAAGAGAGAGAGAGAGAATTCAGCCAACATTGTCATAGGAACAAGTATATCCTATAACCTATAAATTACTGGACTTGAGGTTACCATCTAAAACTGCAAACTTAAAATTAACAAAAAGTAGAAATTATTGTTGTTGTCGTCGTCGCTGCTATTATTATTATTATTATTATTATTATTATTATTACTACTACTACTACTACTGTTTTACCATTTTTTTAATGGAAAGATATGCTGTTCTTGATGTTTTGATGCCAGAATTAAATTTTTTTAATGGAAAGATATGCTGTTCTTGACGTTTTGATGCCAGAATTAAATTCTTGGATTTTAGAGAGTGGGGAGGTAACATCCTGCTCAACAAATTTGCCTTTGCACTCCATTGGAGACTACCACATATATCAAATCACTATATATCAGCTGAGGACTGTCCAAAAACTTGTCATAATTGATGCATTCTGGGTGACAACTTCAGTCATTGTCTGGTTTTCTGGGTGTCGCACCATGCTACAACTGTTGTCATTTAGCACCAAAGGGTTAATTTTCTTATATCACTCTAAAATTATCATTAAATAGATTTTGCAAACAGTGTTTTCACATAATCTAAGTTATTGTGGTAACATTACTGTAATTTAAAATTGTAGTTATTGGCACTTACAGGTGCATGGTAAAATGGTACATGTTGTTCTCTACTTACCATGCATGAGACATTGTCTCTTATAACCATTTAATCAGATAAAAGTTCAAATATAACACGTGACCTCTGGAACCCATGGTATTATTTTGTACCTTGTTGTTGAAGTCCATCATCTTTAATACAGTGTTTAAACATTAGGTGGACCAGACAGGAATCGCAGTGGGGGCTGGCAGCCAAGAGGAGGAGGTGGGAGTGGTGGTGGTGGCAGTGGCGGTGGTGGCGGTGGCTGGAGAGACAGGTACAGGATCAAATACTGACTTTTTGAAGGTGTTCTGTAGTACTTGTTTTGTGCAATGCTGATACGCCAGATATTAAGACATCTGAGCTGTAGCTGGTATATGTTAAAGTGTGTTTTTCTGTCAATTTTTTCTACCACATGCCTTAGAGCAGCAGTTCTGAGCCATATTTAAAGGTAATACAAGTTTTATAATTCCTGGACAAGTGAGCTATATCTGGTGTACATAAAAGCATGTTTTTGTCCATTTTTGCTTCCACAAGTCTGTAGAGCAGTGGTTCTCCACTATTATAATTGTAAAGGTTATGTCACCTTAGCAGAAACATACATATTTGTAGAAAGTCAACAAAACAGTGTTTTTAGCTAGATATAACCTTATTCTGTGTACTCGAACAATGTAGAAAACTGGAAGTACATAGGAGGGTCTATTAAATGGGAAGGTTGTGCTTCTGGAATTTTCTTAATTATGACATTCATCCTTATTGAGACTACTACTGTGTTAATTTTAATACTGATGAACTTGAAAAGTTCGATTTGTTTGTAAGATGCAGGGAATGTCACAATCATTTTCAGGACAGTGTTTGCAAGTGCTTTATAATCCACAAGCCCATAAACCCACAGTAGAGTTTCTGGGCAGGAAGAAAAGTCCAGTTTGCTGGCTGAATTTTGTGCATATCTGGTATGGCCCCAGTGTACAGTGTGAAAGGTAATTTAACCTAAAGGAGGGTAGCTTATGTGATTTGTTTGGTAGCCGTCTTGACTGGCCTTCAAAATTATTGGATGCATTTTCATATGAACACAAACTTTTATTGAGAAGAGTATGAGTTATATGCCTTTCAAGATAAAGAGCAAGATTTTTTTAATTGGTCTTTGATATTGATAAATTAAGTTCATTTTGAAAATACAGTGGAACTCTGTTATATCTTCATCGAAGGGATCTAATAAATTGTGTCGATAGAAATGAGTGTCACTTTAAGCAAGGTGTATGGTAAAAGTGAAGGAAAAGTATTTCAAGACAAAATACAAGCCTACAGGCATATTACTGCCAGGATCCATTTCAAATTTACAATTAAAATTTAGAAATAATAAAATTCCTTTTCTATAATTATAAACAACCGTGCAGGATTAAGCTAGAGAATACATTAACTTAAAGTTCAGGAAGAACAAAAGTTATCATGAGCAGAGGACCTCTGATTGGTACTTTGTCAATGCGTTCAGGCTTTTGAAATCATTTTATTCTCGATCCATTCTGTTCAGAGGCACTAATAATTTTGGTTCTGTAAGTACCAGATTGTTCAGATTGTGGAATTTGTGATTCTGAATTCCTGACACATGTCAGCTTTCTTTTCTCCACTTTCTGTTTCTTGTATCACTTTAATTTTTCTTTTGATGCTCAAAACCCCCCCCCACCCTCATACTGTAGCCATGCTATCATGTTACCAGTCCGCTGTTAACTGCAGAAGTAGAAATGTAGGGGGCAACAGTATGCTGAAAGTGAATTACCTTTACTTTTGGCATTTTCCAGGCCTGGAATTACATAGTTACTTGAAAGTGTAGAGGGCCTGCCTTCTCAAGAATGTGAAGATGGTAAACTTCTCAAAATAGTGTGCTTCTTGAAAATTATATTAGAAATGATGACCAGCAATGTTTTTCTGTTTGATGTAATGTTCTTATGTATGTCTTACAAGTAAGGAAGAAAAATGTCTTATGGGGAATTAGTCAGTACCAGTACCAGGCAGGTATAGCTGTATAGTAGAAGTGTAGCACAAACCGAGGTTGTTACAACCAAGTCAAACTGTATTTAATTTTGTTTTGCAAATCAGTGAGGATGGGTTGTGGTCTTGTAGAGTAAGATCTGGTTTGCTGAAGAATCCAAACAAATCAAGTATATTTGATTCTTTGTCTCATGTTGACTGATCATTTTCTTCAGTTGGCACTCTTTTTGTATAAAAGTTTCTTGCTACAATTTCTGTACACATTTTAAGGTGTTACCGTAACAGGTCTGCTGATCAGCAATTGTTTCAGGCCGAGCAATTCTTGAATTTAAAGCGCTGGATGTGCATCATATAGTGCAGTGTTTCTCAAACTTTTTTCAAGTGGGGACCACTTTCATTAGTCAGAATGTAATACGGACCATCCTACTCTTGTCCCCTTTGAAAGCAAATTTATCATTTTTTTTAAATGTTCTGAGCATATGTTAATACCAGCGTACTTATATTTTTAAAATAGTATTAAGATTCCCTTAATTTTATATTAATATTAATAGAAGAAAATACATATTAGTTTTTTAATAATTGAAGGCTATCAATAATATTTTATAATAATACATTATATATAAGCTATTAGAATTTGTACAATATTTACCTTATTAACTAAAAAATTAAATAAATGTTGGTACTCACATTAATGAGATGGATGAGCCTGCCAACCCTTGCACATTTGTTCGATGTTTGGATGTATGCTGGTAAGCTTAAGTCTGAGATCGGCACATGCATCAAGTCGATTTCAGTACTTTGTTTTTATTTCAGTTAGTGATGAAAACCCTTTCTCACATAAATACGTAGAAGCAAACTGAATTATAATTTTTAAAGCACCTTTGTATATTAAGTCCGGCATCATTCGAGAGTTCAATTAACTGTTCTCTTTCATTCAATGACAGTTTGTTATTTTCAGTATCACAATGGAAAGGATCACGAACCCATGAAAATTCATCATATTTACTACTTGGAAAATAATTTTCAAATTGTGACCTCAGAGTTTCGAGATGTGAACATATGT